>Ga0099849_1001034_pt1 | contig 13008 bp, 7 predicted proteins | sample CB_VirMetaG_4_FD_78177 | JGI IMG/M metagenome (GOLD analysis project Ga0099849, IMG submission 78177) | Freshwater to marine saline gradient viral communities from Chesapeake Bay - CB_1508_1M Viral MetaG | ecosystem: Environmental > Aquatic > Marine > Coastal | place: USA: Chesapeake Bay... | reverse complement strand
GCAATAGTTCATACAGGAGCAACAGCTAATTTAGTATCAGGTGAATTATATATTACTGACGGTGGTATTACTGCTACACCTAATACAACATTCCAAGATGATGTAACAGTAGCAGGAGATTTTACTGTTCAAGGTACAACCTCATTAGCAAGTAATCAAGCATTATCTCTTAACGTAGCTAATATGGTTACATTATCAGTTTCTAATGTTGCTACTTTAGACGGTACCGTTACAATTGGTGACGGCTCAGGTACTGAATCATTAAAAGTACATGCACCATTTGGTAATACAACTTTAGGATTAATGCCTAGTGCTAATGGTGTACCTTTAGGTTCTATTGATAAGCGTTTTGAATTACATGCTAATACAGCTAATATTGTTTCAATAGCAGTTGGTTCTCAAATAGTTCCAAAGTCTAATACAGCAGGTCAATCATTAGGTATTCCTTCAAAAAGATTTATAATTACTGCTAATACAGGTAACTTTTCAGGTTTATTAACAGCAACAAGTGGTGCTGCTATTACTGGTATTGCAAACGTATCAAGTAAATTAAACGTCGGCGCAAACGTCGGCTTATCAACAACAACAATTACTGTAGGAACTAGTTCGGTAAATACAGCAATTACTTCTTCTGGAATAGATGCAGACGGAACATTAGCAGTAGGAGGCGCAGCAACTCTATCAAGTACATTAGGTGTTACTGGAGCTGCAACTATGAGTTCTACAGCAAATGTAGTAGGTGATCTTAGTGTTCATAGTGATCTTAAAGACGAAGGAGGCAATGCATTTAGGGTTTATTACGCTAACGGATCGGTTGCTTGGCCGGCATAGAGGGGAGGGTTAGATTATGCCAAATCCTCTTAAAATGCGAACACACGCCAACGGGATCTATAATGATGGTGTTCAAGTAACTACAAATGCAGAGCTTGATTTTCTTACAAAAAAACTTCTAGTTAAATATGCTACTGAATCTGGTTCAGGAGATAGTACTGGAGATCTTAATATTGATTCATCAGGAACATCTGTAGGTGTATTTGAGGATAACTTTGCTACATCCGAAACTGGTACTCATCCTTATTCAGGATCTACTTCAACAACAACATATACATTTAAACAAAATAATTCTACTGCATCAGAAAGTTCAATACATCCTTTAATTACTCACGATGGTACTAGCAACCCTGGTCACATAAGAGTATTAACTGATGCAGAATTAAATGCTGTCATGAGTCTTGCTTTGTCAGATATAGCAAAAGCAAATTCAACAGCTGCAGGAACTGGTACATATTATATTAGTGAATCAGCCCCATCTATTACTGGTACTTGGGTAGCTCAAGATAATTTTTATGATGAAATAACTAATCATGCCAATGATGATAGCTCTAAAACTACTTATAAGTTATGGAGAAAAACATCATATGATAACTCACCATCAGATATAAAATTACTTAAACAAGTTAACGGTACTCTAAAAGTTCAAACTGATAGTGAATTAGAGCATTTAGCAGCTAGATTAAGAAATAGAATTATAGCAACAGGTATAGGTACATATAAATTTCAAACATCAGCACCTGCAACAGGAACATGGGTAGCTAGAGGGACTGCTACTGATAGAAATCCAGTTATTTCTAGCATTCAATATACTGGAACATATTCTGATAATTACTCAAGGCAATTTGCAAGACAATTTGCAAGAGAATTTTCTGCTCAATACACAAGAGGTCAATTTGCAAGACAGTTTGATACTCAATTTACTAGAACATTTACTGGTCAATATGAAAGACAATTTACTAGATCATTTTTAAGATCTTTTGCAAGAGCTATTATAGGTTCACAGTTTACTAGAGGGCAGTTTGCAAGGTCATTTACAGGCCAATATCAAAGACAATTTACTAGAATTTTTACTGGACAATATCAAAGACAATTTACAAGAATATTCTCTGCACAATATGGAAGACCATATAGTTCTCAATTTACTAGACAGTTTGATGGTTCAACGTATACTAAAACTTTTGCAGGTACCTATAGTAGAGGGTTACAATATACAAGACAATTTCAAAGAAACTATACTGCACAATATGGAAGATCGTTTATAAGGTCTCAATATACTAGAATTTATTCAGCTAACTATGCAAGGACTTATTCAGCTCAATATTCTAGAGCAACTCCAGGTCCTAATTACGACAGATCAACGCCCGGGCCTCAATTTGCCAGAATAACACCAGGAGGTCCAGAACTTTCTGTTACTTATGATAGAACTTATACCGGTACTTATTCTTTTCAATATTCAAGAGCAATAAATAATGAAGCATTAGGTTACAGTGCTGACTGGGCCGGCGGAGCGTATAGCTCAGGAACGTTCTATAGGGAGTTTGTATCACCATACTTTGGTCCTGCAACAACTCATAGACCGCCTGACCCAGATCAATCAGACGGTTATTCTAACTCTTTCTTAAGATCAACTAATTTATATGCATCAAACATTATGGATCCGATTACTGGTGGTCCAAGATCTTATTCTCGATTACAACAATACTTTAGATCTATGCAAAATTTCCAAGGTCAAACTATTATATTCCAAAGTGATTATAATAGAGAAGTTTTAGGGCCTGGTTATTCTGTTACTTTCTTTAGAGAGTATACAGCTGATTATACTAGAATATATTCTTCTCAATACGGTAGAATATTTTCAGCTCAATACGGTAGAGCTACACCTGGTCCATCCTATGCAAGAGCAACACCTGGTCCACAATATACCCGTGCTACATATACTGTCAACTTTGCTAGATTGACAACTGGACCTCTATATAATGGTCCTCAATATACTTCTACTTATGATGGTTCTAGAAGTTATGGTAGTTATGTAAGGCAGTATGACGGGCCTCAATATACAGGTGAGTTTATTAGAGCTCAATATTCAAGATCTACTCCTGGACCTCAATATGATGGGCCTCAATATGCTAGAATAACTCCTGGACCTATTTATGATGGACTTCAATATGCCAGAATAACACCTGGACCTCAATATACCGGTCAATATACAGCTCAATTCTCAGCCGATTATTCTGTAGCATTTTCAAGAGGCGATCAATATGGGGTACAATTTTCAAGACTTGTAACTGGACCGCAGTATACTGGACAGTTTACTCGTGCTCAATATACTGGTCAATATGCAAGAACAACACCTGGTCCAACTTTCTCTGATGGCCAGTATACAAGTAATTACGCTGGATCTAGAGAAAGGCAATATGCGGGTGATACAGTAACAGGAAGTTTTACAACTACTACTAAAACCTTATGGTTAAGAGTTGCATAAATAAATAGATAATATTACAAGCAAGGGAAAGTGAACTTTGAGTAATCCGTTAAAAATAAAAGTTAGTAGTGGTTCGAGTGTAAACTCAACTAATTTTACTGGTCTGCAGGAAATGACAAATGCAGAACTTGACTATGTAACTAATATCATACTCGAAGATTTTGCTTCTACTAATACCGTTACAGGTGATCTTAATATTACTACTGGTACTTCTATTGGCTCATTCGTTGATACTCGAAGAACAGAATCAATCGGTAGTCACCCTGCAACAGGATCTACTAATACTGTAACAACCACCTTCTATCAAAACGTTGCTTCTATATCTGAATCTGGTTTAGTAAGACCGGTTAGATATAAAAGAAGTGCTTCTAGTTTAACATCAACATATAATCATGCAGCTAATACAGAAGCAAACGGAACTGTAGCAGGATATACAAGTAGTAATAGAGTACTACCTGTTGTACTAGAAGGTACAGTAACACTACCTTTAGCTAGCTCATTTACTAATACAGAAACATTATGGGAGCACGGTGGTACTGGTCATGGTTCTTGGATTGGTGTAGCTAAAATTGACAGTGCTTATTATCTTAGAGTAAGATCAGGACATGGTTCTACATCTGTACAAGATGCAACTACTAATGCTGCAATTAAAAACGTTCCTTTATCTGAATTGAGTCAGTATTTTGATAATACAGAGCATAAAATAACTATTGAATTAGCTCCACAACAAACTGGTAAAGCAAGATTATGGATTGATGGTGATTTAGTAGTTGATGCTAATACATCAGACGGTTCTACAACTGGAACTTATGCATGGTCAGGTGGTAATCAAGGTGGATGGCTGAGAGGATATAGTACAGTAGCAGGTGGAGTAACAGGTAATACAACTCATCAATATCAATCTCTTGACTCATGGGGATCAACTTCAGGAGCACCAGTTCCATCAGCTAATTTATATGTTTATAATAATCAGTATGCTGGTTTAGACATCGCAGAACAAGAAGATAACTCTCTTAATAATACTATTATAAAATATGCTTTAGATAAAATTGCTAATACATCTAGCTATGCTACAGGTCAATATTATTTTGGTACTGCAGCTCCATCAGGGGGTACATGGGCTAATAAAGCATCAGTTACAGATACTCTAACTCATGATGGTGGTACAAACCAAACATATAATCTTTATCGTAAAACTGATGATGGAATAAGTCATACTAATATTCCAACAGTTAAGTTAGATGGCGCGTTGATAAAGCAAATGTCAACTGCAGAAATTCAATCATTAACTCAAAGATTAAGAAATAGAATAGTTGCAACTGGAATAGGTACTTATAAATTACAAGCTAGTGCACCAGGAACAGGTACTTGGGTTCAGGTAAGTGATAGTATTATTGATCAAGTAGCTGATAATACTTCTCAGCAATATTCAAATCAGTTTACCGGAAACTTTAGTAGGCAGTTTACTAGACAATTTACAGCTCAATATACAAGACAGTTTGCAAGATCTTTTACTGCTGATTATACTAGATCATTTAACAGACAATTTACTGCTCAATATACAGGACAATATACTAGAATATATTCTGCTCAATACGGCAGACAGTTTACTAGACAATACACAGCTCAGTATACTGGGCAATTTACTAGAATATTTTCTGCTGATTACGGTAGATCATTTAACAGACAATTTACTGGTGACTATGCAAGACAGTTTACCAGAATATTTACTGCACAATATACAAGAGCATTTGCGAGAACATTTACTGGCGACTATGCTAGACAATTTACTAGAATATTCTCAGCAGGATATGGTAGATCATTTGCCAGAATATATACAGGTGATTATGCTAGACAATTTACTCGTATATTTACAGCACAATATGGTAGACAATTTACAAGACAATTTACCGGTAATTATGCTAGAATAACACCTGGACCGCAATACACTAGAGGGCAATTTGCTAGGTTAGTAGTTGGAGATCAATATACTGCTAACTACGCTAGGATTACTCCTGGGCCGCAATACACAAGAGGTCAATTTGCCAGACTAGTTACCGGAGATCAATATACTTCAAACTTCGCCAGGATCACACCTGGACCACAATATACAAGAGGTCAGTTTGCTAGATTAGTAGTAGGTGATACTTATGTTTCTCAATATAGTAGAACAACTCCTGGTCCTCAATATACTAGGGGACAATTTGCTAGGTTAGTTACTGGACCAAATTATTCAGTAGGTTATGCAAGATCTACTCCTGGTGATCAATATACAGATGGTAATTATGCTAGAATAACACCAGGACCTAATTATACTGTACAATACTCTAGAGCAACTCCAGGACCTAATTATACAGATGGTGACTATGCAAGGCTAGTTACAGGACCTCAATATACAGCAAACTATGCAAGAATAACACCTGGACCGCAATACACTAGAGGTCAATTTGCTAGATTAGTTACTGGACCAAATTATACCGCTAACTATGCAAGGATTACACCAGGCCCTCAGTATACAAGAGGGCAATTTGCAAGGCTTACAACTGGACCTAATTATACAGTTAACTATGCAAGGACTACACCTGGACCAGCTTATGATGGTGATCAGTATACAAGAACAAGACCTGGACCAAACTATACCGTTAATTATGCTAGAATTACACCTGGTCCTAATTACTCAGACGGCCAGTATACAAGAGCTAGACCAGGACCGGCTTATACAGTAAACTATGCTAGAATAACACCAGGACCTAATTACAGTGACGGGCAATATACAAGAGCTAGACCAGGTCCTAACTATACTGTCAACTATGCTAGAATAACACCAGGACCTAATTATTCAGATGGTCAATACACAAGAGCAAGACCAGGTCCTAACTATACTGTTAACTATGCAAGGATTACTCCAGGGCCTAATTATTCTGATGGACAATATACTAGATCAAGACCAGGACCAAATTATGCAGTAAACTATGGTAGAATCTATTATGGAAATTATAGTAGATCATTTGCTAGGATTTATTCAGCTCAATATACTGTTAACTACGGTAGAATTTATTATGGAAACTATGGTAGATCAGTTCCAGGTCCAAATTACGCTGTAGGATATACAGTAAACTATGGTAGAATATATTATGGTAACTATGGTAGATCAAGACCAGGTCCAAACTATTCAGTTGGGTATACAGTAAACTATGGTAGAATATATTATGGTAACTATGGTAGATCAAGACCAGGACCTGCCTATGGGGTATCTTATGGTAGATCATTTACAAGAATAGTTTCAGGACCAGGTTTTACTGGACAATATGCTAGACAAACATTTGGTGCTTTTTCATATAATTCTGAGCCAAGTGGCTCAGGAAGAACCTATAGTCCAATGTACTCAGCTCCACCTAGTTATTTTGGTCCACCAACTTTTTTCCCACCCCCAGATGCAGATGGCGGAGGCGGTTCTTATGCAAGAGGAATCTTTATAAGGTCAACTAACCAATATGCAGATACAGGATTTTTTGATCCATTATCGCAATCGTATAGAACTTTTTCAAGACTGCCTGGTTATTATAGAAATACAACATCACCTCAAGGTCAAACTATAGTATATGCAGGTACTTATTCAAGTCCTACACCAGGGCCAGCATATACATCTAACTATGCAGTTAACTATACAAGAATATATTCTGGATCTTATAACAGAGCAAGACCAGGTCCTGCTTATGGAGTACAATACTATAGATCATTCGGAAGAATATACTATGGATCATATAATAGAGCTAGACCAGGCCCTGCTTATGGTGTTCAATACAGCAGATCTTTTGGTAGAATCTATTACGGATCTTATAACAGAGCAAGACCAGGGCCTGCTTACGGTGTAAGTTACTCAAGAATAGTAGGCGGACCAAACTATGCAGTTAATTATAACAGAGCAAGACCAGGACCAGCTTATGCTGTAAACTATGGTAGAGTATACTACGGTCAGTACTCTAGACAATTTACAAGAATATTTTCAGCCGGATACGGTAGAGCATTTGGTAGAGTTTACTATGGCCAATATGCAAGACAATTTACAAGAATCTTCTCAGCCGGATACGGTAGAGCGTTCGGAAGAGTATACTACGGTCAATATGCAAGACAGTTTACAAGAATCTTCTCTGCAGGGTACGGAAGATCATTTACTAGAATATTCTCTGGTCAATACGCAAGACAGTTTACTAGAATATTTACAGCCGGGTATGGTAGATCATTTGCCAGAAGTTATAGTGGTCAATACACAAGACAATTTACTAGAATATTCTCTGCAGGATATGGTAGATCATTCAATAGACAATTTACAGCACAATACACAGGGCAATACGCTAGAATATATTCAGCACAGTATGGTAGATCTTTCAACAGACAGTTTACAGCTCAGTATACAGGTCAGTATACGAGAATATATTCGGCTCAGTACGGGAGACAATTTACAAGGCAATTTACTGGAGATTATGCTAGACAGTTTACTAGAATCTTCTCAGCTGGTTATGGCAGATCATTTGCAAGAATATATTCCGGACAATACTCTAGACAGTTTACAAGAATATTTTCTGCTGATTATGCAAGATCGTTTAACAGACAGTTTACTGCTCAGTACACAGGACAATATACAAGAATCTTTTCCGCTCAATATGGAAGATCATTTGTAAGACAATTTACTGCTCAATATACTGGTCAATATGCTAGAATATTCTCTGCTAATTACGGTAGATCATTTACTAGACAATTCACTGCTCAATATACTGGTCAGTATGCTAGAATTTATTCTGCCCAATATGGTAGACAATTTACAAGACAATTTACTGCTCAGTACACAGGTCAATATACTAGAATCTTTACAGCAGATTATGCAAGGTTAGTAGTCGGTCCACAATATACAGTACAATATGCTAGAATAACACCTGGGCCTGGTTATACAGATGGTAACTATGCTAGGATAACTCCTGGTCCACAATATACAGTTCAATATAGTAGAACTACACCTGGACCTAATTACTCTGATGGTGATTATGCAAGGATAACTCCTGGACCTAATTACACTGTTGGTTACGCAAGAATAACACCTGGACCTAATTATTCAGATGGCGATTATGCAAGATTAGTTACAGGTCCTAACTATACTGCTAACTATGCTAGAACTACTCCAGGGCCACAATACACTAGAGGGCAGTTTGCAAGACTAGTAGTTGGACCTCAATATACTTCTCAGTATAGTAGAACAACTCCTGGTCCTCAGTATACAAGAGGGCAGTTTGCAAGATTAACAACTGGACCAAATTATAGTGTAGGTTATGCTAGAATTACACCTGGACCTAGTTATGATGGTGATCAATTTGCTAGATTGGTTGTAGGACCTCAATATACATCTACTTATTCATCTCAATTTACTGGTCAATTTGCTGGTGATACTATTCAAGCAACAGGTTCAAATAATAGTACTATAAAACTCTGGTTAAGAGTTGCATAAATATAATAAATATCATATAATAGTAATAATGTAAACGTGAGGTTATATAATGGCAAAGCGATTTAAAGGCGCCTTATGGGAAATCCCCGAAGAAAAAAATAGAATTAGAGCTTTAGAGATTACTGAAACTGGTAGTCGTGAGCTTATTATCGATCCATCTGATAAAGAAAACTATGATGCTGTTCTAGCAGAGTTTCCTATTGAAGTTATAGATGCAAGAACTGAAGAAGATGTTAAAAACTGGAGAGCTAAAAAGTTTGAAGATGAACAACATCAAAAAGAAGCAGCAGAAAGAGAGATGCAAGAGCATCTTTTTATTGAAAAGCTTGCTGTAATGGAAATAGAAGAAATAAAAAATACAACAAATAAAAAACTTAAAAGAAGAATACGTAAAGCTAAAAATTTTGCTGAGCTTTATATTTACGGCGCAGCCGTAGTAGCGGATTATGATAAAAATGAAACATAAAGAAGGTTTTTTATTAGTTGCTTCAATGCACCCATACTATAAAAATAGTGCTATTCAGTGTATAGAAAGTTTAGAAGATTACTTTGATGATCCAAAAGTAATGGTTGCATGTCATCCAGAATGGGTAGAAGATTTTGAAAGATTAGATTCAGTTGTAAAGGTAGTCAGTGATGATTTCCCTATAAGTGTAAGATCTAAATTGTGGGCTCTTCAGCATACACCATTTGAAAAAACATGTTATTTAGACGCGGATATGGAAATAGTTGACGAAGAAATAAACAGAGTTTTTGATTTATTAGATGATAATCATGATTGTGCGTTTACAGTAATTGATCCTAATACAGGTGCTACTACTGCAATTTATACAGAAGAAGGTGAAGCACAAATAAGAGATAATGCTAAAGAAAAACATTTAAGATATCATGGCGGTTTCTTTTTGTGGTGGAATAATGATAAGCATCCTAACGGTCAAAAAGCTATGAATTTATGGTGGCCTGAATACTTAAATATTAATTGTAATGGTAAGTTTTGGAAAGAGCATCCAGAAATTTATTTTAAAAATAGAGCATGGGATCAATTTACATTTTGGTGGATACATCAAAAATTAATTCCTGATCTTAAAATACAAGAAGTAGAAAATAACAATAAACATGAAATGCTTAGATGGAATTGGAACCATTATATGGATGAGAGATCACATGGTGGTTTAAATCCTATAATTAAACATCATCCTATGAACAGAGCCTTATTAAATAAAGTCCCTGGGTTACATAAAGAAGATGAATATCAACCTGGCATAGGTCCAGGAGGTAACTCAGTATGATAATGAAAGATCTTAACATTAGGAATCCTGAACTTTTAGAGAAATTAGATGCTCTAGCTTTAAAAGTAGATGAAATATTCGCTAATGAAGATCTTATGAAACGGAAGCTTCAAGAGGAATGGGATAATAAAAACCCTGAAGTAAGAAAGCATCATGATAAAGAAGATCCGTATATTGCTGCACCTCATTGGGATATACTTCCATGGAATATGAATGATAAGTACGAACCAGGTATGATGAGTCCAATAGGTAGAGAATATTTAGAATATATGCAAAAACAAATGATAGAGCTAGGCCCGACACATAACACAACTAAAGGGTTTCCTAATAAAGAGCCTTTTATAACAGGTAAAAGAATGTGGCAAGATAGTTCTGTTGATTTTGAGTGGTTTAGAAAAATGGTATATGATATATCTTCTACATGGCTAGGTGGTTCAGCAATGGCTCTATGTGCGTTTTATTTACCAGGCTGCCATATTCCATGGCATCATAATGGTAATGCTCCAGGTCATAATATTTTATTACATTATAATAAAGAAGGGAAAGGTTCTTTCTATACTTATGATAAAGGTGAAATAATTGAATATAAAGATAGGCCTGGCTGGGTAGCTAGAGCAGGCATTTTTTATGATACTATTTCTGATCCAAAAAAATGGGAGGATAAACGTAGAGGTAAGTTCGGTAAACATGAACAAACTTATACAACTCCAATATTAGCTGACCATGAAACTGCTTGTTGGCATTGTGCGCATGCTGAATCAAACAGGTTTACTCTTTCTACTGTTATTCCTGATTTTGATATGTGGGAAGATCTCTGTGAAGAAATAGAAGAAGCGTAGTACCCTCGTTTTAAAATAGCCTAAATATACTTAAAATGAGGTGTAAATGGCTACGCGCGCAAATATATTAATAGACAAAGGTACTGATTTTTCATTGGCTGTTACAGTCACTCAAGCTAATGGAGCTGTATTTAACCTTACCGGATACGATGCTGCTTGTAAATTACGTAAGCATTGGTCCTCAAATACTTCATATACGATTAGTGCATCCGCTACTGATCCAATTAATGGTGTCTTAACACTTTCAGCAAATAATTCAACTACAGGTGCTATTCCTCCTGGACGTTATATGTATGATGTTGAAGTCTCTTTAGGAGGAGGTTCAACAGTTAACAGAGTTTTACAAGGTCAAGCAACTGTTACTCCGGAGGTTTCATACTAATGGCTAATACAGTAGCAACAATTCAAACTACATCAACACCTATTGTTACAAAGATAATTAAGAATCAAACAGCAACAACTGATATTACTGGATTAAATATTGATTATACTGTTGTAGCAAACGGTGAAGTCTTAGCTTATAACTCCTCATCAAATACATTTGTACCAGTATCTGTAGCAGCTGCTAGAGGTGGTATTGATGGCGGTGAGGTAACCTAATGTCAGATGTAATTCAGATAAAACGTTCGCAAACCGTTAATGCGTTCTCGAATATAGTATTTGGTGAATTAGCTTTTACAACGAACGGTAATGTTTTATATGTTGGTAGTTCAACAGCTAATGTTGGAATTCCTATCGCAGGCCAAAGGACACCTGGGACATTAACAGCTAATCAGGCAATAGTAGTTAATGCTTCATCATTCGTAGATGATCTTAAAACTGTTGCTCTTACAGTTGATGGTACTGCTACAGTAAATAATATTGTAATCAGTACTGATCTAACTGTACCTAATCTTTCAATTACCGAAGCGGCATTTCAAGGCTTTAAACATGCAGTAACAGTTTCTAATGGTAAGTTTGCTATTGACGGGACTGAACAGCAAGTATTTAGATTGTTACCAGGTATAAAATATTATTTTGATACTTCAGATTCTTCTAATGCTTCCCATCCTTTAAAGTTTAGTGAAACTTCAGATGGTACTCACGGTGGTGGTTCTGAATTTACTACAGGTATTACTCATGTAGGTACACCTGGTTCATCAGGTTCATATTCTATAGTATCTTTAGAAGCGGATGCTCCTACTAGATTATTCTATTATTGTGGTAATCATTCAGGTATGGGTTCAACAGTTAGAGTTCATGAGCCCCAAATTATAGCTGCTAATTCAACAGTAATGACCTTAACTGGTACTTTACATGCTAATGATTTATCCATCTCTAATAACTTAACAGTCAACGGTGACTTTATTTTAAGAGGTTCAAGTATACAACTTGGTGATGGCGGAGATGTAATATCATTAGGCGCTACGGTTAATACTAGCATTATACCTTCTGATAATGTAACATATGATCTAGGTTCAACAACTAATAATTACAGACATGTCTACGCTAATCAAATAACTGTTGCATCTGATCCAGCTGCAGCATCTCAAGTAGCTAATAAAAATTATGTTGATACTCAAATTGCTGGTGTAAGTACTACAGGTAATACAACTCAAATTGGAGCTCCAACAGATGGAGTATTTGCTAATGGAACAGGTAACGGAAATATAGAAGGTGCAGTAACATCTATTGCTAATACTACTACTGTAGCTGATGCTATTGATTCAATGAATGAAGTAATGTTTAATGTATATCAAAATACTTATGTAAGGGATGTATCCGTAGTTTGTAATTCTGGTAATACTGGAGGTGCTCCTTTAACAAGTACATTAACTATTAGCGTAGTTGGTAATGCTAATAGATATGATATTGACTGGGGCGATGGAGAATATACTAACAATACTACTGACTCAACACCTTCACATACTTATTCTAATAATACTAATTCACCATTTGATATTGTTGTTACAGCTAGAAATACTAATGCATTAGGTGAAGGTAATAATGCTACAGTTACAGCTACAGATTTAATTACTTTATATACCGGTGATCCAAATGCCGATTTTGATATCTTTAATGCTT
>Ga0099849_1001031_pt1 | contig 13030 bp, 16 predicted proteins | sample CB_VirMetaG_4_FD_78177 | JGI IMG/M metagenome (GOLD analysis project Ga0099849, IMG submission 78177) | Freshwater to marine saline gradient viral communities from Chesapeake Bay - CB_1508_1M Viral MetaG | ecosystem: Environmental > Aquatic > Marine > Coastal | place: USA: Chesapeake Bay... | reverse complement strand
GGTCTCAAGTCAGTTTCTTATGGAAATATTACCGCTGTTCTTATTGAAGCAATTAAGCAACAACAAGAACAGATAAATAACCTGAGAACCAAACTCAATGAGTTATGATCAGCACATATACGCTCGGTACATATGGAAGTGAGGACACACACGTTGTAGTCACTTATGAAGTTACCGATGCAGAGACATCAGGAATAAGTAGTCATATGAGGAACGTCTATATCCCTAGATTAGAGAATGGAGATGTAAATGAACCCGAGTTCTGCGACATTCTAGAAGGTCAACTTTTAGGAGTGCAGAAGAAAGCAGCACTAGGGGTCATTCATTTCCAGTGAATCCATAATAACAAAGATACCGGTAGGAGTCAAGCTTGACAACTATCGGCATTTTCACTAGAATACCTTTGTTGGGGTTAGAGAGAGATAAGAGCTTTAAGAAAGCTTATAGATACATTGTAATCATTAATTGATATGAATAGATCACTTCATGTAGGTATGGACAGTTTGAACTTTGTCAAACATTGTCTTGAGAAAGGAGGAAGTATTCATCCTCTAGTAACAGATTCATCAATCCTTAAAGGACCATCATTAACGAATCCTTCTATCTATCTTGATGGAGATAGATTGCTAGTGAATCTCAGGAATATCAACTATACGTTGTATCATTCTGAGAAGAAGATCTATGAACATCCATGGGGTCCTCTTGTTTATATTCATCCAGAGAATGATTGGAAACTTCGTACTAAGAATATCTTGTGCGAATATGATGACAATATGAATCCTGTATGGCAAAGACATATTGACACATCAGAGTTTCCCGATAAAGAACAGTGGGACTTTGTAGGTCTTGAAGACGCACGGGTTTTCCGCTGGGATGGTAAACTGTATATGTGTGGTGTACGAAGAGACCTAGACACTATCGGAACTGGTAGAATGGAACTATCAGAAATAGAGATTGGTGATAACTATGTGAAGGAGATTGCTCAGTATCGTATTCCTACTCCAGGAAATAGAGAGTCATACTGCGAGAAGAACTGGATGCCAGTTATTGATATGCCGTATCACTTTGTTAAGTGGACGAATGGTACAGAGGTTGTGAAGTATGATATTGAGACGAACACTACTGAGACAGTAGTGATGAAGGACTGGAGAGATCTTGGATGTGTAGATCTCCGTGGAGGATCTCAGGTTCTTCCTTATGGAAATGGTGGACACATTACGTTGTGTCATGAAACGTATTTAACAAAAAGCGAACAGGACAGAAAAGATGGAATCTATCGTCATAGGTTTATTATTTGGGATGGCAATTGGGACATTGTTGAGGTATCTCCTCAATTTTCTTTTCTGAATGCAGAGATTGAATTTGCAGTTGGTATGTGTGAGTATGGAGATGATTATCTAATTACATTTGGATTCCAAGATAATGCATCATACTTACTGAGAGTTTCTCAAGAAGAAGTGATTTCGTTTACTAAGTCAAACAATGCTGTTAAATTATAATACTATTAGGTTAGAATATAAAATGAAAGTCACCGGAGTTATTCATGTAGGAGCACATCATGGTGAGGAGGTTCCTATTTATTTGAATAATGGTATTACTAAGATTGCTTTATTTGAACCAGTATCTGAGAACTTCAGAATCATTCAAGAGCATGTAAGTAATTACAATGCAGATATTGTCGGGTATCAAGTTGCTTTAGGTTCTGAGAATAAAGAAGTAGATATTCACCTTGCTAGTAATAACTATGAAAGTAGTTCTATTTTGAAACCAAAAAGACATTTAGAATTATATCCTGATATTACTTTTGATAGTACAGAACGAGTTGAAGTCAGAAGATTAGATGACTATCAACTGGATGGATATAATATGATGAATATTGATGTTCAAGGTTATGAACTTGAGGTCATGAAAGGATCTGAAGAAACTTTGAAACAAATTGACTATATTTATTGTGAGGTAAACAAGGCAGAGATCTATGAAAACAATGCCTATATAGATGAGATAGATAATTTCTTATCGCAATATTCATTCGAAAGAGTTGAATTTAAGTGGTGGGAAGATCATGATTGGGGTGATGCCCTTTACATTAAACGGAGTAACAATGGCAACTAGAAAAAGAACAACCACTACAAAAACAACAACTACTACTGCAACTACTACTGCAACTACAGAACCAGTAGTAGAAATTAATCTTGATACTCTGTATAAGTATCATGACTACTGGAAAGAATCTCATGTTTGGTTGAGAGATTTTATCAATGAAAGATCTGATGAAATTACAACTGGTGTAGAGATTGGAGTTGCTTTTGGATCTAATATGAAGATGCTCTTGGATGAGACATCTTTAACCAAACTCTGGGGTGTAGATACTTACTCTGAAAAGAGGTGGAATGTTGGAGATCTTCTGAATGTTAAAGAAGAGTTTGGATCTTTTGATGGTTTGTATCAACATATTCTTGCAATGTTGAAACCATACGGAACTAGAGCAAAAATTGCACGTATGACATCTGAAGAAGGATCAAAAAAGTTTAAAAATGAAAGTTTAGATTTATTTTTATTGATGGTGATCACTTTGATCTTGAGAATGATCTGAAGTATTGGGAGAAAAAAGTTCGTGATGGTGGATACATCATAGGACATGATTGGAATCATCCTTGCTTTGGAAATATCACTCAGTATCTTCGTGAAAGATATGATGAAGATCAACTTGTAGGTATTGACGGACCAGTTCATATTTGGTATGTTCAGAAAGGAGCATTCATGTGATATGAGTGTTCATTATCATAATTGCCTTGACTATGTGATTCCATTTCTTTCTGAAGAATCTGTTGCTATGGATGTTGGTTGTAATATCAATCACATTGTTGAAAGAGATAATGCAGTTTGGGTTGAAGATTGGAATGATGACTTCACACTTCTATTCATGGATAGGTTTCCTAAGTCGAAGTGTTATGCAATAGAACCTCTACACTGGCAGGAGTTTGAGAAAAGATGGGAAGGAGATCAAAGAATTGATCTTTTAAAATTTGGGTTGTCCGATAAAGATGGACCAGAACTTATCTTCTATCCTGGAGAACGTCATGTTCTTTCTAGTTTCTATGTGCAAGATGACTTTCTTGGTGAACCTTTAAACACACACAAGATTCCTTGTAAGAAATTAGATACTCTTTTTGAAGAATTGAATCTTGAGTGTATAGATTATCTTAAGGTAGATGCAGAAGGTGCAGAACTTAAAATTATTGCTGGATCACAGGAACTATTGAAAGATAAGAAGATTAGATTCGTTCAGTTTGAATATGGATTGCCAGATCCAAACATACCTCCAGTGCATTTGATCACTGAAATTTTAGAAAAACATGGATATAAAGAAGTAATGACTTCTGGTAGAGAAAAACTTTGGACTTTTGAAGATGTATAATCTATCTCCTACTTGTCAGATTCCTGGTCTAGATAAAATTTATGAAGAATACTTTGGAAAAACTCTAGGATTATTTGTTGAAATAGGTGCATTTGATGGCGAGTCAGTATCCAATACTTCTTGTCTTGCGGATGCAGGCTGGAAAGGTTTTTATGTGGAACCTGTTACTCAGCACTACAGGCAATGTGTCGCTAGACATAAAAACAATAATGTGAGAGTTGATAACCTTGCCATTGGGACTGAGGAAGGAACACAGACAATCTATTGTTCTGGAATCGTATCAACTATGGATGAGGTTCAATCAAAGATGGTTTCATCAATGGGACTCTTTGGGTATCCTCAGTACACAACACAAGAGTGTTACCAGATTAGGTTAGACAAATACTTAGAGAATAGACATATCGGATATAACTTTGATCTACTTGTGGTTGATGTTGAGGGTAGAGAAGAAGATGTATTTTATTCTTTTGAACTGGAGAAGTGGCAACCCAAGATGATGATCATTGAACTTGTGGATGATCATGATTATTTCCAAGATAATATTGAACTCGTAGAATCATGTCGTAATCTGAGAAAATATATAAAAGGTAAGGGGTACACTGAAGTATTTCACGATCACATCAATACGATTTTTGTTTTGAATGACTATATCACTCGCGATACCGACGTATAATAGTTCTAAGTATTTTTGGGACTGTATAAAAACTGCTCTGATGAGCGACTTCATATCAGAAATCATCGTTCATGATGATAACTCTGAGTGGAGTGAGTATCTTAATATGTTTGAGTTGTCTGCAAAGATAAACACTGATAAGATAAAAATCTATCGGGCAACTCATAACGAAAAAGCATTCATCAATAAGTACATGGCAGTGTCTAAGTGTACTAATGAATGGGTGTATCTATTCGATAGTGATAACTGGTTCGATGACCCTATCTTAGAAGTCATATCTAATTTGGATCTATCTAAAAAAGATACATGTTACCACGTCAAAGAATTGCACATGACGGATGGTAATATTGTCAAGTTTGATTATGAGAATAATTCTCTAGATCTTCCTGTAGCAAAAGAGAACATCAAGAACTCTACTAATAATATTGAGTGGATTTTGAACACGGGTAACTTCATTGTTAATAAAGATACCTATCTCAAATCTCAGGCAGATGCTGTTGAGAGTTTGAGGAATTCTGATGGTAGATATAAGAATCCTAAGGGTGCAGATGTACTACTCTTTTCTTACTGCTGGTACATGCATGGGAATAGATATGAACCAGTAGATGGATTCTATCACCACCACAGGATCAGACCTGGTAATTATTTTGTTGAAGAGATGGACTACAATATGGCATTGGTCCGGGAGTACCTTGATAAGATATTGACGCTATGATTACTTTTCCTCACATAGGATTCATCGGTAGGTTGGGAAACCAGATGTTTCAGTATGCCGCTTTCTTCGGTATGGCAAACAAACATCAATGTGAGATGAGGTTGAACAATCCCAATATTGAATTATATAAATGCTTCGATCTTAAAACTAAAGTATTCTCTTGTTATAATAGTAAGTTTGATTGTCCTCATGGACTTGATGGAAGTGTTGCCGTTGGTGGACATTCAATTATGATTAAAACTGAAGAACAAAATGCACGTCTATTAAATACTCATTTTGATTCTGAGTTTTTTGAAATCAATCATGATGGTAAAAGTTTATTAGGATTTTTTCAAAATTCAAAATACTTTATGCATTGTGAAGAAGAACTGAGAAAAGAGTTTACTTTTAGACCCAAGTATGATAAGGTAGCAGACATGTATGTGTCTGAAAATTTTGATGAGGTTATTGCACTTCATATAAGAAGGACAGATTATATAAACTCACACGTACTTAATAATTTGGATATAAATTATTATAAGGAGGCACTAGATCACTTTGATGATTCGCTTCCTGTATTAATTTTTTCTGATGACCCTGAGTGGTGTAAGGAAAGAGATATATTTAGGGGTGAACGATTTAAATTTATGGAGAGTTCGGATACTTTTCTAGACCTTGCCATAATGTCTAAGTGTGACTACCACATCATTGCTAATAGTTCTTACAGTTGGTGGGGTGCCTGGTTGGCAGACAGTAAGAAAACTGTTTGTCCAAAGCAATGGTTCTTACCATATTGCGATTACATCGATTCTGACGGATTAAGATTACCACATTGGATTGTGATATGAATGTTTCAGTTATTTGTGCGTGTAAAAATAGATATGATGCTCTGAGGGTTTCTTTAAATTCTTGGTTAGCTTTTGATGAGATCAAGGAGATCATTGTTGTTGATTGGAGTTCTGATGATCCGATTAGTCATCTGACTAAGCTGGATAAAAGGATTAAGATCATCAGAGTCAATGATGAAAAGTATTTTAATCAACCACAACCTTTGAATCTTGCTGCTAGTATTGCTACAGGAGATTATATTCTGAAGCTTGATACTGACTATATTATTAATCCATACTTCGAATTCTTCAAAACCTATCCCATAGATGAGAATTCTTTCTTATGTGGTCAGGATAGTTATGTCTGCAACCATGAGTATTGGGATGAGCACTTAGATGGTTATGCCGTCAACTTCCATGCTATGGATGTGGGTGAGTTGATGACTTACTCGAATAGTTATAGTCCTTTCTTTAAATATCTGACAGGTTTGTGCTTTGTCAGTAGAGAGAACTATTGGAAAGTCAATGGATATGATGAGCGCATGGGCAAGTATTATGCCTATGAGGATGATCAAATGACGACCAGGTTGACGATGCTTGGTCTTGAGTGTCGAAAGATCTCTCAAAACTATCATATCATTCACCTACCACATCCAGATAAAAAGAGATATGAAAACTTTGAAGGATATGGTGAAGAAGCAGATAACAATAACATTGAGAATGTGAAGTGTAGGATTGCAGATCCAGAAACTAGTGATTCAGATCGATGGAATCTTGAATACCTTCTAGCAAAACTGAATGTCGAGTTCAATAAAGAACTGTTCTCAGATCTTGAGGATCCTTACATTGAACGCATCTATGATTGGAATGTTACTAATATTGATGGTCAGAACTATGTCGCTACTAGGAAAGAGAAAATGAAAAAGTTATCTGATGCCAATACTGTATACTTTGTTAGTTTAGAAGAGAGCACTGACCGTCGTAAAAAACTAGAAGAAGGTTTTGAAAAGCATGGTGCAAAGAATGTAAAGTCAATCATCTCAAAGAGATTTTCTGAGGCAGATGATAAGGTAACTGGAAAGTATCTTCATCAACTAAATGATGGGACAAAGGGATGCTGTGTTTCTCATCTGAAAGCAATCAAGGATTGGTATGATACTACTGATGAAGAGTATGGATTCTTCTGTGAAGATGATCTGAGTTTTGATACGCTTGAGTATTGGAATTTTTCATTTGGGGAGTTTGTGAATGGTCTTCCTGATGATTGGGGTTGTATTCAGATGCTACCTATTCGTGGTAATTTTGATGGCATCAAGATAAGAGATAGGTACTGGGATGATTGGTCAGTAACTGCATACATCATGAAAAGGGAGTATGCAAAATACATTATAGATAACTATATAATTGACGATACTTACCATCTGGAACTGAAAGATTGTGAGGTCATGCCTCTGATCGAAAATATTCTATACACAAGTGCAGGAAAAGTTTATACGATTCCTATGTTTGTTGAGAACATCGGATTTACCTCAACCTTCGAGGGTGATGATGGAGATGTAAAAGATGGGCAAAAGAGGAATCATTACTACACACACGACTACATTATCAACTGGTGGAAAACCAACGGTGATGTGACAACTATTGAGGATCTTATGGGAACAAATTCAGTTGCAGAGAAGGTTGAGGTATCCCCTTCTGACTATATGGATCTGGGTACTGTAGAAACACAAACTAGTCTTCTTCAGAAGAAATCTGGTACTTACAAACCACCCCAACCAGATATTCAAGTAAAGAAAAGTACAGAGGTAAAGGATAGAGGTCTAGTAAAAGATATCACCAAAGTCAGATTGAATGATCTGCTCTTTGAGTATGCTATGGATACCGAGAACCCAGTGAAGAACTTCAATCTGGGAATGTGGTATGAGCACTACAGGCATAATGCTCCAGCACTGTCCTACTTTCTCAGAGCAGCAGAGAGAACAGATGATCTAAATCTTGCATATGAGTCATTGATCCATGCTTCAAATGCTTATGACAGGCAGGGAACTAGAGATCAGACCGCAAAAGGTCTTCTGCAACAGGCACTTTGTATCATGCCAAAGAGACCTGAGGCATACTATCTCCTAGCAAGATTTGCAGAGAAGAAACAGTGGTGGCAGGACTGCTACATCTTTGCACAATGGGCAATCGACTTCTGTGATTTTGATTGCGAACCTCTTCATACTGATGTTGAGTATCCTGGTAAGTATGGTCTTCTCTTTGAGAAGCAACTTGCTGCTTGGTGGTGGGGTAAAGGTGATGAGTCAAGAGGTCTCCTTCAGGATATGAAGGACAACTATGATCTTGATGATCGTCATTATGGCATGGTCGAAAACAATCTGATGAGATTGGGATCAGGGCATATCCCTGATGAGGTCATCAAGTATCAGAAGAGAAAGCATGATAGTTTGAGATTTAAGTTCCCAGGTTCTGATGAGATTGATAGAAATCATTCTCAGGCATTTCAGGACATGTTTATTCTTGCTGCAACCAAGGGTAAAAGGAATGGTTTGTATCTGGAGATCGGTGCTCAGCAACCTTTCTATCAAAACAATACTGCACTACTTGAAACACACTATGACTGGAAGGGTGTTTCTATTGAGATTCTTCAGGAACTGTGCGATCAATTTGCGAGGGAGAGAGGTAATCAAATCATTTGTCATGATGCAACAAGAATTAACTATGAGAATCTTCTGACTAAACTTAATGTAGGAACTGACTTTGATTATCTACAACTTGACGTAGAGCCATCTAGGACAACCTTTGAATGTCTACTTGCTATTCCTTTTGAGAAGTTTAGATTTGCATTGATCACGTATGAGCATGATCACTATGTTGACATGACTGGATCTTACAGAGACAAGTCAAGAAAGTATCTAAAGATGATGGGTTATGAATTGTTAGTTGCCAATGTATCTCCGAATGATCTGAGTCCTTTTGAGGATTGGTGGTATCATCCAGATCTAATCGATCCAGAAGTTGTTAAAGAGATGAAGTGTGTTAGTGATGAACCTGTGAATGTTGTTAAGTATATGTTTAAAGAGTAGAGGTAATGTACAAATACCAGATAAGCAGAGTTCTTGAGGTATTTGATGGTATGTCTTTTGAAGGCGTTATCGATTTAGGAATGGGTGTATATCTTAAGAAGAAAATTGTACTTAGTGGAATTATATCTCCATCTGTAGATAAAAATTCTGGCGAGTATGAGTATGGAATACAGGCAAAAAATAAGTTACAATACTATCTTAGAAATTATTTGAGAGAAGTTGTATCAGTTCAAGTCAGCGAGTATCATGATGAATGTGTTTGGGGATCTGTTAGTACTGAGGAACTTGATCAGAAGTATAGTTATGATGTAAATTACGTGATGTATATGAAAGGATATGTCTGGGACAATGGATTAGTCCTTGACAGAGATGACGACAAGAAAAGACATACATATGTTTTGAGCACCCCATACAGTAAGTATTATCGTTTACAGGAGAACAAATGAGAGATCTACATCCAATGATTGAGAATCTGTCCAATCACATTCAGGACAGTTGGAATGAAAACCTTGAACTAACTGAGGTTGAAATTCCAGAAGAGTTTGCATTGATTGACATCGATAACGGCGATGAAGATTCTGTTTACATTGAGAACTATGTTTGGGAATCTGAGAAGTTCCGGAAGATTCATTTGGAAGTAGCACAGATGAAGAGCGGACTTGATATTCTTCATACCAACATGTATCCAAGGTATGAATATGATATTCCTATCTTTGGTGCAGACATTGTTGCATCTACTAAAGCAGTTGGAGCAGCAATTGTTGATATCAGTTCTATTCGTGAAGACAGATCTCTTCCCGAACAGTATGAAATCTTGAATATTATGGAAACTGATTTTGAAGAAGATAAAAAGATGCCTGACTGGGGAGATGTGTTCTCTGAGTATTGTGTATTTGTTCGTCCTACTGAAGATGAATATGATAAATTTGTCAACACTGCATTTACATATCTGAATTATCACTGTGCTATTTCATATAACACGAAAGCAAATCCAGATAAGGTTGCTGAAAATTATGCAGGACACAAGTATTATTGCGAGAAGCAAAGGCAGAATACGAAGACCTTTGGTGTCCTAAGAAGTATCTTCGGTGAGGAGATGGCAACTAAATACATCAGAGAAATGTTATTTGATTACCCAGAAATCTGATGCCAGAAGAACAAGAACCAAGATACCAGGAAGTTATTCATAGCATTAAGTATGCCGAGGAACCTGTAGAAGAAGAAGTTGCTGAGGAACCTTCTAATGAGTTAGAAGGTGTAGATCTTAATGATCCTAAGCAGCTTGCTGACTATTACATGGCAAAGAGTGGTCAGGTTGATCCTGATCAACTTGAGGTTGAAAAAAAAGAAGAAGAACTACGAGCAGACATTAGAGAAGTTGTAGAGAACAAAGAAGATCTGATTGACTATCTGACGAACCTTCATGCTTCTATTGAGGTTATGGAAGAGAGAATTTATGAACTTGAACTGAAGGCAGCGCAGAAGGAGAAGCAGGCAGCGAAGCACTTAGAAGACCACAGAGACCTGGCAGCGGTGGTTCAGGACTATCAAACCTGCCAATCGGACTGTTTTAGTCAGAGATCTGTAACATAACTTGACAAAAGGATACGATTCCTATATAGTTATGTTGTAAATCTTTACATTACACATGACAGTCACTACCGAAGACGGCGGAAGAACTAATCTTTTCGCAAAGGAACCCACCATGTATATGTCTAAGGAAACCTTAGATCGTTATGGTATTGAGACCTATGCGGAGCGTGCCGAAAAACTCAATGGTCGTGTTGCTATGTTAGGATTTGCTGCAGCAGTGGTTTCTTATGTTACCACTGGTAGTGTCTTTTTCTTTGGTGCCTTTGGCATCTGACCACAACTATAGAGGACAGAACAATGACAGAAAGAGCAGAACGTATTAACGGTTGGGCAGCAATGATTGGTATTATTGCTGCAATGGGATCCTATGCCGTCAGTGGCCAAATTATCCCTGGTATTTGGTAGATTTATAATGCTTTTAACTCTCCATCTAAATAGGGTGGAGAGTTTTTATTGGTATGCCAAGAGGAAGTGTAACTAAAGATCTTATTGTTTGTGAGATACTGAAGTTGAAAAGAGATTTGGATTATGATACAATTGGAGAATGGGAATCGCCAAAAGGTGTTGCCCATAAATACTTAAATAAAATTCTAGACAAGCTTGACGAGTTTAGAGCATAAATTAAATTCGTTAGATGAGTAATATCAGATCTCCAAAAGAAGTTTTCAAGAAGAAGATCGCAGAAGATCTTGATAGTTCTTTGCGTTCAGAATTTAAAGAGGAATCTAAAGTAGTCAAGAGTCCTAAGATTTTCTTCAGGGAAGAAAAAGTTGCTCCTATAGAGGAAGTGCAACTCATCTCAGATCAATCTCCTGTTGAAGATATGATTGCTGATCTTTCAGTAGATGTAGCAATCTTGAAAGAGTCAGTTGTAGAAACAAAAAAATATAATACCGAAATTAATTTTATTAAACGGTATGTAAAACAGTTAGAAAAAGACATTTCTAACGACAATCAGTTTGATCCTTCAAATATCTACGAAGGTCTTACAAGGATCAGGCAAGACATTCAAAAGGTTAGATCTGAGATTCCAACTATCCCAGAACCTATTAGTTATGACAAAGAGTTTAATGATCTTACCGAGACAATTGATAAGGTAAGATCTGAGATTCCTACGGTTCCAGAGATTAAGTATTATGATGAAGACATTGATAATCTTCTAGAGTCAATCAACGGTATTAAAGATCAGATTGATAATTTTCCTGAGATTAAATATTATGATGAAGAAGTTAATTCAATTGAAGAAAAATTAGTTGAGATCAGAACTTCTATTACTGAACTTCCTAAAGTCAAGTATTATGACAGTGATATTGAAATGCTTCAGGAAAAATTAGAAGCAGTTAGGGAATCTATTCCTACTGTTCCTGAAGTTAAATACTATGATGATCAGGTTGAAGATCTGGAAACCAAGTGCTCTGTACTGAAAGAGATGATCGAAAATCTCCCAGAACTTCCTGAAGTCAAGTATTATGATAATGATGTAGATGATCTCTACAAGCAAATAAAAACAATCAAGGGGACAATCAAATGTCTACCTGCTCCAAAGTATTATGATACTGAGGTAAAGTCAATTTATGAAACCATTGAATCTGTTAAAGAAAGTATACCGGAGATGCCAGACATCCCCGAGATTAAATACTACGACGAAGAAGTTGAGATTTTGGAAAAAGACGTATCTTTATTATTTAAAAAGTTATCTGCAATAAAGATTCCAGATATAAAACCTTATCAAAAGAAACTATCTAACTTCTATGATGAGTTCAACGAAAGAAATAGTGTTATTGATTCTAAGTTAGAGCATCTTGAATCTGTTCTTCTTGATGTTTATAATGTTCAGCAAGAGCGACTTGAAAGAGAACTGATTGAAGAAGAAACTCAGAAGATCAAAGAAGAGATTACTGATGAACCTCCTGAAAATAAAACGGAGGATCCTCTTACACCTCTGAAGCAAGAGTTTGTTACCTTCAAACAACTTAGAGATCACTATCAGCTGTTCATAAGAAGAATTCAAACACAGTTATCTACTGTTGGTGGTGGTAATGAAATCACTACATTGACTGGATTAGATGATGTTGTTACTGCTGGAATAACAACAAATCCATCTATTTACGATGGAAAGTATTTAAAATATGATGGATCTATTAATAAGTTTATATTTGCAGCTGCCATTGGTGAGACAGGAGATTTCACTGGAACTCTGACAGGATTGTTTGATACTGACATTACAAATCTTCAAGATGGATCTTTAATGGTATATGATTCTAATGCTGCAAAGTTTGTTTTTGTTGATCCTCAAACATTCTTTGGCGTTAATGCCGATTCAAATCCAGATCCAAATATTGTTGATTACGGAACATATAATTAAGTATAAATAAAATTACGTAAGTACTAGTATCATGGCTAATAGGCTACAACTTAAAAGAGGAACTGGTGCTCCCGGAAGTATTTTTTATGAGGGAGAACCAGTACTAGATCTAAATGACAGTGCTTTATATGTCGGTAATTCCGGTGCCAATGGTGCAGGTGCTGGTACTTCAATTGCTAATGCAGAGACATATTTAGCATCACTTCAAATTCTTTCTAGAGCAACGACTGCTGGTCCAGGTGCTCTCAATCTTTATGAGGATGCAGATAACGGAACTAACAAAGTTCGTCTGATTGCTCCTGCTACAATGGCATCTGATCTGGATCTCACACTTCCAGCAACTGATGGATCTGCATCTCAGGTTCTGGCAACAG
>Ga0099849_1001030_pt1 | contig 13032 bp, 25 predicted proteins | sample CB_VirMetaG_4_FD_78177 | JGI IMG/M metagenome (GOLD analysis project Ga0099849, IMG submission 78177) | Freshwater to marine saline gradient viral communities from Chesapeake Bay - CB_1508_1M Viral MetaG | ecosystem: Environmental > Aquatic > Marine > Coastal | place: USA: Chesapeake Bay... | reverse complement strand
GAACACAAGCATATTCTGCAATGTCTTTGCAGCTTGGTTATACTTTTCAAGATCAATGCGGCCTTCAAGACGCGGCGATATAGCACCAGCGCGAAAGTTAGTAATAATGCTGGATACACGCGCCATATCTTAATACCTGATGTCGATAAAGTAATCCGCTACTGGCTGCTCTGGGAAGCCTTCCATAGAATCCACACCCTTTGCTTCCTTCAGTCGGCTTTCATAAAGGGCAAACATCTGCTGGGAAACGCTGTTACTGCCAGTAATCGCATAGGCTGTATCAGCCGCAAGCCGGTGCGCTATAGTAGTCGATAGCAAAGGATCAAACTGTTCTGTGTCTGTGACGCGAGATATGTAAACAATCCGGCAATCATTCTCATTACTAAGAATGCTGCGTCCTTCAATCTTAAACATGATGTTGCTGTCATAAGCAGCAAGTTCATTATTTACGTTTGAGTTCCAGAAAGACAGAACCCGCAAGCAATAAGGATCAGTGGGCAATGGAAACTGGTAGGTAAACCCGAATGCTGGGGCTGTGCTGTTAGCAGCCAATGCTGCCCTAGATATAGCCACATTCCAAGGATGTGCGCGTAATACTGAATCCCGCACAGTATCAAACTTGCGGTTACAAAGTCGCGCTTCTTTTGAATTTTCATTTAGTGAGGTAATGGTTGCTGCACCCAGCAAATCCATAGCTTCGTTACAAATATCAACAACAGATGGCATGACCCACTCCTAATAGGAAGGAAGGGGCGACAAAAGCCGCCCCAACCAAATCAGTCAAGAACCCACTTGATTGTGACTTCAATAGTGCCTGTACCAGCAGCACCGCCCATTGTGACGGAAACCGGCAAGCCATCTTTGTCTGCATCTACAACAGTTCCAGAACCAAGAGCAAGGGTAGCAAGAATGTCTACCTTCTGTGCGCCTGTTGAAGCTGCTGCTGCTTTGTATGCTGCCGCTGCCGCAGCAACGGCTGAACCGCTGCTGTCAGTGTGGGCTGCATAGCCTACAGACAAAGTTGTTGAGCCACCAAGAGCATCGTGAGCCAGCGAACCTTCGATCAAGCGTGCGCCATTTGGGATGTTGAACATCTCAATAACGTCACCTGATGCGAGGGAAGATGCCTCATAAACGCCATGAGCGATACGAACACGACCGCCCATTTCATTGGTCTTGTTGTTGACCGCTGGAACTGTTTGGTTCCAGTTAGTCTTTTGTACGGAATATACAGTAGCCATTCTTCAATCTCCTATTCATCACAATCGATTTGAACGACTTTGTTTTCTTCCATGCGTGTAGCACCAATGCTCATGCAATAGTAGACCTGAGTTGCGTAGCCTTTGTCAGCACGCTCATCAATTCTTGCATTAACATCTTTGCCAACACCAATCGCTAGGCCATCTTCACACCATGCAAAGCATGAGCGAGTGCTGCCAGAGATCGCAAGACGGTTTGTCATGATGAAGTTGAAACCCATGAACTGAGTTACATCACCTTGAACAAGTGCCTTGACAGTATTGAAGTCGCTTGAGGTTACGTTTGTGTCACCAAGCAATGCCTCAATCTGGTTTGGCCCTACCGCAATGTAACGCGGGATTGATGGATCAACGTCAGAAAGATCAAGGATTTTCTTAGCTTCACGCAGCTTTGCAACAGTCATGTCTGCACTACCAGAAGCAATCTTCTGACCGGCTGGCAAGGCTGTTGATGTTGAGCCAGTCTCACCTGTGAAAGATGTTCCTGTTGCAGCAGAGATGATAACATCATCCATTGCACGACCCATAGCTGCTGCCGCTGCCATTGCATAAGCACTGGTAGGGTCAATCAGCATACGAACCTTGTCTTGATCATCGATCAGGTCAGCGTACTCATAATCCGCAAGAGACACACGGCGACGAGCGTGTGGTGTATCGATTTGCGGGGTATCGGCGTGGCGTGTAGTACGCAATTGCGCTGTAGCTGCACCCACTTGGTCAAAAAAAGCATTTTTGCCGACAACATTCTCAACACGCACTGCATCACGCAGACGAGAACCCATCTGCTGTGAAAGCATCTGCACGTTAGCAGAATACTGTTGCACAAATGCTGTAGTTACTTGAGTTGACATATCGTCACTCCTTCTTTTCTACAGGTTACATTTGAACTTTGCAGCGTGCTACCCGACTGTTCGGACACTCCTAGTCTTTTGAGCCGACCTATGGCTATCGTCTTTCCGATGGTCTTGAGGACGGATTGCTCCGCTACCCTCTTTTACTACCCAAGCGTAATACTTATCTGCCAGTTCTACTGGGTTCAAAACATCACGTTGAGTACCAAACTCGACTGCCATTCTAAGGCATTCTAGTCTAATTTCCAATGGGGATAATGAACTTTCGTTATCACTCATGTATCATCGCCATTAATTCTTGCATACGCTGCACCGCACGATCACGCGCTACAGGGTTTTTTCTATCCCAGTACGCATGACTTTTATCATTCATAATAGCATCAACCTCTGCTTGCGCCTGTACTGGCGTAAACTGACGATTAACTGCGCCATCACTAATCGTGTCTTCGCTGGTCACTGTAGACTTAAAGTCACCGATTGCAGCAAAAGCTTTGATAAAGGCGGGATGATTGCCAATCATTGTGCCATCTTCAAGGCGCATTTGCAGGATTTCATTCCCAGCAAACTGATCTACCACATCTTTAGCCAAAGCAACTTTATCTTCAAATGCCCTTCCCCACTCGCGCCGCAGTTCAGCAGTGGTTTCTTCAGCTTGCTGCTCTGCAAATTGCTGCATTTGTTCTTCAGTTTGACCAATGCTGCCCTTGTAATACTCAAGGATACCATTAGCTTGCTCTGGTGTTAGGCGTAGTTTATGAGCTACATCTGCATAAGCAGAGGCGACTTCTTCTGTGATGATGTTCCCATCAGTAGCAATCTCATAGCCTGACGCTTCTTCTGGTCTGCCAAGCTTTGAATAAATGTTGTCTAAATCCTCATCTGTAGGATTAGCTGGCAACGGAACTTTATCTGATCCAATCAACCTTTGTGCATTCACATAAGAACGCGCTAGATTGCCCACATCCTTAATAGGTGCAAGGCTTGGATGCTCCCTTAGTTCTTCTGGTATCATTTCCATGAAACCGTTACCAGACCCGCCTTGTGCAACCTCTGCTGGGGTTTCCAGCATAGATGGAGTTGCTTCTGGCTGGGCTACCTGTTCGGCAACCTGTTCTGACATTTACTTCTCCTCATTCATCATGTTGTAGATGTGCAGTATTACTGCACGCTTCCCTTCTTCAAATGCTGTGGCATTAGCATCGCCAGCCACATAGCTTGAAGCACGCCAGTTACAACGCGCCTCAAGATCACCAAGCACCTTTTCTCCGGCAGTGCTTGTAAATACATCTGTATACATAGTTTTAAGCTGGGCAATCTGCTCACTCATTTAGATACCATCCGTGATGCCTGTGCAATCTGAGCAACGTCTTGAACATCTTGACTTGCCTCTTGCCTTTCCATCATTGCTTGTTGTTGTGCAGCTTGCTCTTGCCGCGCTGCATCAACCTCAGACTGAGACTTCACAACTTTCTTTGGAACGCCAAGGCTTTCCATAATGTGGTTAACAAGGCCGTCTGCATCAATATGGTCTGCAACAGGCAATGCTTGAGCCAACGGCAACAAGATTTCCAAAGCCTTCATTGTGCTATTCAAGCTGCTAGATTTTTGTGCGCGTGCCAGTGGCGACACATACTCAATATCAACATCAAGCCCCTGCAAAATCTCTGGTGGTGGTGCAAGCATATCTGCACGCAACATCAAAGCAAATGTACGGTCAATCAATGGACGCAGCATCTCATTCATCAAACGCCCTAATACTGGCCCAATAACGCGCATACGCTCCTCTTGACGCTGCACCACCTCTGTAGCTGTCATATTAGGCGCACCGCCTGTCAGCAGTTGATCTACAAAGAAAGCAGAACGAATAGCTTGTCTGCGCTGTTCTTCCATGTTTAGGCCGATAGGAATGTTTGCGCCTGTGTTTAGTGGCGTAATTGTATCCCTTGTTCCACTTCTAAAGAAGTTGAGACCACCAGGCTGGGTACGGACAGGGAGAAGGAATCCGTCATCAGGAACTAATAAGGGAGGATCAATTAGTTTCTGTGCAGCTTGTATGATGGTCTTGGACATAAGATTAAGCATCTTAACGTCAGGCAACGCCACCATAGCTGGTGATCGACCCATCACTTCCCCAGTTGCCTTGAGGAAGCGTGGAACTACATACGGAAACTCTTGAAAGCCACTTTCCATAAGGATCATCTTTGTTTCCATGCAGATATACATAGAAGCAAATGGCATATTCTTATTGTCGCGTTTTGTAGTGTCACGTTCTGCGCGTGGCAGAACTGCGTGAAGCAGAGTTACTTCCTCATCAGGTTTCTTCTCATGCACTCTTTGGATGTAAGTGCCTACATTTTCAATGCCAAACCTTTGCACAGCTTGACGCGCTGGCAGTTTGTACTTACGGAAAACAGTATCTACAATACCGTACTGGTTTTCAGCTACATAAAACTCTGAGATGTGCCGCGTGCTAAACCGCAGGCTTTCCTTATCCATCTCCGCAAACATACATCCAGTGCCAAACACAACCAAATCCACATACATCTCATGGATTTCAGTTTCAAAGTTTGATGTGGTAATAGCACGCATCATGCGCTGGCTACTGTCTTCTAGCCAAGCTTGCACTTCTTCATCACGCCCTAGATCATCATCCTTCAGTGTCAGATGAAACCAAGGCGTAGCACCGCTTGTAAGCATACCATGTAAAGATGAAGCCAGTAGATCGACAGCTTGCAATGCAGTGCCATCAAAAATCAACTCCATACGCTTTTCGCCACGGCTACGTTTGCGAACAATATCAGCTTTGCGCGGCAGCATATAATCTGCCAACTCCTGATAATGCGTATCCCAGTTTGCTCTTGCGCCTTCTAGCTTTTCAAAACGCGATATGACGGCTTTTGCATCTTGCATGACTTACCCCAGTAAAGTTGGCTTAGTGCCTGTTCCGCTAGTCGGAGATACCTGATCACCCATCACACCCGCAACAACAGTAGAGCCTCTGCCCTTACGACCACGGCGTTCAGACGCTACGGCTTCCTCAGAAAGCGCAGCAGCGCGTTTGTAGTCCGGCTCCGCAATCGGTTCTGGGGCTGGCGGCGGCGGTGGGGTATAAACCTTTGGCTTCAAAAATGACATAGCTACGCCTTCTCTACTGCTTTTTTGATTGGTTTGGCAGTTGTAATCCCATATTCTTCCATCACGGTTCCTGCGCCACCTGGACGTTTAGTACGGCGAGTGCCGCGTCCGATGATTGTTTCATCGTCAGGAACCACCTCTGGCGTTACTTCTGCTGTAACTTCTGGCTCTGGGGCTGGCGGTGGAGTGCCGCCTAGCATAGCGCGGCGTTCCTCATCTGTAGTGTTGAAGACAACATCGAAAGTTTCTTTGCCAATTTTCTTTACTGGCTTTTCGATAACTTCTTCTACAACTTCGCCAATCGGCTTTACTACACTTTTCTTGAAACCGCGTTCAAGTTTTTTAAACATCTTCTTAGCACTGCCCATCTTTATCACCCCATCGATGAAAGCCTAGTTTTTCTGTTTCAGTACGAAACCAAAAAGCTTTGTTATACCCCTTACTTGATAACACACTTTTGACCTTACGAAAAGCCAGCACAATATTAAGCTTTCCGCCTTCAGCAATTAGGTCAACCATCCAAGGTACATCTCCACCACCATCATAAGCATTTGGTGGGAACCTTAAATCCTGCAAATAGTCTGAAACTTGTTTGTTATTAGGAAACCCCCAAGTTGCAAAAACTAACGGAACACGCCCCTCATCCCTTAAAATTATATACTGATTAAGCATTAGCGGCGTTCTAATATAATCGTTTACCTCTTTGACACTGTACCAATCATGGTAACTGCTGCGCTGCATTAGATATAAAATGTCATCTATGTCTTCTTTTGTAGGTGTCATAGCGAAAACGGATTGTACTCATTAACCGCGATTTGTTGCGGTGGGCGAACAACAGCTTGTCTATTCTCCATCCCAACAGCCAGATACCTAAACGCATCCGCAGCATGAGAAGTGTAGTCATGCCTTGGATGATCTCTGAAAGACTTTCTTTTTTCATCCCACTCTTGCCTGTATTGTCTAAGCATTTCAATGCCTTGTGTGCATTTGTCTTTATCAAAATGGCATTTAGGTATCATCATTCTAGCTGCATTGATGCCGTCAGCCACCTTCATCTTTGGTATTACTCTGAAACGGATGCCAAGACTGAACGCAGTTTCAAGTCGGCTTTTGCCACTACCCAACTCACGGACTTCAATATCGTGAGGAGCAAGGTGATCACCCCAATGATAATCTTTTTGACGCAGGATTTCAGCATAGTGGTCAAGCCCGACACCGCTGCTTTCATAGTAGTCAATAACATTGATCGCTCCGCTTCTGAATATCTGGGCAAACCAGATGGCTGTTGAATCGTTTATTCCCAAATCCCAAGCGGTATGCACAGGGTAGGCCGGATCATACGGAACCCTGCCAATGCGTCCGTCATCGTCAGCATCAGATAGAAGCTTGCCATAGTAAGCCCCTATGATAGCCGCAGTGAAGGAACATTCATATTCCTGTTCATATTGCTCTGGGGTCATCTGCGCTTGGGCAGCTTCTAACTCAGTGTCTTTAACTAAGCCGGTTTCACTAGCCTTGGCTATCTTCCAGTACCATTGGTCAGAGCCTTCTTCCGTTTGCTCTTTAGCGGTTTGCAGTAGATCAAAAAAATGATTATGCCCTGCCGGTGTGCCTAGAAATACAGCCGCACCCTCTCTATCGGATAGGGCTGGTCTAACAACTTCCCCCCATACCCTTGGGTTCTGCATACCAAATTCATCGAACACGCATAGATCAAGGTAGATACCACGCAAGCTATCTGGATTTTCAGCAGACAAAAGCATTAAACGTGAGCCGTTAGGGAAGTCTACCCTCAACTCTGTTTCGTTGAACGTAACCCCTGGAATAACACCGGCATAGTATTTAACGTAATCCCAAGCAATCCGCTTTGCCTGAGTAAAGGTAGGGGCTACAAACGCAACCCTTGGTCTGGGAAGTTCACAAGTAAGAGCGTGCTTAATAAGATGATTAACAGCCCATACTGTCTTGCCAAAGCGTCTGTGCATCACCAGTACGTTCCAACGCTTTACGCTCTGGTGCATCTCTGCCTGTAACAGCCTTGGCTTATAAGGTATTTTAACTTGCATCTGGCTCTGCTGTCTCCCACAGAATACGAACCGTACCGTCACTAACCTCTACACCAGCCCTACTTTTAGCCTCACCATAGCGGTCAGATATAATCTTTGATGCCTTCCACCTTACATGAGTTGCATAATCACGCAAGACATTAGGATCATAGTCCTTACGCTTGTGCAACGCATCACTGTACAACTCATCCAACTCCTCTAACGCCTTCTCAGCACTCTGCCGCTGCGCTGTACGAATAGCACTCTCAAACTCACTGTCCTCTCCCATACGCTTGTAAAGCATAGAACGATTAACATTAGCTAATGAACAAGCCTGTACCAAGCTATGACCGTCTGTCACTAACTGCTCTACTTGCTCTTGCTTTGTCTTTGTAAGCCTTGCCATAGAACCTCACTGCTGGCTGTGTGTTGGAAGGTAGTATTTAACACATATAAAGCGCGGCACCGGCTGTCGGGTGCATCGATTTGCAGCGAAGCCCCGCCTAGCCTTGCATTTGCTGGCATTTCGATTGCCTTGCATTGCCGCGCAAGCTTTGTCTTTGTTGTGTGTGAAAAGAAACGTATTCCAACGACATTCATTACCAATTAATAGCCTGATCACTGCAACATCGCGTTGCATTTGTGCAATGCGTGCAATGAATACTTTTAACAAATAGCATGAATAGTGTTTACAGTAAATCTGACCAATGGACGCAATAAAAGCAAATACCTGATCGTCTATATAATAATAGGCTATGAAAAAAAGTTATGTGATGGTGTTGACATTATGTCCAATGGACATTATTTAAAGAATTATCACTAGCAAATAGAAGGGATAAACAAATGACAAAACCAATTATCACAGTAAAGCAATCAAGCCATGTAACAACTGTAAAGTTGAAAGGCGTGCCATTCGCTTATGTAGTCGCAACCAATGGAGACCTTGAAAAGCATGGGATTATTAACGTGATCAAAGCAAAGATCAAACGCTGCAATGAACTTGGCTATAATAATGTAGTCGGCAAGTATGAAATGCTTTTGGCGGCGTTAGGGGCTTAATCATGACAAAGACAACAATCACCGATTTGGCCTTTGTATTAACCGGCTTTCTTTTCATCATGGCATTACCGACAAGCGCGGCTTTGCTGATCAATGGCTTTGACCTGTTAAGCATTGCGGTCTTTATGACTGGCGGCTTGGCTTTTCTTTCAAGCATGGCGGCAATGCTGATCGCCAGCGACAAATAATCAACACTAGCAAAAAGGATACAATCAAATGACAAACGCAAAACAGAATTGTTGGCATATCCAATATAAACTTAATGGCGAATGGAAAACAGAAACGTCAATGCCATTGACGCAATGCCGGTCAATCAATGGCAATCCTGTTAATCCTCATGGCATCAATGACGATCTGGAATTTTGCATTAATGAGGCACGCTGCGCCATGCTGGTAAACTATAAATCAAAATGGCAAGTTGGCGGCAATATAACCGAATGGCGTTATATTCCGGCATACGATCATTTCAACCGCAATTCTTGGTCTGATCAATCATGGTCATTTAAATTTGATCATATCGTTATCAATGACACTGATGAGGCTTGATGAGCCGAAACCAGCCGCAAGGCTGGTCTGTCATAAGACAAAACACTAGCAAAGGATAAAACAATGCCTAAAACATTCGCAAAAAAAGATCGTTATCAAATGGTCACTGATATGGTTATTGATTTGATGGACAAGCATGGATCGAATTGGACAAAGCCTTGGCAAGCAAGCGCGGGCAATTCTCATCATAATGTGGTCAGCGGCAAGCCATACCAAGGCACCAATATCTTTATGACTGCCATTTCATCATACAAGAATGAGTTTAAAAGCAATCAATGGGCAACCTATAAACAATGGGAAAAGCTAGGCGCAACGGTTCGCAAAGGATCAAAGGGGACAGACATTGTTTTCTTTGACAAGGTAATGATCACCGACAAGATCACCGAAGAACAAGCAATGGTGCCATTGTTGAAAGGCTTTAGCATATTTAATGCCGATCAGGTTGATGGCTATGATGCCAAGCCGGTTGAAGAACAGCCAGCAATTGCTTTTAATCATCACGACACTGAAAAGCTTGTCTCTGATACTGGCGCAATTATCAAGCATGGTGGCGGCAAGGCATTTTATGCGCCTCAACCCGATTTCATCCAAATGCCAGAAAAGGCCGATTTCAAAGGCACCAAGGACAGCACGCCAGAACAAAGCTATTATGGCACGCTATTGCATGAACTTTGCCATTGGACAGGCCATAAAACGCGGCTTGATCGTAAATTGATCGGGCGTTTTGGCAGCAATGCCTATGCCTTTGAAGAACTGATTGCCGAAACCGGCTCAACATTCTTGGCGGCTATGCTTGGCTTGGAAAAAGAGCCGACACCGGATCATGCAAAATATCTCAATAACTGGCTTGAAGTTTTGAAGTCAGATAAACGCGCTATGATGAAAGCTTTTGGACAAGCACAAAAAGCCGCTGATTTCATCCTTGCAAGCCAAGCGCAAGCCATAGCCGCTGAATAAAAGATCGAAACAAGCAAGGCCATGCTTTGCTTGTCCTATGGTTAGGCCATAGCTGACGAGATCAGACACTAGCAAAAGGAATACAAGACAATGGCAAAATATAATGGATATTCATCTTGGAACGCTTGGAACATATCACTTTGGATCAATAACGATTATGAAATGTATATGACAGCGCGAAACACTGTCGAGCGTTTGGGATATGTGAGAGGCTTGAAAGAGCTTGTTAAAAATTGGCAAGGCCAAAAAACGCCTGATGGCGCGGTATTCAATAGAACAGGCATCAAGCAAGCCATCCAAGATATTCTGTAAAAGAAAGGCTTAACAATGATCAAAGGCTTTTTGATTGGCTTGGCGTTTATCGCGTTTAATTTGATGATTGTCTTTTTGTTCATCAACATTGCGACAGGTTGCGGCTTGGTCAATGATTGGAACGCGCCACAATGCGTCACACCGGCTCAATTGATAGGGCTAGGCTAAAACACTACCATTGACAGTCAAAGGGCTGTCAGTGGCTCTTAAATCGCCAGCAATGGCATAACGCTAGCAAGGAAGGAAAAACCATGCTTAAAACTACAGAAAAAAGAGAAATGGCGATTGTTGAAAATCTTTCGCCAAGTGTCGGCACGCTACGACTAACCAAAACAATGATCGACAAGCATATCATTGATGCAAATGCCAGTATCAGGCGGCTTGCATTGTTGCTTGGTGTTGACATGGAACAAATGACCAATGGCGATAAAGTGACAATCCAAGGCCAGTATCAAGACGGCACGCCATGCAACGTGAATTTCTATCGCACGACAATGCGATCAGATAGGCGCGTCAGTCTATCAGGCATCAAGAAGCAAGCCATAGCTGGCGATCTCTTAGCCTTATCCTATAAGAGAAATGAGCAAGGCGACTATATCTTGATCATAAACGTAACAGCGGCAGCGCATTGGCGCGTCACTCAAGTTAACTAGCAAAAGAGAGAGGGCAAAAGCGATGAAAAATTTAGATGGACTTAGTACCTTTGCGTTTACCAGTAGCTTCATCAGTAGCGTATTGGGTGAGATAGTAACAACACATAACGAGCCATTTACTGCGTGTTGGACTGGTAAAGTTTTGGACTGTATGACAGATAACGATAGTGGGATTGATTACGTTTGTAGCCTGTCAATATCAGAGAAAGGAAAAGTTGTAATGAAGGTTTTTGATGGAATGATTGACGCTAAATCTCAGTATGCGTTGATAGGCTATGCCGCATATCATGGCATTGTATTAGAAAAAGACTAAAAGATAGAGGGCAAAAAAAGGCGGTGCAGAATTGGCTAATGCACCGCCTTGCCCACTAGCAAAGAGGACAAAGAAAGGTATAGCTATGGAAACGACAAAGATCAAGCTGGAAAGATTGCAGCTAGGAATAAGCCAATCAAAAATGGCAGAACGACTAGGCGTAGGGCTTAGAACATATCAGCGTTATGAAATGGGTGAAAGGCAAATACCAAAGCCTGTAACCATGTTACATCAAGCCTTAAAGAGAAACGCCATTTTAGAGCGTAACGAACAGATAGCAAAAGAGAGAGGATAAAAGTAATGGCTAAACACATAGCAGTATTAACCGATAAACAATTGCAAGTTTTAAGCGAGGCAATCCACAGCTACACAATGGACTTAAGTGATAATTTGGATAAATCGCAATTGAGAGTATTAGAGCAAGCGTATAAAGAATTGTTTGCTAAATCAAGGAAAGTCTAACTCTTACAATGCCGCGTGGCATTACTAGCACTGCAATGCACTACATCATTGCAGTGCTTTTTTTTATAGAAATTTATCAAAGAATAGTATCAATGCACTGCATTGTTGCCGCGTGTCATTGCAGTAAAGCAGCAAAGCTGATTATATCGAGGCCAAATTAGCTGTCAACCCCATAACTTTCACGCGCAATGTGAAGCCAAGTTTCGAGAGAGATTTCGCAAGTAAGATCAGGATCATAAGAGAAATTACGACAAACAGCCATGAGTTGCAGCACGCAGCGGATCGGCCTGTTGTTAAATTTATAGATCAAAACAGGGAAGCGGTCAGTATTTGCAGCGGCTTCGATAGCTTGTTGCCACCAAGCTTCTTTGTATACGCCACCAGTGTTAGCGTAAGCCTTACATTCTATCGACCATCCAGGGATTAGTATGTCGGCCTCACCCTTGATTTGATATTGAGAGAGATTGCGTTTAGGCGTTTCAACAAGCTTATCACCAAGGCTGTTTTTTATAGATGTGATAATGCTTCTTTCAAAAGCTGCACCTTTTTGCCTACTATCCGTCATAGTGACTAATCTCTGTTTCTAAATGGAATGTTTTTCTATCCACCTTGCCGTAGGTTTCATTGTCATCAGGCACAACATCATCAGCAAAAGCATTATCAGGCAGACTATCAGAGATAGCTTGCCATGCTTTTTTATCTTTATCTTTTTGCTTACTGTACTCAAAATTGGTTAAAGGCTGGTAATTAATCATAATACGTTTGGCTTTTAAACCTTTAGGCTTTCCCATTTTTATCACCATAAACAAGGTTGCACGTTTTGCATTGTAACGCACCATCAAGAAATGTGTTACATCTAACGCAAGTGTCGTTGGCTATGCGTTTAGCAAAAGAACCATCGCCTTGCTGAATTATGTCAGATACTAAGCCAGAGCCATCACAATATTCACAGTCTTCCGGCACGACTTCAGTAGGATCAAAGTAATCCCTGACGTAAGAAAAACCTTTGCCTTTGCACTTACTGCATGGCTTGGTTAAAGAAATCATCGGCTTTTACCTCACCGTTAGTTGCTAAGAATACACGGCGCATAGTTTCTGGGCTTGGGAACCGCTTGCCAGCTATCAACAGACAAACAGCAGAGCGAGATAGACCGCACCGCCTTGCCATCTTTGCTTGGCTTATATTCTTTGCCACCATGTATTCATTTAATGTCATAATTTATTTATGCCTAAGTGTTGACAGCCTGTCAATTACTCGCTACTGATTGTTTACACGTTGGACAAAACATTACGTTTTAGAACAGAAAGAAGCATTATGAAAGAAGCACCTGTATCACTAAAGGACATGGGATATTACCATGACAGTGCGTCTGGGGCTACTGCAACCAAGGATGAAATGTTCTTGAAGTTGTGGTTGCGTAAAGAGCATAAAATGAATTT
>Ga0099849_1001023_pt1 | contig 13079 bp, 20 predicted proteins | sample CB_VirMetaG_4_FD_78177 | JGI IMG/M metagenome (GOLD analysis project Ga0099849, IMG submission 78177) | Freshwater to marine saline gradient viral communities from Chesapeake Bay - CB_1508_1M Viral MetaG | ecosystem: Environmental > Aquatic > Marine > Coastal | place: USA: Chesapeake Bay... | reverse complement strand
TACCCTCCAATACATTCATTTGCGCTTGTGAAGGCATTGATTGTTGTGACAGTGTAATCACCAGTTCCATTATCTGTGCCACTGCTTAAATTTAGATTTGCCGTTCCTAGAGCAGTTGCAGTGCTGTCCATTGCGGCTATCACCTTTGCCGCACTCTGCTTAGTCAGCGTAACAGGGCTAGTGCCGTCTGCCGCTACTATTGTATCTGCTTTTAATGTACTCATACTACTACCAAAGTCGCACCACTACTTACTGTAATGGTGACTCCTGTTGCAAGGGTTAAAGGACCAGCACAAAGTGCATTGTTATTAGCTGCAATGGTAACGTCAGTATCTAATTGTTTTTCATGAGATCTTATGATGTCACCAAGACCATTTGTAGTGTCTCCACTATTTCCGTTTTCACCTTGGAAGTAACCAGCACCTAACTGGCCTGATATTCCTTCGGCAGGTATTTTGCTAAGTGCCATGTTGTTCTCCTATCCTATTCTTACACCACTCATAAAAAAGCCTATATCCTGACTTACAGGATATGTGTTTAATGTTGAGCCTTGTGTATGATACATATCTAATTACCCCACTAACGATATAGCTATTTGATGATAACCACCAGCAACACTTGGTGCAGAATAACTATCGTGATAACCACAAACGATTTCGTCATTTGCACTACAGTCTAAGAACAGGCTCACGACAGCATTATCGTAGTCAAAGGCTGTATTGTTTTTAGACCATGAAAATCCTCTTACAGTAGTATTCTGATACACATATGAAGCCATCCAATTTGTGTTGGTAGCTTTCAGATTTAAGTTAAAAAACACGCTGTAAATTCCATCGACAGGGCAAGTCCAAATGCCTGTTGTATTGTTGAAATGATTACCCTGATTAACTAAAACATTAGCCCACTGAATTGCAGTTATAGCTTCATGAACACTTCCATTTGCTGAATATTCGGTTGCGCTGAATATTGGTCTAACTGGTGTTAGTACACGCCCACTGCTATCAATCTCTAGCGCACTAGTTCCAGAGGAGTTCTGGATGTTGTCTACTTTTAATATACTAGTCATAGCTACCCCACTAAATGTCCAGAGAAAGTTGATGTGCTTGAAATTGTGTAAGTTCCATCTGCGCTAGATAAATTACTGACGCTAAATTCATCCCCTGCTTCTGCTTCATACACATCAGTTATTGTAACTGTATTGTAAGCACCCCCTCCAACACTCACAATGTGGTAGCTTTCTTCTTGATTAGACTGCTCAAGATTTTTCAATATTCGGCTAACAATATAGCCAGAGGTAATATTGTCTATCCTCATGTTTAGATTTACTTGATAGATGCCAGCTATAGGCACAACAATCTTACCACTGCTTATTGTAACACCACCGTTTAGAAAACAATTAGAGCTAGCGCCGCTACCTTTATCAAATGGTACTGCTATTTCACTTGTGTCAGCTGTTACAGCTTGGCTTGCAATTTTACCTGTTCTCCAAGCTGGCACTACAGGCATTAGTACACGCCCAGTGCTATCAATCGTCAGTGCATCTGTGCCGTTTGTGTGTTGGAGCGTTTCAACGCCTAATATACTTGCCATTTGAAATCTCCCTTTATTGTGCTAGTCATATCGTTATCCTACTAAAAAACCGCTAAACCGTGTGCCTGCTCTTACGGTCACTGATGTGTCGCCATTTACTCTAAAATATGGCGTGACTGTTTGAGTAGCTGTAAGCTGAATTAGGTGAGATGAAGTAAGGTCAATATAGTCTCCGCCTACTGGGTCTGCTAAACATCTATAAGTTAGGTCGCTGTTACCACTAACTGTCGCACCATCAATATATAAATAGGAAGAAACCCAATTCGCCGCTGTTGGTGTGCCTAATATCAAAGTTAAGTTAAACTGATAAACACCAGCAACAGGTGCGGTAAAAACTGCATTACTGCTTATTGTTACATTTGACCCTATGTCAAAATCTTCAGAGTTAAAAGGTATCACCACATCTGCCGCAGTATAGTCCGCCGCACTAAGGGCTGTAGATTGTCTCACACTGAAAGCTGGTCTAGCAGGAGTAAGTACACGCCCACTGCTATCGATATCAATTGCATGGGTTGAGCCATCTTTAGAATAAATATCATTAACATATAATTTAGACAATGGTCAACGCTCCGTTAATAGTTAGGGTTGCATTTAAAATAAGTGGACCATTGGCAGATGCATTTGTATTAGCAGCAATAGTTACATTAGTATCTAATTGCTCTTCATGAACTCTAAAGATATCTCCAAGTCCATTTGTTGTATCACCTGTTGTTCCATTCTCGCCTAAAAAATATCCTGCACCAAGCTGTACACCTGAAGCTATTTTAGCCTGTGTAACACTACCATTAGCTAGTTTAGCTGTACTGATACTACCATCATCGGGCAATACACTACCTTGAGCAAGTCCATCGTATACAACATAAAAGTCATCTGTTGATAGCACATTACCTGTCATAGTGAGTGTAGTACCTGAAGCAGTATAAGCCACAGCAGGTTCTTGTCTTACGTTATTGACAAATACTTCAAGATCATTTGCATCACTGACCGAATAAGCTAAAGTGTAAGGTCCAGTAGTCCCATTACCAGTAAGAGATTCTTTTTTCTTAGAGACATATAACTCTATTGGTTCATTACCAACGTATCCCATTTAAACCTCCTATTGACTAATGTCATCCACTGCAGATACCCATACATCTAATGATGCTGCAACACTACTTTTTACCCAAAGTCTATCTCCACTTTGTACTACTATTTTAGCACCACCATCAAGTACTTGTAATCCTGATCCAGCAGGAATGGGTACTTCTTTGATGAGATAGATATCATTAGCACCGTCATTAATGTACACATCTGCCAGTACTTGATTGCTTGTTATATTAGCTAAATGAATACCCACTAGAGTATCATAGCTATCAAAGTTACCACCATTAGGAATATCAGCGGCAACTGTACCCACATTATTTAGGGTATATCGTCTAAAATTTTGTGCCATCTTTTACTCCTATAAAGCAATTGCCATAGCAATAGCAAATCCGTTTGTGGCAGCACCTGATGTAACTGAACTCCAAGTAGTTGTGCCTGTGTCATATATCTTTAATTGGCTATTAACGCTGTCATAGTATAAAGCACCGTTGATAAGTGCATTACCGTCATTGTCTAATGTAGGATCAGATGACTTAGCACCAAGATAAGTATCATCAAAGTTATCAAACTGTGCTGCTGCAAGCTCTGCATAGTACTTAGCACTGTAATTAGTGCCATCTACAGTAGTATTTGTAGCATAACTGCTACCACCACCGATAGCCCATTGCTTTGCTGAACCAGCAGTGTTAGTTGCTTGACTACCAACAGCATATTCTTTAGCTGAATATTCACCACCATCTACTGTTGCTGTAGTTTTGGTAGCCCATTCCTTAGATGCACCACTACCAGCAGTATTAGTAACACCAGTTCCACCAATAGCCCATGCCTTTGAAGCATAGTCAGTGCTATCTACAATACCGTTAGTCTTTACTGCCCATTCTTCTGCCAAAGTTTCGCTAGCTGCTGCATTAGACTCTGAAGTTGCCGCATTAGTTGCGCTTGTAGATGCATTAGAAGCAAAAACACTTGCATCATTACGATGAGATAATGCATTTGCTTCACTAGAGTTAGCAGAGGTAGCAGAACTTGCTGCACTTGTAGCAGAATTAGCTGCATTGGTTTCACTAGTAGCTGCATTTGTTTCACTAGTTGCAGCATTGGTTTCACTTGTAGCTGCATTTGTAGCACTTGTTGCGGCATTTGTTTCGCTAGTGCTTGCATTTGTAGCTGCTGTAGATGCAGTTGTAGCACTTGTAGCCGCATTTGACTCGCTAGTAGCTGCATTGGTTTCACTAGTGGATGCATTAGTTGCGCTCGTAGCTGCATTAGATTCTGAAGTTGCCGCATTAGAAGCACTTGTAGCTGCTGCTGTAGCACTATTGCTTGCATTTGTAGCTTGAGTAGTAGCAGTTGTAGCACTTGTAGCTGCATTGGTTTCTGAGGTTGCTGCAAGAGTAGCTGAATTACTGGCATTAGTTGCTTGAGTTGTTGAAATTGCTGCAGAAGCCGCTGAATTTGACGCAGAATTTGAAGAAGATGCCGCTGAAGTAGCTGAGGCTGTTGCAGAATTAGATGAACTAGTAGCACTTGTAGCTGCTGCTGCAGCTGAAGTGGCTGCTTGCGTAGCACTGTTTGCAGCTGCTGTTACATCTGCCGCAACAATTCCCGAAATAGCCGAGTACTGAGACTCAACTGCTGTAAACAAACCACCTACTGCGGAATCATCGGTTGCACCTGTAGCATCAACCGTTGGTTGTGCGCCAGCACTTGAAGTAGGTGTAGAACCAGTTGCTCCACTCATATCAAGCCACCTCCATAGTAATTAGTTTGTACGTTACCACCTCTAGCATTTCGCTTTTTATCTTCATCGTTAAGCTCTGCAATTTCATTCATAAATAACGTTGCATACTTTTGAGCTTGCTCTTCGTCTTGTAAATAAAAGAACACTTCTGCCAATGCACCCATAAGTAATATTCTTTCATTTTCATCTCGAAGCCAATTAGACACTAGATTTCCTACATAGTAAGCTGTAGACTGTACACCACCAGCAGCCTGAGATGCCGCCAAAGTATCATATGCAGTAGTCACACCATTTACTGTAGAGAAATATAGAATAGAAGCACCTGTAGTAGACTGTGTTGCCAATGTAAGAAAGCCAGCTGCATAATTGGCGGCTGTCACATTATACTTTGCATCTAATGCAGGTAATCTTTTATAGTAATATATTTCAATCCCTGTAGGTGTACCGCTTGAGTATTCACCAAATCCAGGAGCCAGAATAATTTTTTGTTGTTGTCTCGTCCAATAAGAACCATACTGTCCTATTTCAGCTAATGAGTCATTAAATGTTCTGATATCTACCTTTTGACTAAATAATCTAGTAGTTGTATTATTTGCATCAAATTCTCTTATCTGAACAACTTCAATTAAATCTGCTGGAACAGAAAGTTCAGTTCTACTAGGTAATCCATTTGCCGATATAATTGTATTGGCATTTAAGTTTGTTGAGTTATAAGTAATAAGCTCTTCAAGGGGTGGTACTCTCAAAATTCGATATGCTTTATCTGCTGCATATTTAAGACAATCTTGAATAACACCATCTCCAAGAACTTGTTGGTCTCTATTAGACCAATCTCGAACTAGATCTACCAGTTCACCATAAGTTCTTGCCATACAAGCCTCCTAATTAAGTATTTACTAGTAGGTCTCTGTATTCAGAAGAAAGTATTTGTTTTAGCTTTTTAAGATTATTAGGGTCACTCATAAAGTTAGGATCATGCAAATCAAGATGATGCTTTTGTAATATATCAAGAGCAACAATATCAGGAATAGTAGCAAGCTTACGATATCCATCTTTACGAATACCATAGTAGTCTTGCTTTTCACGCTCTAATTTAGCATGTTCTACATACTCACTGATGTCTTGTTTAGCTTCCCATTCAGAAGTGTTTAAGTCAAATCCAGCACTAATACTTTTATCTTTTCCTACAGTACCACTGTAAAATTTAAATTCATTTTCTTTAGCCATGTCCTCTTCTCCTTAATTAGGCTGGTTCAGTATAAGCTACAAACCTTCCACTTTTACCAATATAACCAAGTCTTGCACCTGTTGGTGCGGCTGCAGGGGCTGAGCCTACTGCTACTGTAGGTGTTCCTACTGTAAGGTGTGTAAGTTTATAACCACCAGTTGATACTGAAGTAGTTCTCCATACACATGTTTCTGCAGGGTAAGTATTCCCGTTAGCAAGTTCTATAACTAGCATTTACTGTACTCCTTTTAATTCTATCTACAATTATAAATTTTACCACCAGACTTTTTATATACAGGGTCTTCTTTTAACACTGAAGGTCCAGTCCGTTCTTTATTCATAGGGTGATTTGGATTAGCATAATCTGGGCGTGGCTTTGGACCAGATGGCATCTTTTTCTTTTTATCTTTAGGCACTATTATCTCCCTGTAAATACTTTACCGCCAATAGCCATATAACCTTCGTTCATAGAAGGACTATCAAATGATTGATAAGATTTTTTAGTTGCTGTTTTCTTTTTAGCTGAAGCACGTTTAGCTTTAGCTTTATTAAGCATCTCAGTACGACCTGACTTCTTATCTTTTACTGCGTCAGCTTTCTTTTTATTAGGTGATGTGCGACCAGCCATGTCCTTTTGTTGCATTTGAGCAGTGCGTGTAACAGCTTCATTTTGCCCTTTATCTTTTGAGCGAAGCATATTCATTTCTGTTTTAGTCATCCCTTCATAAGGATTATTTGACTTAGAACCAGCTTGCATTGAAGTAGATGGGACTTTAATAGATTGACCTACACGAATTTTATTGGCATTTTTAATTCCTGGATTAGCACCAAGAAGAGCTTTGAGAGTCATACCATTTCTTTTAGCAATCTGAGAAAGTGTATCTCCAGACTTAATTTTGTATCCTGCCATTATATACTCCTATAGTAAGGATAGGGAGACCCAATTAGAGCCTCCCCATCTTTTAACCTATTCTAGGCCGTAGATAGCACCACAACCAACTGGGTTGCGTACTTCTAGAGTGGTTTCTTCAACCATCATACCGACAGTTGAGTCACCCTTCTGACCTACGTCTACCTCTGCAAGAGGACGCAGAGTAGCCATGTTGAACCACATTGGATCATAAATCAGGGCTGAGAAGTTAGCCAAGTCAGTTACACCTGCACCACTGTGAGCAACGTTGTTGTCGCCTGTGAATGCAAAGTTGTTTGACAGACCCATGATGTAGTTAGGCACTACCATGATGTCGCCAAAGTCTGACATGTATACGTCTACTGACTGACGGAGCTTACCGTCTGCGTCAATATTTCTGCGTACACCTGAATCACCGACCATCAGGTCAGAGAAGTCACGGCGAAGTTTTGGTGACAACATAATCTTTGTTGCCTTACCACCTTCTTCGTAGATCTTCTGCATAACTGAGTCAATGTTAGCCAATGCCAGTGGATCACGGTCAGGAGCAGTTGTTGAACCTGCAATAGTTGAGCGAGGAATAGCTGTACCATCCGCATCTGTACCTGCACCTGTAGTTGCAGCTGAAGGGGCTTGGAACTCACCAACGTAGTCAACAGTATTTGCTGAGTTGATAAATGCCTGATAACCACCCATTGAGCGAGCAGTATTACCCTGTGTACCTACTGCAGCTGATGCATTCATTGAGTGAACCAAGTCAAACTCAACGTCTCTGCGTAGTTCTGTACCACGCTTTTTCAGCTGATAGGCATACTCATCAGCAATACCAGCCTGATCTACAGCACGACGTGTGCCTGATACAGCAATGGTCTTACCGTTGATCTGAGTGTAGTTACCCAGACGAGTACGTGTTGGGCCACTTTCAGCGAACTTTGCGCCTACTGCAGGAGTTGCAGTTGCACCACCTGAAGCTGGCTCAAGATAGTCTTGACCTTCAGCAATGCGTGAAGAGCCTGGAGCTTCTAGTGTATCTGTTTGCCATTCGTGATAAATAGCTGTTGCCTTTGTGCTTCCGATTGAAGACATGAAAGGTGTTTCATCACGAGTGATCATTGTAATAAAGTTGGCAAGATCCTCACGCTGTGAGACGTCTTTGCCAGTGCCACGGGCTGGTCCAGCAGGACCGCCAGTGCCTCTAACACCAAGTGTTGTTGACATAATTAAATACCTCCTAACGGTACTAAAGATTTAAAGAGCGTGATGCAAGCCCTCTTAGGAAGTCCATTTGTTCGTCTTGTGTTGCATTACCGCTAAGTGCCTTCTGTCTAATAGACTGTTCACGTTCCTGCTTTCTTTTATTTGCAGGTTTAGCCTTTTTAACAGGTGCTTTTTTAACTGTAGCAGTTTTGCGTTTTGCTTGACCTTTAGCAACTCCTTGTTTAAGTCGTCTAAAGTCATCTACAAATTTCACAATGACAGGATCAGCAATTGTATCTAGTACTTCAGGTGAAATACCTTCTTCAATAGCAAATTCACGAATAGCCATAGCAGTCTCTTCATTGAAGTCAGGAATAAGGCTTGGGATTGTTTCATTAAAATGATCCAATTGTTCTTTCCAAGCAGCTTCTTGTTGCTCTTCCATTCGTTTATTTACTGTTTCAACAATTTCTTCTCGTTGATTTCGAGCATTCCAATACTTCTTTTGTATTTGCTCTCGCTGATCTTTTAATTCATTGACTTCATATGTATCACCTTCTTGTCGAGCAGTTTCAATTTTTGCTTCAATATCGTGATATTCTTTAGCCAATGATTGTTCTTCCGAATAAAGTACTGCAGCAGATGCTTGTGTAATAGTATCAATTTCTTCAAACTTCTTTTGATACTCTTCTTCTGCTTGCTTTCTTGCTTCACCGATTTCACGACCCTTCTTTGAAAGATGTTGTTCAGTAGAGTAACCTTTGATAAGGTCACCAAAAGATACTTGCACATCTTCTCCATCTATTTTAATAGAGACCTGTGCATCTAAGTCAAGATCGTCAGTAGTATACAAATCAACTTCTTGGGTAGCGTCTTCCGAGGCATCCTCATCTGATTCATATTCTTCTTCGTCTTCTACTTCCTCTTCAACTTCTTCAGTATCGTCTTCCTCTGATGACTCTGGGTCTTCTTCATCAGATTCTTCCGTGTCTAACTCAGGGATTTGTTCATCGGGTAAAGATTCTCCGTCTAAGAACGCAGTGTTCTGGAGAATGTTATCCAACAAAGCCGCTTCAGTTTGACTATCACCAGTAGCAATAGGGTCATCCAATTGGGTAGAGCCTACTTGTGCTTCGGTATCATTCATTGTTAAGCCTCCTTCTTCTTAGCCGCTGGTTTAGCCGCTACGGGTTGCTTGTTTGAATTCTGTTTAGCAGTGTAGTATTTTTTTAGCTCAATAAGATTAAGTAAATCTTCAGCATTCATTTTTACTTTACCACCGCTTCTGATCGAATCATATTCTAACGTGTTTAACATAGTATCTATATTACTTAGAATTTTATCGTAATCAATTTTCCTCATCATTGTCCTCCATAAGGTGTGGAATGTTCTTTCCATACATTTCAAAGCCCATCATCTTTTCTTTTACACTGCCCAATGCCATTGCAGCAGCATAAAGAAATTCTCTAGACTTTGTTTCATGCGGATCTGTTTGTAGCCATTCCACAAAATAGTCTACAAGTACTTCACCATACGCTTCATCAAAAAATTCATCTCGTTCTTTGGCAGCGAAGTGACCCTTTGTGTGAGCCCTTCGTGCCAATTCTTCAGGATGTATTTTATGTTTACCGTATGATTTTTTATTACCCAGCCTCTTCTCAGCTGACTCACGGTATTTTTCCATAGATTATCCTTGTTGTATAATTTGTCTTGCCAACATTACTATCTCATCGTAGTTTGGATGAGGGGGAAGTTCAGCACCTTCTTTAGTTGCTTTAACAGTAAGATCTGCCCATTCCTGGAAATGCCTATCAATAGACACTGCAAGTTGTCTAGCATTATCATCCATAGTATTTTTAGCTTGAGCATTGGTATATCCAACGTTTGCTTCTGCCAATGCAGTATCAGCTTCTGCTCTACGCTGTTTAATTTCTTGTTCAGCCTGTGCCATTTGAGATTGTTGTTCAATGGCTTGTGCTGCCCTTTGTTTAAACTCTTCATCAGTATAATCTTCTAGATAATCATTACTGTCAAGGTTCATGGCTTCAATAAGTTTAGTTGCTAATACAGCAGGTGCTTCTGGTTTAATAACCATACCTGCGCCCTGTTGATTTAGACTAGGTAGTATTTCAGCACCAATCTTACTCAGCTTTTGTATTTGATTACTGTTAGAGTTTTCACCAATGTCTAGTAATACTTCTACATCCATCTTAGAAGGAAGATCACTTACATTAATCATACCATATATACCATCTTGGTTATAGTATTGATTACCTTTCATATTGGCTTTCATAGTTTCATATATGCCACTTATAAGCCGCTTGAATCCAGTTTCCGCAAATCTACGCGCGATATGCTGGATTCGTTTTTGTGCTGCTGATTGTACAGCACTAAGCTTCTGCTCAGAGTTACCTGAGACATATAGCGTGTCGTTAAGACCTTGTGCGGCTTTCGACATACCAGTTGCTTGTTCCTTAATAAGTTGTAGGTGTTCAAGCAATGGAACTGTTCCTGTAGAAATAGTTTCTGGGGCAAGTGGTTGCACTGCCGCTGTTGGATTACCATTAGTAGGAATGATTTGCTTAGGTCGCATGTTTTGAAGCGCACTAAAATCTACTACATTGGGGTCTGCCAACTTCGGGGAATAGTTAGTCAGATACGTATTTTCTACAAAACCTCTTAAAATAGCTGTGCTTGCCAAAGTACTACTGCGAGTGAAGTCTGCCATAGACAAACCATAAAACTCGTGTGGGATATCAATCGGTACGATAGAAGCTAGAGGAATCATGTCACAATCTTCTTCCCAAAGAATATTGCTTCCTGCTGTTATGATGTGCTTTAGTTCAGCAATACCATCACCGTCTCTATCTACTCTTATCCATGACTCTGTTACAGTTACTTCTGTATTGGCTTCCAGGGGATATATACCTTCGTTAGCCATACCTTGCCAATAAGTTTGTCCTGTAACTTCTTTCCGAGCAGCAATCTCTTCACTGTAGGGGCTATTACCAAGCCAATTACCGTCAACTCCTAGCTCAGCCCATGTATCACTGTCGATGTCATTAGCCCACTCAGGATAGTATTTACGCAAGTCAGACTTAGTCATTTCCATTTGGATGCCTACATAGGAAGCATCTTCAATGTCTTTAGCATCATTACTGATTCTGAAAGACTCAGGTGGAATACACTCTAGTCTAATTCTGCTTTTGTCAATCCGTTTACGCAGACGTACATCTACATACTGGATCATTTCACTACTCGTATCGAGCGTTAGCTCGTTGACGATTTCATAATTTTCATCCGCAAGGATTTCGTCAAGCTTTGCTTCGTCTATTGTTTCATATTCTTCAATAGCGTAGTCATATTCCTCGACATAGTCCCAGCGAATAATAGCGTTTTTCCATAAAAGAGAAGACTTCATCCAAGTCTGGAGGAGTTCCCATCCTTTGTTCTTTTTAAATATACAATAGTTTACTAGCCTTGAAGCGTCCTTTGCAGCTTTAAAAGCGCCTGGAGTATCATCATAGGGTACAAACCTAGCTAGCTTATTGTTAGACAAAAATAAATCTGATAGTACAGCAGTGTACGCTTCTACAACTTCTGTAGTACTTGTATCAACAATAGTACTAACGCCTTGTGGTATCAGATGTGCATTGGGTACTCCAGCAAACTCATAGGTTGCCTTCAAGCGTTCATGTGTAAGATCGCTACTGTTAAGCCAATCACCTACACTGTTTGCAATACCTGTCTCAATGAGAGACGTCAACTGTTCATCTGTTACTGCTTCTTTATAACCACTATGTGCCATTACATCTTCCCCTGTCCGTAGATAGGCTTAGCTGACTCCATAGCCTTTTGATTATATTTTCCTGGCTGACTCAAAGGAATCTTTCGTTCCTTCTTTTTAGCCCCTTTGCCTTCTTTAGGCTGTTGTATATAACGTGACATTTACCGCTCCTGGGTTTATTTCTTTTTATCTATTGCACTATATATAACTGAAGTGGGTATTCTGTCAATTTTAACATCATCTCTTTCAAACAATGCATTAGCTTGTTTAGAATCTAGTACCCATTCATTCATACCCATCATTTCAGGGTTTTTATCAACTACACTTCTTTTACCTTCAGGATAAGAACCCTTAGGCATTCTTATTCTAATTACTTCTCCTTGTGGACCTGCATATCTAGCAGCACCTGTAGGTAGATCAGTTAAGTGAAATTCTTTTTGAGTTATTTCCATTCCTTCATCTACTAAATCCCTAGCAGCTTTAGGTGTAGTTCCTCTAAAGAAATAAGTGTAGTCTGGTTGTTTTTCTGTTAAAAGGTCTAAATAAGGATCGCTTATTTTTTTAGCTACTTTACTTGCTTTGGCTAGTGGTCCAACTCCAGGAACTAACATACTTGCAGCAATAGCTGCTTGCATTACATCTCCTTCTTTTGCTGATTTATATAAATCAATTGCATCGCCAACGGGAGTTAATCCTACTATTTCTTTATAAGCTTCTGGTTTCGGTGGTATTTTTTCAAACTCGTCTCTTGGTATTAAGCCACCTGGAGTTCTTACAAAATCTACCATTTTACTTTATTAGCCCAATAAGCTGCACTCATTGGACCTTTATTAATATTTGATTTGTGGCGTGCTTTCCATCCTTGCCGACGCTTACGATAAGATTCAGACTCGCCTTTTTTCTTCGGACTTCCAGACACGCCTTGTGCGCCAAAGCGAATTAGTTTTTCTTTACCACCACTACGGGCAAGTACTGCATGAGACTTAGTGGGGTGGCTTGGAGTACGTTTAGGCTTATTATAACCTGAAAACGTTTCACTACCTTTTTTAACTGTCATTTATTCCTCCACAAAGTCTACGATGATATATTTTTCACCTTCTTGTTTTAAAGCTACTTTTTCTTTTTTACAACTGTATAAATGTCCTGAACCTACATTTCTATCAATCTTACGCTTTACGGCAAGACAATCAGATAATGTAAAGTGAGGTGTCCACTCTTTAGCTTCACCGCCAAGAGTTAAAAATAAAACAAAAAGGGTTTCTACCATCAGTGATCTCCGTTACGTAATTTTTCTATGTGGGCTTCTAATGTAGAAATTCTCTTTTCATAAAACTCTAACGTAAGTTTTTGTTGTTGGTCATAAGGTGCGCGACCTTCCTCTATTTCAGTTGCTAGGGCTTCTAACTCTCCTGCAATATGTTCTATTAGCATAAACTGTTCACTATCTGCAGGAAGCGAACCCATTTCACCTCTAGGCCATTTAATTCTAAACTCTGTGTTTTGTTCTAAATCAGACTTCATCATAGTTATATTTGTTTCTATT
>Ga0099849_1001022_pt1 | contig 13086 bp, 10 predicted proteins | sample CB_VirMetaG_4_FD_78177 | JGI IMG/M metagenome (GOLD analysis project Ga0099849, IMG submission 78177) | Freshwater to marine saline gradient viral communities from Chesapeake Bay - CB_1508_1M Viral MetaG | ecosystem: Environmental > Aquatic > Marine > Coastal | place: USA: Chesapeake Bay... | reverse complement strand
TTGTACAATTGCTTATTGTTTATTTAACTCTTCAGACCGCGGATCAATTAAAAATATTCACATTATAAATTCTAGAAAAAGCCAATGCAAAACAGAGATTGATATATCAGTCAATGGGTCTCCTTATAGAATCGTTAGAGAAACAAAAAAGAAGACCACTAAAAATAATGTCTGGGCACCTACTGACTTAAAAGTATTTCAGATTGATAACGAAGGTAATATTGTATCAGATAAAACTGAAGAGCAGCGCCGAGAATCCGAAAAAATTCTTAGATCAATGATAGGTTCATCAGAAGAATTTCATATGACAAGCTTGGCTTCACAAGGTGAAATGAATGTTTTTATTAAAGAAAAGGCGACATCTAGAAAGAATATTCTATCTAATTTTCTAGACATGAGTGTTTTTGACGACATGAATGAAGTTGCTAAAAAAGAAACATCTGACTTAAGAACAGAAGTTAAACAATTTACATCCGATATTGGATGGGCAAAGAAGATTAATGATCTTACTCAGATCATGGATAGAAACCAAAAAGAACTTGATAAAATTAATCAAGAAAAGTCAGACTTAGAAAGTGAAATTGAAAAGCTTACAAAAGAAGTTCTTAAAAACACTGATCAAGATTTTGTAACGATGTCAGAAGTAGAAGATGCAGAAGAAACAGCTAGTAGACTTCAAAATAAAATAGATCAAAAACAAGAAGCATTAGATATTTGCAAAGACTCAATTCATGACACAGAAACTAAAATTAAAAAGATACAAGATTTTATAGATTCATTTGACATAAACGACATGAAAGCAAAGCATAATGAGTCTAAAAAACTTGTAAAGACTCTTTGGGAATTAAAAGGCTTTCTTAAAGCTGAAAGTGCAGAGTTGACTGCGATGGAAAAGTCTGTTAAAAGATTGCTTGAAGTCCCTTGCGGTGATAATTTTCCAACATGTAAATTTATTAAAGACTCTCATCGAGACAAAAACAAAATAGAAGAAAAAAGAATAAAAGTAAATAGCTTAGAAACAAATATTGAAGATTTGTCTGCTTCATATAAAAAAATAAAGAAAGAAAACTACGAAGAAAAAATTGACAAATACAATACCATAATTCAGAAAAAGTCTGAATTGGTTACCAAAATTTCAAATGATAGAGTCAAAATACAATCTATTCAAAACGAAATTGAAAATCTTAAAAATGTCTATGTAACAAAGAAGCGCTTAAGTGAAGATCTTAGGCAGAGATTTGATGGGCAAGATCCAGATAGCGACATGTCAGGTATTTCCAGACTTCTTAGTAATAAGAAAAAAGATCTTAAAATAAATGATGAAAATAGAATTTTTAAAATTAGAGAAATTGAAGGAACAAGATTGGCAATTGAAAATGCAGAAAAGTCTAAAAAGAAATTTGAAGAACTTAATACGCAATTAAAAGTACAAGACTTGTTTATTCAGGCAACATCTAAGCGAGGGATTCCTGTACAGATTATTAACTCTCTGCTTCCTAAAATTAACAAAGAAATATCAAAAATCCTAAAAGGCGTTGTAGGCTTTACAATTGTATTGGAGGCAGATTTAGAATCTAATGCAATGGACGTCTTTATTGATTACGGTGACTCTAAGCGGATTGTAGAATTAGGTTCGGGAATGGAAAAAATGATTGCATCGCTTGCTATTCGCGTAGCCTTGATTAATGTATCTTCTCTTCCTAAGTCTTCTATGCTTATTATTGATGAAGGATTTGGCTCTCTAGATGAAACAAATCTAGAAGCTTGCGGTAGACTACTTCAGTCTCTTAAGAAATCGTTTAAAAATATTTTGGTAATTTCTCACATCGATCAAATTAAAGATATCGTTGACAACACAATTGACATTATGAAGATTGGAGCTGATTCTTATGTCCAAGCAGTATAAAATTAAGTTCATTAAAGACACAAAAAGCAGCGTCAGAGAACACTTCTTTTGTGACCTATGTGGTTTTATATTAGGAAGCGATCTTGATCACCAGAGTCATTCTGATCATTTCTGCTGCCATGAATGCTACCTTACGTTTGCTGAATCACGCAAAAAAGATTGGTCAGAAGGTTGGCGCCCTAAAAAAAGCGTAATTAGAAAATACATAAATGGTAGAAAGAGGCTAATTATTAATGCGTCTAAAAGACAGGAGATAAAATGAATTTTGAAGAGACAAATATCTTAAGCACAGTCGTTGAAGATTTGTACGGTGCAGCTTTTCAATCCTACACGGGTTCGATCAAATGCATTATGAAAATTACAGGTGAAGACAGGCTTATGATGACATGCATGATGGTTGTCAACCTTGGTGATAGAAATCAAATGCAGCAAGCAGCAAAAGAGTCAGAAAACGATTTGAAAAAAGTCGGAAAAGACTGCTTAGCAAATGTTAAAAAGCTTTTTAAAGAAAAATCTGGAAGAGCTTTGAAGACAAAAGAAGTCTCATGTGACTCAGCAGTTGAGCTAATGAACTATCATGCATATTCAGAAAAAGGAACTGCATTGGTTCGTCAAGTTCACGTTTTTGAAATAAGCTAAGTAAGTGTATATTTATCTTCGCCATGGCGAAGTATAACAAGCAATTACAAGTAAAAGAAATAATTAAGTGCGGAAAAGATCCTAATTATTTCTTTAAAAATTATCTAAAAATTCAACATCCTGTTAAGGGTCTTATTCCTTTTGAGACATTCCCTTTTCAGGATGATTGTGTAGAAGAGTTTCTTGAAAACAGATTTAATATTGTTCTTAAATCTAGACAGCTAGGACTGTCAACACTAGTTGCTGCTTATGCAGTATGGATGGCAATATTTCAGAAAGAAAAAAATATTCTGATTATTGCTACAAAGCTTACAGTTGCTCAAAACTTTATTACAAAAGTTAAAACAATGATAAGATCACTTCCTAAATGGATGATCTTAGCTGAAATTGTTGAAAATAACAAACAAAAAATTAAATTTAGTCATGGGTCACAGATACAGGCAATTCCAACATCTGAAGATGCTGGTCGTTCAGAAGCACTTTCTCTTCTAATTGTTGACGAGGCTGCTTTCGTTAGAAACTTTGATACGATCTGGACAGGTATTTATCCTACTATTTCAACAGGTGGTAGAGTTATTATTTTGTCTACTCCTAACGGCGTAGGCGGTCAGTATCATCAGCTATATGTTGATGCTGAAGCCGGTCTTAATGAATTCAATGCAATTAATTTACCTTGGAATGTTCACCCTGAAAGAGACGATGCGTGGTTTGAAAAAACAACTAAAAATATGAACAAACGACAGATTGCACAAGAATATTTGTGCGATTTTGCTACATCAGGTGAGACATTTTTAGACGGAAATACGCTAGAATGGATGAGGAGTATAGTAAAACCTCCCATTGAGAGACAAGGTTTTGATAGAAACGTGTGGATATGGAAATACCCACTAAGCGCGAATAGTTATATACTTTCAGCTGACGTTTCTCGAGGCGATGCAAAAGATTATTCAACATTTCATATAATAGATACAGAAACATCTGAAGTTGTCGCCGAATACAAAGGGAAAATAAGACCCGATAATTTTGCTGAATTGATTAACGAGTTTGGTTTAAAATATAACAAAGCATTAGTTTGTCCAGAAAATAATTCTTATGGATATGCTACAATTTTAAAACTCCAAGATCTTAAATACCCTAAACTTTACTATAGAAAAAAGAAACAAGTATATATCGGTGATTATGTTCCTCCTTCCTCAGCTGATATTGCAGGGTTTAATACAAATGGAAAGACAAGAAGTACGGTTCTGGCCAAACTAGAAGAGCTATTGAGAAACAGACAATTAATTTCTTATTCTTCTAGATTTTACGAAGAGCTTAAAGTATTCACTTGGAATACAGGAAGGGCACAGGCACGAGCAGGCTTTAACGATGACTTAGTTATGAGTTTGGCAATAGGCACATGGCTTTTCGATGGTGCATCTGATTATTCAAAGTCAAATGCAGGTCTAAATGATGCAATGCTTGCTGCGATGTCAAAAAATCAAAGATCATACAACAATACACCTGAGCAAGTATTTGCTCCAACCGGTGTCTATAGTTCAAGTCCAAACAGTAGCGGATTGACCAACAACGTAAAACAAGATTTAAATAATACGAGAAGTCGTAGTAATATATTAAGTGACTACATGTGGGTTATTAAGTAAGGATTAAATAAATGGCAGAGAGTAATTCAAATCTATTCAGAAGGCTTACCAGGCTTTTTAGGTCTGGTCCTGTTGTCAAGCGCAAACTTATTAAGCCTGATGACAAATACACGTCTTCTGCGTTTGAAATTTTTAGAAAAAATCAAAGTAAAGTCTATAGCAATGCTATGTCTGCTTATGGCACATACGACAGAATGGCAAGATATTCAGACTTTAGTGAAATGGAATACACTCCTGAGATAGGCAGTGCTTTAGATATTTATGCAGAAGAATCTGCTGCTGCAGATGAAAATGGTAATGTTCTTCATATTCACTCTGACAATACAAAGATTAAGCAATTGCTTGATGACTTATTTTTTGACACGCTAAATGTCGACTTTAACTTAACAAGCTGGGTTAGAAATCTTTGCAAATATGGGGATCACTTTTTATTCAATGACGTAAGTCCCGAATACGGCGTTATTAATGCTTATCCTATGCCTATTTCAGAAGTAGAGCGCGAAGAAGGATTCGATCCTAATGATCCTCTTGCTGTTAGATTTAGATGGGTTACTCAAGGAAATCAAGTTTTAGAAAACTGGCAAGTTTCTCATATGCGACTTCTCGGTAACGATGCTTTCATTCCTTATGGTTCGTCTGTACTAGAACCTGCTAGAAGAATTTGGAGACAACTTATTCTTTTAGAAGATGCAATGCTTGTTTATAGAATAGTTAGAGCACCAGAACGACGTGTCTTTAAGATCGATGTAGGAAATGTACCTCCAGAAGAAATACCTGCGTATATGGAAAGAGCTCAATCAACACTCAAGAGAGCATCTATTACTGATCAATCTTCAGGAAGAGTAGATTTAAGATATAATCCTCTGTCCGTCGACGAAGATTATTTTATTCCTGTTCGAGGCAGTGAATCAGGAACTGATATTGTTACTCTTGCAGGAGGTACAGTTGCTGGCGAGACTAATGATGTTGAGTATATTCAAAAGAAGCTTTTTGCTGCACTTAAGATACCAAAAGCTTATTTAGGATACGATGAAGGGCTAGGCGCTAAAGCAACTCTTTCGCAAGAAGATATTAGATTTTCTAGGACAATTGCAAGAATTCAAAGAACTGTCCTCGCAGAGCTTAATAAGATTGCTATTATTCATTTATACTGCCACGGCTTTTCAGATAATGACTTATTAGACTTTTCTCTCAAGCTTTCAAACCCTTCGACAATCGCGCAGCAACAGAAACTAGAGTTATTTAGATCTAGATTTGAGGCCGCCGGATCAGCATTGCAGACTCCCGGGCTTGTTGACAAAACATGGGTTCAAAAAAATATTATTAGACTTACTGAAGATGAAATTATGACAATCAGAAAGGGGCAAAAGCGTGATAAGATGCTCGAGCTTGAAATTGAAGCAACTCAAATCACAGCAGCTGAAGGACCTTCTGGTGAAGCTATGGGAATGGAGATAGGAGGAATGCCTCCTGAGATTTCTCAAGCAATTGATCTAGGCGGTCCAGGGCCAGAAGGATTATCAGAAAATGATTCAATTGAAGATGAAAATGTCCCAATAAAAATTCAATCAGCAATCGATAACGTAGCTTCTCTTTTGTCAGAAGATGTTGATGAAGACGATGACAGTTCACTTACAGACGATGAAAAAAGAGAGAAGTTGCGTCATGAGTACGAAGAGCGCCGGCGCAAAAAGCGAAGAAATCAAGCATCCGGAAGAGCAGAAGAATATCATCGCATGACACCGCGAGATGATGGTGATAGAAAACAGAACGACGTTGCAGGTTTAAATAGAGAAATGTCAGATCTTAAAGCTTTATCAAAATTAACAATGGAAGATTTAGATATTAGTGAATATTTAGACAATAAGATTAATCAAAATGCTCAGATGACTGACAGGATAAAAAGTACTCTTTCTAGGCTGGACATGAAGATGGGCAAACCAAAAACTTTTACAGGAGTTATCTCTGAGAATAATTCATCAGAGGAGGAAAAATGACAGTCAAACACAATAAAAAGAGAAATGTAGGAATAATATATGAACTTTTAGTTCAGCATGTTACAAACTGTATTATTGAAGGTAAAAAGTCTGATGCTAGAAAAGCAACAAAGATCATTGAAAAAAGATTTGCTAAGAATACGGAGCTTTACAAAGAATTCAGACTATTTCATGCTTTGTCAAACTCAACAGTAACAGATACACATATTGTTGCATCAATCTTGAGTGAGGCCAAAAGAGCTGCGAGAAACATTGATCAAGCAAAGCTAAATAAAGAAAAGTCTGCGCTTATAAGAGATATTAACTATACGCTAAATAAGCAAGATTTTTTCTATCAAAATGTCTCTAATTACAGAACATTAGGGTCTATTCAGATAGCAATTAATGAGTGGCGCGAAGATGCTCCTGATATTGGTGTCTTAATAGAATTTGAAAAGAAAATTGGTGAACATCTTTTAAGTGAAAAAACTAGTCACACAATTGATAAAATGCAGCAAGAAGTCGATGCTTCAAACTCAGATAAGTTAGTTTTTAAATTAATGACTGAAAAGATTAATCAAAAATATGCAAACTTATCAAAAGAAGAGCGAGAAATAATTTCTCATTATGTTTTTTACGGACAAGAAGATAGAAATTATCTTAAGTCTTACCTGAATGAAAAAAGAAATAATGTAATAAGACTGCTTGAAGACTTTGAAGACACAGAGTCTAATAATATACTTATTGAAAAAGTTGATAGAGTTAGATCTTCAATAGTTGCTTTAAATAACGAAGAAATTAATGACAATTCAATTGTTAAATTTTTAACTATTACCAAGCTTATTAATGAGCTAAAGAACAAGGAGGACGCAAATGTCTGAATTAAAAGTACTAACTGAGTGGCTTCCTATCACTTGCGACAAAGAAGTTATAAAAGAAAATAGAGAAAAATTTGGAAAAGTTATGCTTAGAGGTGTTATTCAAAGAGCAAACACGCTTAACCAAAACGGAAGAGTTTACCCAAAATCTATTCTTGAGAGAGAAATAGAAAATTATCAAAAGCTTATTAGAGAGAATAGAGCGTTAGGCGAGTGTGATCACCCTGACACATCTGTTGTAGAGCTAAAAAATGCTTCTCACATTGTTAGAGAAGCATACATGCAGGGAGACGATGTCTATGGAACAATTGAAGTCTTAGACACGCCTAGCGGCAAAATTATTCAGAGCTTGATTGAAAGCGGTGTTACTCTGGGAATTAGCTCTAGAGGTGTAGGATCAACTGTTTCTAAGGGGAATACACAGGTCGTGCAAGATGACTTTCAGCTAATTTGCTTCGATATGGTTTCTGAGCCTTCCACTCCTGGCGCATTTATGTCTTTACACGAAGGAAAAACAGTTCGTCCAAGAGACCTTAATAATTTCTTTAACAGATCAGATAGAATTGATAGAATTTTCAATGACATACTTAGCTGGGACAAGAAATGAAATTAGACAAAAAAGTATTTAAATCTATCGTTAAAGAGTGCCTTGTTGAAATTTTGGCTGAAGGCCTTTATCCTCAAGAAGGAGACATTAGAGAAAAGAAAGCTGATCTGAAAGAAAATATTCAGAAGCGATCTATTATGGGCCTTGGAAGAATAAATGAAACTCAGCAGCGAAATATTCAAAAAAATATGCAAACTCCTGGAAGTTATTTAGATAAAGTAAGTTTTGGAAGCAATAGTTCAGAACCTACATCTCGAGTCAATGAAAGAACTTCAAATTTAATTTCAAAAGTTACCAAAGATCCAATCATGAGTGAGATTTTTGCTGATACTGCTGCATCAACTTTGCAAGAACAGAGAGAAAGTGGCAGCAAGACGCATGTTCCTCATGCTCCGGCAGATCAAGCAGCCAGAATTGTTGCCGAGGCTGATCCTACAGAATTATTTGGTGGATCCGCTGGAAAGTGGGCAGATTTAGCTTTTGCTCCAAAAATAAATAGATAATTTTATTGCAGCGAAATATTTAAGTTTGCTAGACCAATTTTTCGGAGTCCGTAATGAGCAAAGTTACCAAACTTACCCCTAAAGTTTTGCAGAGAATTATTAAAGAAGAGCGTGAGAGAATTGCTTCACAGAAGAAAAAAATCCAAGAAGCAAAAAAAAGAAAGCGCCTTGACGAAATAAGAAAAGAGCTCAAAACATATTTGCAACTCAAAAGAGAGCAGAAGTTTCTTGTTGAAAGAATCAAAAAAATTCAAAACCGTACTAAAATAATCAAAAGAAAGATTAAGGAGAGCTAATGCCTGATGTAAGAGACCATATTATTTCAAATCCTTCCGATACACAAACGGGAGGATTCGGTAAGCGTTACCCTGCAAACTACACGTCAGCATATCCAGCTTCACCTATACATAACGGTACAATTACTGACGATGAAGTTGTAAAAACTTTTATTCCAGCAGTTCAGTCAGGTGATGCTACCGCGGATTTTTTAGCATACGGATCTAGTGTCCCGAGAGGCGTTGGTAATAGAATGACTTCTTATGATAGAGATTATCCAGATGCTCCTGACATTGCAGCAAATACAATGACAGCAGACGGAAAAGCTTTTGGTTCCGGTGAAGGTGCACCTAGTTCTGCGTATGTTCCTCCACTAACATCACCTGGTCCTGGATCTATTTCTGCGACAGATCAACCAGCATACACAGGAACACTTCCTGTAGCGGGAGGAGAATTCGGTGTAGGACTCGGATCAACAGCAAACCCATCTGTAACATCACCAGAAATTGCTACACAAGACGTAGATACAGCAACTGCTCTAATTTCTGGAAGGTCTTATGCAGGATCTGCAGGATAATTAAATGAATTTTAATACCACCGGTGGTGTTGTCGCACCAAAAGACGCGAATATCGGTGGAGGCCATGGTAGATCAGTAACGAGTCATCCGGTCAAAGGAATAACACCGGGTAATTCTCGCCCCATGTATCAGTATCTTGAAGAGGATGAATCAGACCCAGAAGATATTGAAAATGAACTTGACATGGATAGAGAGACTATCAATGCAATTCGGTCCGAAACTAATTCAGGCGCTAATACGAACGATTTCGGCGGTAGAAGAGACAATCGTGACGGAACAGGAAGAAATGGAATTACTGCATTACCAGAATCACATACGACTACTGCTATTAAAGGAATATCTCCTCGCTTAACTTACCGTCAAAAAGATTCTTATAACACAGTTCCAAAAAATACAAAAGGTCCTGGCTTTGGAACGCAGTCAACTGCACAATATATTAGAAATAAACCCGGTAGAATTAGCGGAACTCAATTCGGTACTTCTAGAGCTCCGCTTCCAAGGCATGATGAATACGATGATAACATATTTTCACTATTTGATCTTGCTGATCCTATGGAGCGGTCATTTCTCTATCACCAAAAAAGAGTCAACAGAGTAAAAAATCTAATAAAAGAAATAGAAGAAGAATAATTAAAGGTAAGTTGAATTTTTAAACTATATTTATTTTTGTCTTATAGAGGTTAAATATGTCAAACAAGATGTTCGAAGAAGCAATTGCAGATGCTAAAAAGTTGCGCGAAGTAGCTGAAGCTAATGCAAAAAAGGCTGTCTTAGAAGCAGTCACACCAAAAATTAGAGAGTTTATTGAATCTGAGCTTTTAGAATCTCAGCACGAAGATGAAGAAGTTGAAGAAGAAATGGAAGCTGAAATTGATGAAGTTACTTTAGATGAGTCTGCTCTTCAAAAACTTTCTACTCTTTTAGGTTTAGACGTCTCTAGAGAAATTTCTAATTCTGGTGGCACAAAAATAGTTTCTGAAGCAACAAAAACTGCATATGACAGTTTGAGTGCTTCACAAAAAAGAGAGTTAAGCGAAATCGCTGATAAAATTAATCAAACAAAAAGAACTTTATCTGGTGATAGAATAAATAATAAAGAAGCGAATTTAAAGGAGAATTCAAAAATGAGCGAAAAATTTTATGAAGTTGATCTCGCGGCGTTGCGTGAAGCTGTAGAGACTGAATTGGCCGAGGCTATGGCGCAAGACGACGTTGAAGAGGGAAGTTACGACGAAGGTGAAGACATGGAAGATGCTTCGCTTGAAGAGATGCTTCAGGAACTTAAGCTCGTTTTGGATCTCGGTGATGATATTGAAGAAGACCAGGTCCCTGAAGATCTTAGAGGTATGCTCGAAGATGAAGATGAAGACGAAGCTGATGCTGATCTTGAGATGGAAGATGAACCACAGGTCGATGACGAAGGTGACGACGAAGGTGACGACGAAGTAGACTTTCAAAAAATGATGGACGGCCCAGACAATGAGGTCGTTGAAGTCGACGAAGAAATGCTTGCTGAAGAAATTTTAAGAATTCGCAAGCTTGTCCGTGAAGGTAAGATGGATCATCACTTCGGCGGCAAGGGTGGGTCTAAGGCCGGCGTCAAGGGTGCATTTGGCGGATCAGGCAGCGGCAAAGCTGGTGTCAAAAAAGCTTTTGGCGGTGGAAGTGAAGGTCAGGACGTCTTTACTAACCCACCCGCTATGAACAAACTTGCGGAAGCATTCCGCACTGAGCGCCGTAAGAATCGCGCGCTTTCTGAGAAACTGGGTAAATACAGAAGTGCTGTTGATACTCTTCGTGAACAGTTGGAAGATCTCAACCTATTCAATGCTAAGTTGCTCTATGTCAACAAGCTTCTACAAAACAAGAACCTTAACGAGTCTGAAAAGAAATCCGTTATTAAGGCGCTTGATGAAGCTAACAGCTTAAGAGAAGCTAAGTCATTGTACAAGTCCCTAACTGAGACATTTGCTCGCGGCAATGCAAAGCCTCTAACAGAGTCTCGTAACCGTGGGTCTTCTTCAAGACCTACAACTTCGTCAGCTCCCAAGCAGGGTAATGCACCTGAGCTTGATCGCTGGCAGAGATTGGCAGGATTGAAGAACTAATTTAGTTCACAAATCAAACAACAAAGACATATAACATTATAAAGGAGTTAAAACATGTCACGTTCATTTACTTTAAACCAGTTGACAGAAGGCATCCGTGATCGTCACGTTGGTGCTGAAAGCAACAGATTGATGGAGAAGTGGTCACGCACCGGTCTTCTCCGCGGTCTTGGCGATCACGGTCGCGAGACTATGTCACGCCTTCTCGAGAACCAGGCAGCTCAGGTTCTTCGTGAGGCAAACGTTCTCGGTTCATCCGGTGCTGATAGCGGTCAGGTCGATGGTTTCTCAAACATCGCTTTCCCAATCGTTCGTCGCGTCTTCGGTGGTCTCGTTGCTAACGAACTCGTCAGCATCCAGCCCATGAGCCTTCCTTCTGGTCTGCTCTTCTACCTCGACTACACCTACGGTTCAGACGTTGGTGGTGACACCGATCCATCTGCTGAGGCCGCGGCTGCAGGCTCAGGTACAAACGTCACCTACGCTAAGGGTCAGTCACTCTACAACAACCCAGCAGGTGCTTCAGTTCGTACCGGTTCCGATGCAGTCGGCGGTCAGTACGACTTAGTCGGCACAGATTACTCACGTAGACATGCTACTGCACATAAGATGAACACAGCACTTGATATTCTTGGACATGGTGCTTTCGGCGGCGGCGCAACACAGAGCTACTCCGCCGGCGGGTCAGCAACAGTTAGCGGTTCCGACGGCAAGCTTCTACAGTTTGACCCACAAGTCACTGAGTTGATTGAAGCTGGCGGAGACTGGGGATTCTTGCTTGTTGCAACCGATCACTTGACTGGTTCAACAGCAAACAACGCAGCAGGTCTTACAATGGACCCAACCGCTGTTAAGTCACTTGCTCTTTACGCTGCTTCTCCTGACACATCAGCCTTGGTCTCCATACCTTCTACGGTTCAGGCCGGAAGTGGTATCAAGAACGTTCGTCGTCTTAACCAACTCGGTACTTTCACAGGTACACACGCTGGCGGAACCTTAAAGTTTACACCTGATCCACTTGCTGATCTAACATCAGCGTCAACTGCAATTCTTTGCGTTGTCTCTGGCGCAGGTTCTGTTGCCGCATTTGTTGGTGCTAGTTCAACACTTACAGCTTCCTTCGGCGTCGCTGATGAGGTTGGTGCTGCTTCTGGCGGCGGAACAGGTTCAACCTTGGTTATTCCTAGCTTTGAGTCTAACTTCGCGTCAGCTCCTGAGCCAGTTATTCCTGAGATTGATATCAAGATCGAGTCCATCGCGGTTACAGCGACCACGCGTAAGCTCCGCGCTCGTTGGTCACCAGAACTCGCTCAGGATCTCAACGCTTACCACAGCATGGATGCTGAAGTTGAGCTCACTCAGATCCTCTCCGAGCAGATTGCTCTTGAGATCGATCGCGAGATCCTCAACGACCTTCTCACCGAAGCTCGTGGTGCTAACTTCTACTGGAGCCGCAGCCCTGGTAAGTTCGTCAACAAGAGAACTGGTGCGTCTGTTCAGCTCGCTTCAACTCTTGCAACTGGTCCCCAGTTCACTGGTACAGTTCGTGAGTGGTACGAGACCCTCGTTGAGACCATCATTGATGTTGCTAACGAGATCCACCGTAAGACTCTTCGTGGTTCCGCAAACTTCCTCGTTTGCTCACCCGAAGTTGCTACCATCTTCGAGGCTTCTGTCCTCTACAAGCCCTCCATCCGCATCGACGGTCAGGGCCAGACTGGCGGCGAGTTCACACTCGGTGCTGCTGCAATCGGTAGCTTGAGCAACCGTTTCACAGTCTACAAGGACCCCTACTTCCCCCGCAACAAGATCCTTGTTGGTTACAAGGGAGGTTCCTACCTCGAGACTGGTTACGTCTACGCTCCTTACGTACCTCTCATCGTCACTCCTACCATCTTCGCTCCAGAAGACTTCACACCCCGTAAGGGCGTTATGACTCGCTACGGTAAGAAGATGGTTCGCGCTGACTTCT
>Ga0099849_1001021_pt1 | contig 13105 bp, 9 predicted proteins | sample CB_VirMetaG_4_FD_78177 | JGI IMG/M metagenome (GOLD analysis project Ga0099849, IMG submission 78177) | Freshwater to marine saline gradient viral communities from Chesapeake Bay - CB_1508_1M Viral MetaG | ecosystem: Environmental > Aquatic > Marine > Coastal | place: USA: Chesapeake Bay... | reverse complement strand
GAACTAAAAAAAGCTATAAACGAAGAGTACCAAGACAAATATAAAATGGTAGGTACTTTAATTACTGACATTAAACAACGCCCCCAAAAAGAAATATACTCTGATATTAGAGCAATTCCTGGAATTACAGTTATTTCATCAACAGAACCACTTGAATACAGTGAACAAAATTTAAATAAATTTAAAGCTATACTAAGTGTAAAAGTAGATGGTTATCCCTTTATAACAAAAGGTGGTTTTTCTAGAGAGAGAATGATGAAAATTGCTGAAGAAATAAGAAAAGTACCAGGAGTTAAAGGTTTCTTTGTAGGAGAGGATAACGTTACACAAATTTAATATATGTATATCAAACAATAAAGTTATTTTAAATAAAAATTATGAGTGAATTTACTACCCCAACCGAAAAGGTTGAATTACCTTCTAAAGGATTAGTCTATCCAAAAGAAAGCCTACTATCATCAGGAATTATTGAGATGAAATATATGACTGCAAAAGAAGAAGATATTCTTATGAACCAGTCTTATATTAAAAAAGGTACGGCAATTGATAAATTGTTAAAATCGTTAATTGTAACGGAAATTGATTATGACGATTTAATAGTTGGTGATAAAAATGCTATTATGGTAGCAGCTCGTGTATTAGGATATGGACCTGAATACTCATTTGAATATGAAGGAGAAGAACACACAGTAGATTTAGGACAATTAGAAAATAAACCCCTTAATGAATCTCTCATTACTCAGGGATTAAATGAGTTTCCTTATACCCTACCTCATTCAAAAATTGATATAACTTATAAACTATTAACTAATAAAGATGAAAAAAATATTAATCGTGAATTAGAAGGTTTAAAACGATTAAATAAAGAATCATCTGCTGAACTATCTACAAGAATGAAGTTCATGATAACTTCTGTTGATGGAGATAGAGATATATCTACTATACGAGAATTTGTAGACAAAAGACTGTTAGCTAGGGATTCAAAAACCCTTCGTAAACATATAAAAAATTCCCAACCAGATGTAGATCTGACTTTTTTTCCCAACTCAGATTCGAGTGGAGTCAATATCCCAATTGGGCTTAGCTTTTTTTGGCCTGACCTTGACTAGTGCTAAAGAAAATCAATTAAAACTATATAGACAAATTCACCAAATTTGTTTTCATGGGAAAGGAGGTTATGACTGGAACACAGTTTATAACCTTCCTATTTATTTACGAAATTTTATATTTTTTGAGATTAAAAAACATTACGAAGAAGAACAAGCAGAAATAAATAAAACTAATAATCCAAACACCCAAATAGCCCACCCAGGATCTAATTCTAAACCTGTTAAAAAAATAACTCCTCCTAACTTTAAACCTTCTCCCTCTCCTGTTAAATATAAATAAATTTATAATTTTAAATATTTATAACAAAATACTACCCCTATGGCTCTTAAGGATGATGCTAATGAATTAAAAGGAATACTTGGAGAAATCCAAAGTGCTATGAAGCAAATTAATGCTTCTAATTCAGATTATAATACAGGATTATCTGATAGTAAAAAGGCTATGGAAGAAATTCTACAAGCAGCTGCAGAATATCAAGAATATGAAGATAATAGATATAACATTTATAAAAAAACTAAAGAATTATCTGCTGATGAACTAAAATCATTATCTGAAAAAATTTCAAAAAATAAAGAAATTTTAGTAGATGCTAATAAACAGTTAAAAATAGCACAACAAATAAGTATACAAAAAGTTCATGAAAAAAGAGGGTTAATAGCAGAACTTCAAGCAAAAAAGAAAAGTAAGGGATTAGATGATAAAAAACAAAAACAATTAGATCAATATCTTAAAGATTTAGAAGGTATTGAAAAAGAACTTTCAATTCAAGGAAAACAACTTAAGCAAAACAACCAACTCTTAGAAGATTCAGACAATTCTCTTGCAGATGTTGAAAACAAACTAAAAGGAGCAGCTAAATCATCAGCAGCATTTGATAAAATGGGTAAAGCATTAGATGGAATAGATATTCCATTTATGAATATGTTATCTCCTCTTCAACTTATTAATTCTCTTATTCAGTTTATGGTAGGAGGAGTACAAGAATTTGATAAAAGTATAGGAGATACAGCTAAAAGCATGAACATGACTTATGCTGAAGCTGAAGAAACAAATAGAGCTGCCATCGATCTTAGCCAAAATACAAAAATTACTCTAGAAAATGCTACAAAACTTTCAGATAAAACTAAAGAATTAGGAGTTACATATAAGCAAATTGTTAAATCAAACAATGAATTACAAGCATCTCTAGGAACTAGCGTTGGAATACAAGACTTAAGTAAAGATTTACAAAAAGGAGTAGCATTAATGGCAGAACTTGAAACTTATGCTGGGTTAACAGCTGAAGAAACTCAAGGTATAATGAAATTTTCTGCTGGTACTGGTAAAGAAGCCGAAAATGTTACCAAACAAATAATGGCTGGTTATAAAGTTCGTGGTCTTGAAAATAAAATAATGCTTAATGAAAAGGATGCTATGAAAGCCATAGCAAAAACCTCAAAAGCAATCCAACTTTCAGTTAAAGGAGGAGCCCAGGGGTTAGGAGAAGCACTTGCTTCAGCTAAAGCATTAGGAACAAGTTTAGGTAAAGTAGATGATATAGCAGGTAGTATATTAAACTTTGAACAATCAATACAAGATGAACTTGAAGCTGAATTGTTGTTAGGTAGAGATCTTAATTTAGAAAAAGCTAGACAAGCAGCTTTAAATGGTGATTTAGCAACAGTTGCAGAAGAAATCGCTAATCAAGTAGGATCAGCTGCAGATTTTACCAAAATGAATCGTATCCAACAAGAAGCTATGGCAAAAGCTGTTGGTATGACAAGAGAAGAATTAGCAAGCTCTTTAATGGAACAAGAAGCACTTAGAGATTTTAGTGCTGAATCAGTAGAAAAAGCACAAGAAGAGTTTGATCTTAAAGTTGCAGAAGTAGGTTTGGAAGCAGCAATGGCCGAATATCAAGATAATGCTTTAGCTAAACAATTTGAACAAAAATCTATAGAAGAACAATTGACAATTGAAAAAGAAAAACAACAAGAAGAAATGGTGAAAAATATAGCATCCATGGCTAATCTGGGTAAACTGCTTAATGAAAATCTTAAAAAGGTAAAAGAAATATTTGAAAAGCTTGGAGGATGGAAAACTTTATTTGTAATTTTAGGTGGTATTATAGCAGGCAAAATGGTTAAAGGTATAGTTGATTTTGGAAAAGGAATTAAAGATGGAATTGCACTTATGGGGAAATTAAACGCAAAATCTTTAGCAAATGCTAGAACACAAATAGTAGGTGGAGCTTATGAAATGGCTAAATGGCTTGGCCCCGCAGGTGCGGTTGCTGTAGGAGGATTAATAGCTGCAGGTTTAGGATATTTAGCATTTGCTGATGATATGTTCTCTCCTGGTGGTAGTGGAGGTGGATATGGAAATCGTACATTATTAGGACCTGAAGGAGCTATTGCATTAAATAACAATGATGATGTTATTGCAGGAACAGATTTATTTAAAAAAGGAAATGATGTTTCTTCAGAAGGTGGTGGGTCTACTAAAATGGGTGGAAAAGGATCTATGTCTGTTGGATCAGATATGTCTTCAGTTGTAGCAGCTATAAATAGTTTAGGTGCTAAAGTTGAAGCAATGGCTAATAGACCTATTAATGTAGGAATGGATGGTAAAAAAGTAGTAGAAGCTTCTACAGGTAACAATCCAAATACGTTTGGAGAAGAAGTAGGAAAAAATAGCTTTGAACTTCAATAATATATAATATTTATAATAAAACATAACAATTATGGGACTATTAGACAAATTACAAACACAAGGATCTGATCTTTCAGTAAATAATGGACAGCAGATAACTCCAAATCCATTAACAACTGTACAATCACAATTACATGCTACTCAAGATGGTAGCAACGGGTATTCTCTAGATGGAACAGGAGAGAGTATTGTATCACAACAATCAGCGTTGTATAACGATGGAATTACTAACCCATTACCTGCACCCTCACAATTAGATTTAAATGGTTCATTTCCTTCTAATGCAGGCCATGGTAATACTGCTCCTGGAGCTCCAAACCAACCACTACCTTATATCGATAACGCTCCAAATTAATAAAATATGGGGCTTCTTCAAATATTAAATGGAGACCAAGATTTTAAATTCTATGGTGGAGGTATCTTTCCAGGTCCTAATGCAGTATCATCAACTGTTACTTTTGGTCAAAAATTAATAGGATATAAAAAACCACCTGGTACATATCAAGCAGGTGCCTATTTACCTAAAGAACAACAACCTTATATAACTACACCTATTCCTGATTTAGGGGTAAGTTTTAGAGACCAAAACCCTGCTTTGCTTACTCTTCCTGGATGGGAAGATGGACTCCCAGGAATTGAACAACTAAATAATCTTAGTGAAAAAATTAGATATCAATCTAATTCTTGGGGTCAAGACTTTTTAAATAGAGGTAATTTATATGGTCTTGTTAGATCAAAAGATGATGTAAAAAGATTAACTAGTTATTTTGTTGATGGAACTAAAGGTTTACTTTTTATAGCTAAACAAAATTTACTTTCAAGAGTAGGAGTTCAAACAGAAGCACCTCGTAACGCGGGAAATGCTCTAGGGTTTTTGAATGATGGAGTATATTTACCTACATCTACCCTAGCCCAAGCTGCGGTTAGTAACATAGGAGGTCACGTTCTTAAACAAGGTATAGACCCAACAGGAAAACTCCCAGGTTTAAAACTTCCTAAATATGAAGATGCTAATAACAAAAAGACAGAAAAAAACCGTCTTGTAAAAGTATTAAATAAGTTTACAGATTTTCCAAGCAGTGGAACTATAAATAAACAAATAATAGAACAATATAGAGGAGGACCAGGCTCTAAATTAGGGATAGGATCAACTAAAATTCAATATGCCACAGATAGTGAAGGAAAAAATAAAATTAATTCACTTGTTTCAAAGAAATCTTTAAATGAAAAATTTAATAATCAATTTGTTACTTGGGATAATGGAGACTTCCAATCTATAAACCCAGATACAAACCCAGAAGTTTTTACAGGTGCAGGAACTTTAGAAGATTTTAGATCTAGGTTATATAGCGATTTTGATAAAAGAAGAGATGTAAATAGCAAAAAACTTATTACTGGTGATTTTGGAAAGAAAAGATATATTTCTCAATCTCCTAGTTATACTGGGAAAGGAAATATAGAAAATAGATTAAATTATAGAAGTGGTGGAGCTAGTGGAAATAGATTTAATTATGTACTAGGAAAAAGAAATAACGCAGGAAATTTAATTGATGGTGATCGTATTAATATGTCTTCTATATATAGAAGTGAAAAATCATCTGATAAAGAACAACTTAAAGATATAATTGATTTTAGAATTGGTGTTTTTGATAATAGTTCTATTGGAGAAACACCCGAAATACAAAAAAACTGGTTACATTTTAGAGCTCTTTTAGATAAGTTTTCTGAAAGTTATAAAGCTGGTTGGAAAGGGCAAGATTATATGGGTAGAGCAGAAAAGTTTTATAGATATAACAGTTTTGATAGAGATATAAATTTAGGATTTAATTTAGTAGCATTTTCTAAACAAGAATTAATACCTATATATAAAAAATTAAACTATTTAGCTTCACATCTATCCCCACACTACTCAGATAGTGGGTATATGTCAGGTAATTTAATTCAACTTACTGTAGGAAACTATTTATGGGAACAACCAGGATTTATAGAATCTATAAGTATTGATATAGATAATGATACTCCATGGGAAATAAATTTAGGATTAGATGGTGAAGAAGAAAATGGAGAAATTAATATAAAACAAATGCCTCACAGAGTTAAGGTTTCAATGAAATTTACTCCTCTCCATAGATTTAGACCTCAAATCCAATCTTTAAGTGATAGTATTTCTGATATTCCTAATTTTAACAATAAAGAAAATACTGTTTACGGAAATCAAAAATATTTATCTATGCAAAATCAACAAGGAGTATTTAAAGATGGGTATAGTCAATTACCTTCACCACCACCACCTCAACCTGATCCTCAAACTTCTGTTGTTAATGAAGATCGTTTAGAAGTTACAGGATTAGAAAATTCAAATCCTATATACGGTTCTTTTTCAGATCCCAATAACACCCAATTTGGAAGTCAAAATGTTGTTAATTATTTTGATGAGGGTGTTAATACGGGACTTGCTAATTCATCTGCCGGAATTGTTCAAAGTTCAGGTTTAATATATCAATAAATTATGAGTAGATATAATAGAGTTCCTGCAATAACTTCAAAAGAAGATAAAAAAAGAAGGTACATAAATATAAAGTATCCTTTGATATCACCTTCTCCTTCGGATATTTATGTGTACGTTGGACAAGGTGATAGATATGATACACTAGCATCTAGTTATTATAGTGACTCAAGTTTATGGTGGATAATTACACAAGCAAATCCAAACCAACCATTTGATTCACTTTATCCTAACGTAGGAGCTCAACTTAGAATACCTTCTTCTAACAGGGTATCTAGTATAATATCAAGTTATGAATTATTAAATGGTTTTTAAAAATGGCTATAATAGGAGAAAAATTAAGAGACTATGTAATTAGTCAAATTAATCAAAGACAACAAAAATTAGGAAACATCACTAAAGATGATGAAAATTTAGTTTATTTTAATGCTAAAACAGCGTGGGTGAAATTAGCTTCTGGAGTAAAAGTAACAAAAGAAAAATTAAAAGAATTAAGTATTGGTTTTACAGATGCTGAAGCAGACAGTTTAAAAGGTAAAAATCTTGCCCAAAGTTATATTTTATTTGGTGGAACTTCAAATTTAAACAACCAAACTCTTATCCAAAAAGAAGGATTAGGAGGAAATAGTTCTTATGATGCAGATCCTGAATTTGGACCTGTTCCTATGCCTGGGTTAAAAGATGTTAATATACGATGTTTAAATAGAGGTTCTCTTAAAAAAGCTAAAATTAAAATTAAGGTAGAAACTAGAACACAATTAGAAATAATAGATATACTTTATTTACGTTTAGGGTATACTTTATTTTTAGAATGGGGAAACAGCCATTATTTTAATAGTTCTGGAGAACTTCAAAATACTCAATCAACACTAATAGAAAAAAAATTTTTTGATGATTCTTTTAGTAAAAAGTCTTTTTTAAATATTTTACCTGAAATTGAAAAAGAAAGAAAAACTTCAGGAGGAAACTATGATGGGTTTGTTGGAAAGGTTTCTAATTTTGATTGGAGTTTTAATGATGATGGGTCATATGATATTAATTTAGAACTAATAAGTTTAGGTGATGTTATTGAATCTTTAAAATCTAATGTAGTTCTTGATCCTGTTACTAATGAGTATATTAAAATATCAACAGCTGGAAGTACAAATAGTAATTTAATAGGAGAAGGGAGTGTAAATTCAAATAGAACTCTTAATTCTATATTTTCTATTTTATACTTATGGAAAGCCCAAAACTCCCAACAACGTTTAGACTCAAATGCTTATGGATCAATTATTAATAAAGCTTTATCTATAAAAAACATTTCAGACCCTAATGTTTTTTCAAATACCACTTCTATAGATCAACATTTATATATTGGAGATATACTTGATATACCAACAAGTGCTACCGCTACATATGGAACTGGAACTGTTCAAGCTAAGTTTAGGATAGGATATGTAAAAGCTAAACAAATCCTACCTACTGCACCCACATCCATAGAAACGTATGACCCCAATGATTTTGCTCGTAGATGGGAATGGAACACTAATTATGGTGCTATTGCAACCATGAAGACAAATTATACTACTAAAGGAGTCTTTACATTAAGGAATAAAATTTTAAAAAGTGATAAACCTTATGTTGAAGTTTTAATGGAAATACCTATTACTGAATTTACTATTCCCTCAAGTGGCTTAAGTAAATTTGAAGCCTTAACCCAAATTTCTAATTTCCCATCCCTTCCAGCTTCAAGTACATTCCAAAGTAGTGTAAAAGGTGGTTTAAAAGATCTTGACCCTTCAGGTACAGTAGACACTTTTTTAACATGGTCTGATATAACAGAATTTATAAAATATGGAAAACCTGCTTCAGGACCAGGTACTGCATATAGTTCTGTAAATTTTACAAGAGATTTTCAAAATGATTTTAGTAGTTTTCTTCCTAATGCTACATTTCAAAGATTTTTAAGTGGACTCCAACCTAAACTAATAAAATTTTTCTGGGTACAATCTGCTGATTCTCCTCTTAGAAACCTTAAGATAGGGGAATGGAAAATGGATAATACTTTTCCTTCTGTTAAATATTATGGCACTACATATACAGGAGTTGCAGCTGCAAGAAAATTACTTAGTGTTAATTTATCGGGTCTTCCTGCTGGTAAAGTTTTTTTTAATGGTAGAGATATACAAAATGATATTTTAAATATTTTTAATTTAGATTGGAGTAGTGGAGCGGGGGTAATAGTAGACGCACCTTTAGGTTTTTCTCAAATCTCATACCCTAATAGTATGTTTTCATATGTAAATTATTATAATAGTGGTGGTCTTAATCGATATGGAACAGGAAAAAATAAAGAAGATCCTACTACTCCTAATGATGAAAAACATGATTCTCCTAGAATAGAAGGAATTGTTCAAATAGTACCCCCATCTGGATCTACCTCAATATCTTCTATCTCAGTCCCAAACCCCTTAAGAAATTTTGAAGATGGAGATGTTGTAAGGTTATATACTATTTCTGAATCTAAACCTATATTTTCTTTTTATATGAGATTTGGGGCGGTTTTAAATATGTTAAAAAATGAAGTTCTTTCTCGAATTAAAGTTAATAGTGCTACTAACATATCTACTTATAATAATAATCCTAATATTGTAAATATAAATACTGAAAATGATTCTAATAGTTCAAATTTTGTTTCTTATATGAAGTATAAACCTAGGTTAACTTCTTTTGATATTTCAAAATGTATTGTAAATTCTTCATTAGAATTAGAAGGAACAGGTTCTTCTGGAGATTATAGTTATAATACATTTAATAATACTAGTGGGTTAAAAAATTGGAAATTTTCTAAAAACGTTACTCGTGTATCTGGAAGTTCATATAAAACTATTACAGAAAATTATGGTAATTCTATGAATATTTATTTATCATTTGAAAGTATTGGAAGTAATCTTCAATCTAACACAGATAGTGAAGGAAATATTTCTGTTTATTCTTTTATAAAAGCTATGTGTAATACTATAAATAGATCTTTTGCAGAAGTAAATAATTTAGAACCTGTAATAGATGAAACATCTAATATTTTAAGTATTATAGACTCATCCCTTAACCAATCTTCAGGCATTAGAGACTATGAATTAAATCCTTTTGGTTTTATAAAAAACAATACTGAAGGTAGTTTTGTTAGAAAAGTAGATTTAAAAACAGCTATTACCCCTGGATATGCTACTATGGTAACAGTAGGAGCTACAGCTGGTGGATATGTTAAAGGAGTTGAAGCTACATCTTTTTCTAGGTGGAATGAAGGTATAACAGATAGATTTAAAACTGAATTAGTCCCTGCTAGTAAAGATGCTGAAGTTTCTAATAAAGATGAGGGTATACAAAGTAGCTTTGAAAATTTTGATAGAATATGGCTCCCAGAAGATGACTCTAGATTATTACCTTTTGGTATAACTACTCCTATAGCTGATGCTACTCCTGGGTTTAGTACTATTCCTGGTTCTCCTTCTTCTACTTATCCAGATAAAGTTGGAGATGTTCAATTTAATGATACTATTATTAAAGAAAATCTTCAAATAGCAACAGAATATTTTAGAGCTTTTTCAGCTAAATCTGAAGATGGTGGTAGTATAGGATTTATCCCTTTTAATGTAGGTTTAAAAATGGATGGAATTTCGGGGATTAAAATATATAACGAAATTATACTTAATACTAGATTTTTACCTCGAAATTATAATTCTAACTTAAGTTTTATTACTACAGCAGTAAACCACTCTTTAAAAGATGGAGATTGGGAAACAGAATTAAAATTAACTTTAATACCTACTGCTATAACTCAAGATTATGACCCCCCTAAAAGATCTTCTTTTGTTAGAACCTCAATAGGAGGTGGAACCCCACCAAGTGGTACAGGTATAGCTAGATATTTAAGCTGTTTAGATAGTAGTGTTAAAACTAAATCTCCTACCTATAGAACTACAAATCCTAAAAATGGTGTAACAGTAACTCCTAGAGCTAATGGTATAAAAATAGCTCAAGCACTAAAAGCTGCAGGATATACTAGAGCAGGAGCACAAGCTATGTTAGGAAATATAATAAAAGAAAGTGGAATTATTCCTGCTAGATTAGAAGGAGATAGTGAAGGTAGAACTTTTTCACCTAGTGGTTATACTCCTTATCAAGTTTATTCTACTATAGGAAGTAAAGGAGGATATGGTTTGGTTCAATGGACAGCAGGTAGAAGAAGAAAATTAGAAAAAGATCCCTATGGGTTTTATGGAACTCCTGGAGCTGCATTAACTTTATCCCAAGTAGATTCTCTAGATTACCAAATTGATTATTTACTTAAAGAAACCCAAAATTCATACCCTGCAGTATATTCAACATTAACTACTTCAAATGATATCTCAGAATGTGTGTTAACTCTTTTGCTTTATAATATTAGGCCTCAATCTGCTATTGATTTTAAAAATGCTATCGACTCTGGGTCTACCTGTAGTGCTGCACCTGGTAGAAATTCTGTCCAAAATAGAATTGATGGGTCATGGGAAGCTGAAGATATTATAAGTTCTGTTTATTAAAATATTTATTATAAATGCCCTATTACCCAAAATCCCAAATAGTAACTGATTTATATACAAATGGAGATGAATATATAAACTCATCTACTCAAGAAGTTTATATAGGGTATTACTATGAAATATCAACAGGACAAAAATATACTGGTAAAAATACTATGGATAAACCTAATATTTTGTTATCTCCAATTTTATCTGAAGATGTTCTTTTAAACCCTAATACAGTTACTGCTCCACAATCTGTAGATACTAGTTTTGTTCTTAATTATCCCCCTTCAAACAAGAGTTTAAATGATGTTTATTTACCTCAATTTAACTCTCCTTTACCTACTTCTGATGATTATGAAAGAGGAATATTTACAAGATATTTTTGTAAAAAGAATAATGAATTTAAATTTTTAGAAGTTGACCAAATGACTTATAACAAATTAATTTCAAGAGACTCTTCTATATTGTGGTCTTTATATACTCCTTTTTCTATACAATGGAAAATCTCAACTGATGAATTTAAAAATTCTTCTTATAACCAATCTTCTGTTTCTAAAATTGAAGACTCTGAAAATTACATTGGGTTTTCTTCTTATATTAAAAATTATTCACAATACACTCTTACCCAAGAAGAACTTGATCAACGATTAAATAATCAAAGTTATTAAAATCTTTGGATTTTTAAAATATCTTTAGTATTTTTATTTTCATGTACTGGCTTATAGAAGATAAAGATAAAATAGACTTACTTTGTAAAATACAATACAAAGAAGCATATGTTGAGATAATTCCAACATCACACTATCTACACCCTATACAAGATGACATATGTGCTATTTACATTAGACCTTTAAAGGATAAAAAAGGTTATATGATACCTATAAACCACAGCGAAACAATAAACTTTGATTTAGAGGAGGGAATAAAAGTACTAAATAGTATAGAAAAAATTTATATAAGAGATAAAAAAGAATTTCTACACTACATAAAAGAAGTACCCTTCAACAATTTACTACAACCCACCCCATCCCCTACTACGTATATACCAGAATTAACACCTGCTCATTACCACTTATACAATAACAGTCATGGACTTAACTATTTAAACCCATTAGTTCCAATAGTTAAACACTATGAGGTGTGTGAAAAAAACTATAAAAACACTAATCTAGAAGATATAAATTTATTTTATAGCAATAGAGCAGCAATTGTGTTTAATATGATAGAGCAAACGGGAATCAGAGCAGATAACACGTTATATCAACACTATTTTGATAAAGACACAGATGATGGTTATGTATACACACAATACAATTTTAACACAACAACTACGAGACCCTCTAACAGATATGGAGGTGTAAATTACTCGGCATTAAATAAAGAAAATGGAGAAAGACAATGCTTTATACCGCGCAATGATAAGTTTATTGAAATGGATATTAGTGCCTATCACCCTACTTTGCTTGCCAATTTATTGGGCTATACTTTTGACGATGGTGACGTTCATAACTCTTTTGCTAAAATGTATAGAGTGGAATATGCCAAAGCAAAAGAAATTACGTTTAAACAAATTTATGGGGGTATTTGGAAAGAGTATGAAGAACTTCCTTTCTTCCAAAAAGTAAAAGTATATACGAATGAATTATGGGAGAAGTTTCAAAGTGAAGGGTACATAGAATGTCCAATATCTAAATATAGATTTGAAAAGGATAAACTGGATAATATGAATCCACAAAAACTTTTAAATTATTTACTACAAAACTTGGAAACTGCAACTAATGTTCTTATACTGTGGGATATTTTTAAATTGTTGCGAGGGAAAAAGACTAAACTCGTATTATATGTTTACGATTCGTTTTTATTAGATTATGATGAAACAGAAACAGAACTTTTAGAACAAATACAAGAGATATTCAAAAATAGAAAATTACAAATTAAAACAAAAACTGGCAAAAATTATAATTTTGCAACAACAAGTTATGCTTAACACTTTAAAAAATCCAAACCATACGTATAATATATATGACTTTGATAGTTTTATAGACCTTACGTCAATGAATAACAGACTATTTTGTACTTTTACAACTTTAGAAGATTTAGATAATCTTGTTGGTAGTTTATCTAGCCGATATTCTATAATGTACAACAAAATGTTTGCATTACAAGTTAAAAGCAATGATGAGTATGTTGTTACTTACAATGTTGAACAAGGCAATGTAAATGACATACCAGAAAATACTATTCTTGT
>Ga0099849_1001017_pt1 | contig 13133 bp, 11 predicted proteins | sample CB_VirMetaG_4_FD_78177 | JGI IMG/M metagenome (GOLD analysis project Ga0099849, IMG submission 78177) | Freshwater to marine saline gradient viral communities from Chesapeake Bay - CB_1508_1M Viral MetaG | ecosystem: Environmental > Aquatic > Marine > Coastal | place: USA: Chesapeake Bay... | reverse complement strand
TCTATGATGGGTGCAGAAAAACAGGAAGAAGCGCCTAGCAAGAAGACCTCTCGTGAGGTAGCCAAGAAGTCTGACGATAAGATTGTTCTTGAGGTAGACTCTGAAAACTGGTCCAAGGTTCTGAAGTACATCGCAGCCAACAAGGAGTTGGGACTTCGCAAGATTGGTCAGAACCTTACTTCCAAGTACAAGCTTACTACTCCAGTCAAACAAAGCCTCAAGGAAGCGTTTGACAAAATCAGCAAAGAAGAATGACCTTCCCAAAGAAGGAGCAGTTGAAAGATATCTTAGACCAACTACGTGATGACGACAAATACTATGGGGAATTTGGCAAGCAGTTTATGTCGAATAGCGACATCAATACGCTAGTCACCAACCCTAGGGAATTTGGCAAGTCACGCCCAGACAACAAGTCACTGGCAGTTGGAAGGTACTTTCACCAAAGCATCCTCGAACCAGAGAAAGCAAAGCTCGTAGAGACTATTGACATTGGCTCTAGAAATAGCAAGGCCTACAAAGATGCTCTAGAGTCTAGCGGCAAGGACTTCATTATGCTTCAGTCAGAGCGTAAAGAAGTTGACGAATGGGTTTCTGTTATGAACAGCAACCTTCATTTCCACGAGTTGATTTACGCTGAAGGAAATGAGTTCGAGGTTCCGGGGCTAACTGAGATTGACGGTATGGTTTTCAAGGGCAAGGCAGACATTGTTACCGATGAATGCGTGATTGACCTTAAGACCACCCGTGATATCCGTGGCTTCAAGTGGAGTGCTAAGAGGTACGGATACACATCTCAGTGCTACATCTACCAGAAGATTTTCGGGAAGCCCTTAGTGTTCTTTGTCATTGACAAGGAATCAAAACTGTTGGGTATTTTCCGACCGTCTGATAAGTTCTTGGACGAGGGCGAGGCAAGGGTAAAGAAAGGGCTGGAGGTTTACAGGACTTTCTTTGGACCCAATGCTGTTGAACTCATTGACAACTACTTCATCGACGAAATACTTTACTAAACCAACCAACGATGTCTGACGAAAAGATTTTTGCAGAAGGCTTCATCTTCAGGAAGCCGAACGACTCCGCTCCTGATTGGGTGCTCGGTCGTCTTAGTGTGAAGGTTGATGATGCGATTGCCTTCCTTAAGGAACGAGAAGATGGGGGGTGGGTGAACCTTGAGATTAAGGAGTCCAGTAGCGGCAAGACTTATGTCGAGCTTAACACTTGGAAGCCTGACCGCAAGCGTTCCTCCGCCTCTACTGAGTCCTCTAAGCAAGAGGATGATGATGGTTACGGATTCTAGAGTATATACAGTGTGACCATTAAGGTGCGCTGACCCATTCTCTGGGGGCGCTTAGGATGCCGGTAATGCTATTGGGTGGTCACGATGCCTTTCATACCCATAATTACCGGAATGAGACGAGGCCACTGCGTGAGTGTGGCATTACTCTCCATAGTTCAATGGATAGAACAATCGCCTCCTAAGCGGTAGATAGGGGTTCGAGTCCCTTTGGAGAGACCAATCAATAAAAGAGCAGCCAAATGGAAATGATTGGAAATAAGATTGTTGACATCATCAATATGCCAAAGTCAATGATGGTCGAACTTGGCATTGATGGTGAGTATACCGATGTAGTTGGATTACTACTTGAAAATGGCGTCGTTGTTTACTCGTTAAACAATGACTTGAAGGTTAGTCATTATTCAAAGTGGCTGGTGCCACTTAAGGATTCTTTGTAGAACAAAGGCCCGTAGCTCAGCGGTTAGAGCAGGGGACTCATAATCCCTTGGTCGTCGGTTCGATTCCGACCGGGCCTACCAAAACAAATAACGAATTAAATTCTTTGTAACCAAGAGAGGGGGCTACTCCCTGATACCAAAGCGTGATAAGGACTAACACCAACAACCAAGGGAATGAACTTAGGTCTTGCACAAAGTGTGGGTGCCTTTGGGTTCTGAGGAACGGCAATTGGGTTTATGTTGGCGGCAAGTACAAAGAGCACGGAGCCGAAGACAAGAGAGTGCAAATACCATACCCCTGTAGGTGTACTGAAGAATGAAAGAATTTAGCTTAGTACGAATTTTCAATGAGATAGAGGCATTCAGGAACGAAAAGTTTCCTGAGTATGGCCAACTCAAAACCTTGCACAAGCTCAAGGAGGAGGTTGATGAGGCTATCCGTGAGCTAGAAGAATCTGGCCAGAAGGATACCTACAACTTGCGAATGGAGTATGCGGATATGCTCATACTTCTCTTTGGCGCTTGGGCCTACACTGGAAATTCAATCAACAAACTATTGGAGGCCACCGAACACAAAATGTACATTAACAAATTTCGTAACTGGAGTGAAGATGACTAACAATGGGCTTTCAAGGCAAGGTAATCTGTGTCGAAATGCCGATTTTAGTGTTCCCCTACAGAGTATTTACTACAGTACTTACCTTTATTTACCGTGCTTCTCAGTCTGTAAATAAATGGTATAGTGGTAATAGCTACTGATTGTCAAGTATTTAGCTTGAAATACTTGACACAGAATCGACACCAGACAAAATAAAATCGACACAGGATGCCAAAAAACGTCGTCACTGTCTTCAGAAACATCAAGGATACAGATACCCCATTCCACCGTGGGGTGTCTGTAGTGCTGGATAGAATACGCGAGGGGGCATCAAAGGAGTTGATTACCCTCATAAGGAAAGAACGGGATAAGGCAAGGAGGTCTGACCTTAAGAAAGAATTGCCAAGCATCTGCTTCAGTGGAACATTCACCAAGAGAAGCGACCAGAGCCTCGTTGAGCACAGTGGCCTGATATGCTTGGACTTTGATGGGTACGAAGACCACGCAGCCCTTGTTGAGGCCAAGGAGGCCCTGAAGGAGGATGCCTATACCTACGCTGTATTCGTTAGCCCAAGCGGTTACGGACTTAAGGTGTTGGTCAAGATACCACCGACACCAGAACTCCATAAGTCCTACTTCAATGGACTTCAGCAATACTATAATGACCCTCACTTTGACATTACATCGAAGAACATATCTCGTGTATGTTACGAGTCTTACGACCCGCTGCTTCACGTCAATGAAGATAGTGAGGTGTTTAAGCAGGAGGCTGAGCAAGAGTATCAAGAGCTAGAACGTACTAGTGAGCGTGTCACTATCCCAATAACGGATGAGAATAAGATAGTTGACATACTGGTCAAGTGGTGGGAGAAGAAGTTCCCAATGGATGAGGGCCAGCGCAACAACAACGCTTTTGTGTTGGCTGCTGCATTTAATGACTTTGGCGTAAGCCGCTCGTTGGCTGAGTATGTACTGTCTAACTATGCCAACCGCTCGTTCCCCATATCAGAGATAAAGCGAACGATACAATCTGCCTACGCAGCCACAGATAAATTTGGCAGCAAGTACTATGAGGATGAGGAGAAGGTAGAGGCCGTAAAGCGCAAGGTAAAGAGGGGTGTTCCAAAAAAAGAGATTCGCAATTTTCTGGAACAAGAAAATATTGAACCACTTGCTATAGAAGCGGTCATAGCTCAGGCCGAAGCGGACAAGAGTAGTTCAACCTTTTGGACGAAGAACGACAAAGGCACAGTCAAGATTATACCTCTGTTCTTCAAAGAGTTTCTTGAGGATAATGGCTTCTATAAATATGCTCCTCCGGGCTCGGCAAACTTTGTCTTCGTAAGGATTACAAACAACCTGATAGACCACACTACCGAGAAGGAGATAAAGGACTTTGTGCTTGAGTACCTATTAGACTTTGGTGACACGTCGGTTTACAACTACTTCGCTGAAGCCACTAGGTATTTCCGCGAGGAGTTCCTAACTCTTTTATCATCTGTCGATGTGTACTTCATTGAAGATACCAAGGACCAAGCGTTTCTGTACTATAGAAACTGTGCTGTGATGGTCACAAAAGATAGTATTGACACCATCGACTATATAGACCTTGGTGGGTATGTATGGAAAGACCAAGTGATAGATAGAGACTTCGTTGGTTTTGATGGTGATGTAGTGTGTGATTTCTCTAAGTTCATAGAAAACATATGCGCCTCTGATGACAAGAGGGCTGAGTCTATGCGGTCAAGTATAGGGTTTCTACTTCACGGGTATAAGGACTTAGGGTTTTGTCCTGCGGTTATTCTTAATGACGAGGTGATATCGGACAACCCGGAAGGCGGCACCGGAAAGGGGCTTTTTATGAACGCCATATCCCAGATGAAGAAGATGGTCGTTATTGATGGTAAGTCGTTCAACTTCGAGCACACCTTTGCCTATCAGCTTGTTAGCGCTGACACACAGGTGCTTTGCTTCGATGATGTCAAGAAAAACTTTACGTTCGAGAGATTGTTTTCTGTCATCACTGAAGGCGTTACGCTAGAAAAGAAGAACAAGGACGCCATACGTATACCATTCAACAAGTCTCCAAAGATTGCCATCACTACGAACTACGCTATCAAGGGCAGTGGTAATAGTTTCGAGCGAAGAAAGTGGGAGCTTGAACTACACCAATACTACGGCATTGGCTTTACGCCAGAAGATGAGTTTGGTAGGCTGATGTTTGCTGGATGGGACGACGAAGAGTGGCAAAGATTCGATGCCTATATGTTGTCTAATCTTCAGGTTTACTTGCGCTCTGGACTTGTCAAGTCGGAGTTTGTCAACCTTAAGATTCGTAAGCTATCCGCCGAAACATCGCACGAGTTTATTGAGTGGTGTGGTTTGGTTGACGCCAAGCCGAACTTCGACCTATCCGCAGACACTAAGTTGTACAAGCAAGACTTGTACTATAAGTTCATTGAAGACAATCCAGACTATGGACCCAAGTCTAAGCTGACAATCAGCAGGACTAGGTTCTATAAGTGGCTGAACTCTTACGCCCTATTCGTTTCTGGTATGCCACCAGAGGAGGGGAGGGATGCTCAGGGCCGTTGGCTCAGGATACGTCAACGGGACATAGACAACAACACAGAAAGCACAGAAGAATACTTTGATGACCAACAAGAATTTGACTTCTAATGAATGAGCTTCAGCAGTACTTTATGGATATGGCCTACGAGAACAGCTACTTGGTAGCAACTGATGCCGTGTCCATTTCAGATGTGATGGCTAGTGAGCACCCATTCTTTGCACACCCGCCACTTGAACCGATGGATGAAGAAACCATCAACCAACTAATCAAACACTTCGAGGAAAGGGAGGAATACGAGAAGTGTGCAATATTGAAAAGAATTTGGAACTCAGAGATTATCAAGTAAGGATTGCCGAAGAAGCTACCCGCATAGCACTGTATGCTGGGTTTGTTTACTTGGCAATGGAAGTTCGTACCGGAAAGACGATTACAAGCCTAAGCATTGCTGACCGTCTCGCTGGCCACAGCGATGTAAATAACATCCTGTTTGTCACCAAGAAGAGAGCAATCTCCAGCATTGAAAGTGACTGGATGAAGATGCCGACGGAGCACGAACTAAACCTGCACTGCATCAACTACGAGAGCCTACACAAAGCCCCATCCATTAAGTGGGATGTGGTGATTCTGGATGAAGCACATTGTTTGGGTGCTTTCCCTAAGCCAAGCAAAAGAGCCAAGGCCACGAAAAAGCTGATAGCAGACAATAGCCCGTTTGTTATACTGCTGTCTGGGACGCCGACACCTGAGTCTTATAGCCAAATGTACCATCAAGTATATGGCATACCCGGAAATCCATTTGCATCCTTTAAGAATTTCTACAGGTTTGCAGATGAATACGTAATGGTTAGGCAGAAGAGGATAGGTGGTAGGTTTATCAATGACTACTCCCGTGGTCTAGACTCTATACTGGAAGCGATGGATAGGTTCACCATATCATACACACAAAGCCAAGCGGGATTTGAGGCAGTGATTGATGAGAACGTCTTGTCTGTTCGTATGAATCCAATCACTTACAGTATAGCTGATAGGCTTAAGAAAGACTTAGTGATTACTGGCAAGGAAGAAGTTATCCTTGCTGATACAGCAGTGAAGCTGATGATGAAGCTTCACCAAATCTATTCTGGTACCGTAAAGTTTGAAAGCGGTAACTCTAAGGTGTTGGATACCAGCAAGGCAGAGTTCATTAAGAGGCACTTCAATGGCAAGAAGATTGGTATCTTCTACAAGTTCAAGGCAGAGCTAGATGCCATACAGTTGGTGTTTGGTGATGACAATATCACCGACACCGTAGAAGAGTTTGATACCACCGATAAGAATATAGCCTTACAAATAGTCAGTGGGCGTGAGGGTATATCCTTAAAAAATGCCGAAGCACTGGTCTACTACAACATTGACTTCTCAGCCACAAGCTACTGGCAGTCAAGAGACCGTATGACTACCAAAGAAAGGCTCCACAATAAGGTGTACTGGGTTTTTTCTGAAGGTGGTATTGAGTCTGATATCTACAAGACAGTAAGGAATAAGAGGGATTACACACTCTCCCATTTCAAGGATACCTTCCTATCTTTAGAAGGTGCGAGAACAGCAGATACAGGCTAAGCGTATCAAGCAATTGGAGGATGAGGGTTACTATGTCCTTAAGCTTGAGAAGACCAACAAGAATGGTATACCTGATATCATAGCTATACCACCGGACACCCCTGTATTGTTCTCTGAAGTCAAAGGCCCCGGCGGTAGACTGAGTAAGCTCCAAGAATACCGCCTCCAAGAACTACAGCGCTATGGCTTTAGAACAGAGGTTTATAGAGGGCAGTGAGATGGGTGCTGATGAACAGTACTTTGATAGCCTAAGTATTCTGTTTAATTACGACGAAAGAGAGCCAGTATTTCAACACTCTTGTGAAATGCTGAGTACCAAAATCCCTTACTCTAACGAGCCCTACAGAATGTTTGCATCAGTCGTGCGCATTCAGGACGGCAGGGATGTTTATTTTTCCTGTGAGTACACCAAGCAGTACAACAATATACCTGTACTAGTAGACGTCAACCCAATTGACGTTGATGAGTTCCTTGATTTTTACAACGATGGACTGGTAGTATGATACGCAACGAGTCAGACTTGTTTGACAGAATCAAGCAATACATACTTCCAGACCTAATTAAATCTCCTAGGTCTTCTGACAAGTATGATTGCTATTGCCCAAAGAGAGGGCTGATTATTGAACTTAAGTGTAGGTCAGTACACTATGACTCTCTTATGATAGAGAAAAAGAAGTACCAATTCTTGATGGAGCACTATACGTACTTCGGAGAAAAGCCCGTGTACATTAACGCCACCCCATATGGAGTTTGGTTTTTCAAATTAACCAAAATGCCTGAGCCATCTTGGATTTACAGGGATATGCCAGAGAGCACCAAGTTCGGTAAGCGCAAAAAAATAAAGAAGTGGGTTGGCTTTATTGAGCTAAGCCAAGGGGTGAATGTTACAGAGCGAATTGCCCCAGACTGGGACGGCAATAGCCCTCTGGTACGATAAGAAGGGATATCGTCTTCACAGACGATTATAGGCTCTTAAACAAATCGTACCCCCTGTTCTTGGTGTCGTCGAAAAAGTTGTATAAGCCGTGAACGTCGTACCCACCACCAAGAAGCTGGTAGTAATTGTCAACACCCTTTGACTTAAACACACCACTAAATTCCCTTATGATGTGCTCAAGCTCATCATCATCGAAGACCTCCTGATTCTTGCCAGACCACTCACCAACGATAAAGTTTACTGTACGACCATCTTCAAGGCCATAAGCTTCTAGCGCCTGACGGGTGTTTAATAGCGCATCTTGAAGGAATGCTTTTGGCTCCATCGTTGGTGGGCAGTACAGATGAACTTCAAAGGTTTCCTTGGCATCAAGGGAGTTGAAGTCGTAGCTATTCATCATTCGCTGCGTATGCCCCTGCCTCCTATTCCTTCGATTAAGTGGCTCAAAAGAAGCAGCATACATAAGTGGCCAAGCCGCATCAAAACCTTGCGCTGCTAGTGCGCCCCTAACCTGAGCCATATAGGGATAGTCAACTGAATTTGTCTTGGTTCTGTGCGGGCTGTACTGCTCGTTATCTAGACCATAACGAATCCTAGTGATGCCACGGGAAAGAGCCAGTTGCTGGGCTCCTATAATGTCTCCGTTTGTTGGATTAAGGTAACCGCCCATAGCATATAGGCTAATGTACACATCCTTTATCCCGGCAGCTTGACATACATCAAGCATAGCTATAGGGTAGTTGTATTGGTCTGGCGTAAGCTCATCAGGATAGCCATACCCCGGAACATCCTCATCAAACTTAGCACCCTCCATAGGAGTGCCGCCGATGCGAACAGACGTAACGCCTAGGTCTTTCAATACCTCAGCGCAACGGTCAATCATTTTGTTGTACGAAAGGCCGCGATGAAGCTTGCTGCGAACGCAACCCTGAATATTGATTCCCTTCATTGTTTAATCTGGTTGGTAGTATTCGCTGATTCCAATGATTTGGTACCAGAGTTCTTCGTTGGTTTGCTCGGAATCACCGCCGACTAAGTTAATGACTCCTTGCGCTGGGTCTATCTCGAAGCCAATCAAAACTTCGACAGCAGTCTCAATCAATTCAGCGTAATCACCATCATCTGATATGGATTGCGTTATCTCTTCTCCAATCCTCTTGTACGGGTTGATGGTGGAGTTCACTCTGTTTGCAGCAAATACATCCCCCTTTGCTATGTGATAAGCAGTCTCCACCGCCGCGCCAAATAGTGGTATTCGGAATAAAATGTTGAACACTCCGGCGTCACGACTACGCCGCAAGACCTCTTCCTTGTCATCATCATCGCCAAGGACATATTTAGCAAGGTTAGAGACGAATGCAAATAATGCGTTGGCCAAGAATCCATTAATCATAAAAGACCTTATGTCTTGCTTTGATGGAACCTCGCCATTTCGCATAGAGTTCACAATGCCATAGCTTGCTTGGATGACCTTATTGAATTGAAGGAACGGCACAGAAGCGAACATAGTTAGGCCACGCACCAAGACATTTTTGTCTTGCTGTAGCAAAGCCCTTTCTGTTCCACGGCGGGTCTGCTGGGTTTCATTGTAGTCGTTGAATTTCTCAAGCGCTTTTTCCTTGGACATACCATTTTTTATGTCTCTGCGGTAGTTAACCATAGACCCCATAACACCAAGGATATCCCCAATCATAGTGGTATATCCTGACCACTTCCGGAGGTTGCTATCAAAACCAAAAATCTTTTGAATCGCGCTCTTGTTGCGCTTGCTGGTCGGAATAATACTATATGGACTACCGGATTCTAGACCATAGAACTCGCCCTGTAATGCTTGAATAATCCTGTCGTCAAAAGTCGCAGACATCTCTCTGGCACGCTTAATGTACTTCGGCAACTGCGCAAACACAATCGCAGTGTCCATAGCAAAACCAAAGAAGTCAAGAACAAAATCTGAAATGCCTAGTTTATCGAGTGGTTTCTTGTCACCACGAAAACTATAGGTTTCAAACTGATTGGTAAATGAAATTGCTTGCTTTGCTATCTGGATGAGCTTGTAACCAAGATATATACCAGTGAGCCTAGAGAAAGCCTTCTCCGTTACCTTCTCCAAGTTGGTACTTACGCCAGTTTTGACTCCGTTAATGGAGTGAGAAATTAACTGACGAACCAAGTTGCTGTTGCCAAGTCCGTACTCACCAAAGAACACTGCTGCATCCTGACCACTAAACATTGTATTCAATCGTTTAGTGGTGTGGGCATAGGCTTTGTATCGCTCCATTGTATTGGTATGCTGGAGCAACACATCGAAAAAGTCAAGACTTCCAAGGTCCCCCTCCTTACCAACTATTTGTGGCTCAGAATCAAGGGCCTTCCTCTCCATAAGTGGACTGTACTCATTTGAGAATCTACCACTAAACTCTTCGTCGGCAAACTCAGTCTTCTTCCTTGTAACACCAGCACTAAGAGTTGGGAAGTAGTTCTGCTCTCGCCTTAAGTGTGTGTGGTTTACCGCAGAAAAAACACTGTCAACGCTTTCATAGTATTCAGTACCAAGGAAATGAGTAACATCATCAACAAAGTGAATAATGTCCTGACCCAAGAAACTTCTTATCTGGTTTATACGGTCGTTTGTGATTCCCATATTTTCCAGACGCCTCCTTTGGCCGGGGTTTCGGCTGAGAGCATAAACACGCATTGCCTCACCAGAGGTCAGTGCATATTCCTTGCCGCCCTTTCCAATGATTATCACCTTTTCACTGGGCAACAACTTGACAATAGCATCCATCCCCTTGGTAGTGCCAGTGATATTGTTAGCTATCTCGTCAAGCCTTTTCTTAGTCTTCCTCTTCCCATCAAGAAACCTCTCGTTGTCTCTATTTAGTTGCCTATAAATATTGTCGGTAAAGAATGTACTACCCTTCCCGTCCATCAACTTACAAAGGGTGCCCAAATGGACTAGACGGTTGTTTGTAATGGCTTTGAACAAACCCTTTATGGCCGATTTCGTGTCATTGCCCATCAACTTATTATACCAACTCTCATAGCCCTTGGTATAACCATTGGTTTGCATTCGATTAACGACCTTCCTGCGACTCATTTCAAGGTCGTTCTTGTTCTTGATGACTAAGTCGCCTTTTTCATCAACAGTATAAATGTCCGGAAGCTTGCTTTGGGCAGCTACTCGCATATCATCACGCATCCGAATCATCTCCATAGCCTCTGCTGCCTTAATAGTGGCAAAGCTTTGTGAGACTACAGCACGACCGCTTTTGATATCGTCAAGCAACTTGACTACTTCAAAAGCATCTAGCATAGTGATATCGCCAAACTCCTCAAATGCTTGTTCAAGGTAGATGAACTCTTTTTGCTCAGTCGATAGTTCTTCTCCATTGGCCAACCTTTCACGAGCTTCTTCCTGTACAACAATCTTCTTCTCACTAGGAGTAAGTCGCTCACCCCTGTTGAACTTATCCATTGCTGCAACAACCTTGGTACTATCGGTCTCGATAGCCAGAGCGGTTGCGAGCTTAATCATATCATCTACATCGGCACGAGCAGAAGCACGCAGCACACGAGCAACAGCAGCGAAATACAGCTTGTCATCAGCGCTTAACGCCGAAGACTTGCGCTGACTCTTTGCATAGTTATACAACTCATTAATGGCGTTGCGCTTGACACGCTCCATAGCGCGGTCAATAATTCTCAACACCGAATCAGCCTCCTTTGCAAAGCTGGATGGCTTGACATTATCTATAGACCGAATCATACGGTCTACATCGGACTTGCTGAACTGACCAATTTTAGGCCCGAGCCTACGAATAAGATTCCTGAGCCTATACCTAGTGGTTCTTTGCTCACGAGCCGTTTGACGGAGGTTGTCAATAACGGCCCTCTTGCTCTCTACCTTGTTTTTGAGGTTGGCAATTTGCTCAGAAAGCCTATCAACCTTAACGTCATTCCTGATTCTTGTTGCATTTATCTTAGAGGATATAGACTCTATAACCTCCATTATTTCTTCGTACCGAACAAATGCATTGCCCTCATCAATAGAGGAAACCAAAGACAAAAGCCTGTCAATCAAGCCCTTATATCCACTAAGAGAAGATGCAGGAGTGAGTGACTTGACCAATCCAATAACCTCATCCCTGATGCCCTTAACATCAGCTATAGCAGCTTCCCTATCACGAATCTCCCTCTTGATGTTGTTAATGCGCTCGGCAATACTTCCGCCGCTACGCTTCCCAATGCTCTTATCGAAAGCAACCAATAGGCGCTTCTGAGTGAACCTGTCTTGCTTGGCAAAAGACTCGTGCTCACTTAGCACACTGGCAGCATACTCCCTTACCTGCTCGTTTGTTGGGTACGCGCCGTTGGTTTCTTCCCCAGCGTATGCCTCAACCTTTTCAAGCGAATCACGGAACATAACCATCCCCTCATATGCTCCACCCAACACATTGCCGAACTCAGGCGGCATAGTCGAGAACAGAGAGATGGGTATGCGCATCATATCGTTAATGACCGATACGCTAACACCATTTCTCTTGAGCATAGCCTTAATGGTAGAGTCAGAAAAACCATTAAGACGGCTTCTTGAGATGATATCTGAAATCTCAGCGATGGTCATATTGCCGAGAGAACCGGCGCTGAACATAGCATTAAGCCGACCCTCTACAGTCTTGCGTTGCTCAGCAGAAAGCTCCATCTCTTTGCCACTAAGAATATCAGCGGCAGCAGAATCAACAAACTCCGTAAGTGTGAGTGATTGAATTTGTTCGTTAGTAAGTTTCCTAAGAGACTTAAAGCGCGTCTTGACAAAATCCCAAAGGCTATCGAGCCAAGAGGCAACCTCCTTATTAAGTATCTGGTCTACAATCTGAGAGCCCTTCTCACCAATAAGCTCAGCCAGCGTTTCTTCGGCAGCAACATCAGCCGGGTAAATCTCCAGAAGTTGTCGATACCTTTCTGTCCTTTTAGCTAAAGCAATACCACGAGATAGAATCCTTTGCCCACGCTCAGTAGTCCTCAATGCAGACATCCAAACGTGAGAAAACTCGTGTACCAGAGTGTTCGATAGAGAGGCTATATCAGTGTGAACATCTGGATTGATAAAGATTTGACCGCCCTTTGCTATACCATAAATGACTCTTCCATCCTTTACCACCTGTCGAGTGGACTCTTGAGAAAGGGCAACATCGAAAGAAGCCTTGTCCATCGTAATCTGTACAAACGGCAAGACCCTATTGAGCCCACGAATTAGCTTTTGTGCAAGCTTTATATCGTTACCAGAAAGATGCATTGCAGCATCCTCCATAGAGAGACCACCCTCTACATCGGCGCTATCAGCCAACGAAGACCCCTCAAGTGAAGTCCCAACCCTAAACTTTGCAGTAGGAGAGGTAGGCGTCATAGTCATCTCAACAATAGAATTAACATCTATTGACGGACCAAACGCAGAAACAGCAGCCTCAAATGCTTGGGTCATATCTACTATAGCCTCAGCGGTTGTACTTCGCTGACTGTGCGGAATTAATAGAGCACCACCTGTATAGCTGGCAGTGTGGTATCCGTGGTATTGCAAAGTGCTAACTTCTCCACGATACGCCTCTGGCTTTGCGGAAAAACTGGCTAGGTCGTGATACCCAATTGTCAATTCACTGGGGTCAATACCATACTGAGAAACGATAGACCTACCC
>Ga0099849_1001014_pt1 | contig 13165 bp, 20 predicted proteins | sample CB_VirMetaG_4_FD_78177 | JGI IMG/M metagenome (GOLD analysis project Ga0099849, IMG submission 78177) | Freshwater to marine saline gradient viral communities from Chesapeake Bay - CB_1508_1M Viral MetaG | ecosystem: Environmental > Aquatic > Marine > Coastal | place: USA: Chesapeake Bay... | reverse complement strand
GGCAGATTATCAAGATCCAAAAGGATTTCATATCTTCGATACTGACACACGTGAGTTTGAATTCATTCGCAATCCATACTCTATGTTTCATAAAATATTTTATTCTGACGAAAACAAAGAGTTAGATGAAATTCTTGCAACAGACTTCACTCCATATAAAAACTCATATGTAAAAGTTGTTAAGAACTCAGTGAACAATCCATATTGGTTTGATAAGTTTATGGATGAATTAGTCAAATCTGAACCTGTAAATATACAAGTTGTTGATGACCATTTGAATCTCAATTTAGAAGATGATTCTGATATTGTCAATGAAGCAGAGGATACATTGACGATTTTGTCCAAACACATTGATGGATTGGGCAATGATATTCCCAAAAAAGAACTTGACATTTTGATGAGATCGTTATATAATGAAGCATTGCATATGGAAGTATAATCAAAACAACTAGAGTATGATAAAATTCAAATCTATTCGGTGGAAGAATTTTCTATCCACTGGTAATGTATTCACAGAAATCCAATTGGATAGAAGTCCGACAACAATCATTGTTGGAGAAAATGGTGCAGGGAAATCAACTATCCTTGATGCACTCTGCTGGGTATTGTTCAACAGACCTTTCCGAAACATACGAATGCTCCAACTGATTAACTCTATTAATCAAAAAGACTGTCATGCTGAAGTTGAATTTACAATTGGTAATGTAGAATATAAAGTTAGAAGAAGTTACAAACCCACTAAGTTCGAAATCTTTAAAGATGGTCAACTAATTCCTCAACCAGGAGCAAATAAAGACTATCAAAAAATTCTTGAGGAAACTGTTCTAAAACTTAACTTCAAATCATTCACTCAGATTGTTGTACTTGGTAATGCATCATTCACTCCATTTATGCAACTATCAATTAAAGACAGAAGAGAAGTGATTGAAGATTTACTTGACATACAAATCTTTAGTAACATGAATGTCTTGTTGAAAGATCGCATGGCATCAAACAAAAAAGATAAACAAGAAGTTGAATATCAAATTAATCTGCGTGAAGATAAAATAGCAGTACAAAAAGAATATCTTGCAAAACTTGAAGCAGATGTTGCAAAGCAAAAAGAAGAATTACGAAATGAATTAAAAGATTGGTCAGAGCAAGGAGTGACTGCACTAGAAGAACAAAAAGAAGTGATGGATAAAATTAATGAATTATCAGAGTCTATTTCAAATGCAGATAAGATTAATAAAAAATCTAGTAAGGTATCTGAGTTGATGATGAAACTTCATGATAAGATTTCTAAAACTGAAAAAAGAATTCACTTCTATGAGAATCATGATAATTGTCCAACATGTGAACAAGTTATAGAGGCAACAGCAAAAGCAAAACAACTTGAAAAGACACAACATACTGCAGAAGAAACTTCAAGTGCAATTGATGAATTAAAACGACAGCAAGAATCTCTTGATAAAGAACTTGAACGTATTACTTCTGTGCAAACACAGATTACTTCTTTACAGCAAAATTGGCGAGATATTGAAACATCTATTTCATCTTATAAATCAAATGCAGAAAGAGTCCAAGAAAAACTGAACAACATAAAAGATGTTGATAGTAATGATGAGCATAGTCCTGCAAATGAAATACAAACTTTAGAAACACAATTAAAAGAGTTTGAATCACAAACAGAAAATCTTTCAAAGGATTCAGAGGTATATAAAATTGCAACAGAGATGTTACGAGATGGTGGTATTAAGAAAAAGATTATTCGACAATATGTACCAATCATTAACAAGTTGGTAAATAAATATCTTGCTTCACTAGACTTCTTTGTTCAGTTTGAATTGGATGAAGAGTTTAATGAAATTATTAAGAGTCGACATCGTGATGAATTTTCTTATGCAAGTTTTTCAGAGGGAGAAAAATTACGAATTGACCTTGCTTTATTATTTACATGGAGAGCAGTTGCTAAACTTAAAAACTCAACAAACACAAACTTACTATTACTTGATGAAGTATTTGATGCATCACTGGATGCTTCTGGTTGCGATGAGTTTCTTAAACTTCTACAGGAAGTTAGTAATGATACCAATGTATTTGTTATCTCACACAAAGGAGACATTCTCACTGATAAGTTTAGAAGTTCCATCAGATTTGAAAAATATAAAAACTTTAGCAGGATAGTAGAATGAAATTTTTAGAACCACACGACCCATTACTTAGAGAACCAACAAAAACATGGGATTTCGATAATCCTCCAATGGATTTAGAGAACCTATGCGAACAACTGTGCGACACAATGTCAGAGAGGCGAGGAGTCGGTCTTTCAGCGATTCAGGTAGGTATACCCTATTCAGTGTTTGTAATGGGAGAATACACAAAACCAGACGATATAGTGTGTGTTGTGAATCCTAAGATTGTAGACTATTCAAACGATATTATACTTGCTGAAGAGGGGTGCTTGACTTTTCCAGGATTATTTGGTAAGATAAAGAGATCTAATACGATTCGTGCAAGATTTGCGAATCCATTGGGTGCTGTTGAGACAGTAAATATATCTGGTTTTTATGCTAGAGTGTTTCAACATGAATATGACCATTGTCAAGGAATTGTTTATACTCAAAGAATGAATACGATTCATCTTGAAAAAGCAAGGAGACAAAAAGTTAAATTAGACAGAATGAGGAAAAGAAATGGCACAAGAAATTAAAATACCTGAATATGTTGAGTTTAAAAAGATAGAATATCATCAAGTAAACTTAACTAAAACAATGTCAGTTGGCGTAGACTGGATTGAAGAAAATGGATTGACTGCAGAAAGATTTGAAGAAATATTATCGTGGCAAGATGATAGTTGGAATGCTAATCCAAAAGGAGAAGAACCAACAGACGAAGAAAAAGAAAAGTTTGATGAAATTGTCTGGCAAGCAGAAACTATGGATTCTGAAGAAGATTGGTGGACTGACCGAAAGGGAGGTTATGATATAAACTTTCAACCAATAGATAACGAGTAATCAATGGAGGAATATATGAATTGGAGTACAGTTATATTGATAATTGCTTTAGTTTTTTGTGTAACAACATCTAGGGCAGAAACAACAACAATAAGAATGTTTGTTAATGGTGTAGAAAATCCTAGACCTGTAGTATTAATGACAGAGAAATTAGCATCTGTAAAAGTTACAATTAAAAATAATGAGACAGGTGAAGAAAAAGAAATGACTTCTGATAAAGATTTAGAAGCAAGTTGCGAATGAGTAAAAAAACTTTACAAGTTGGAGATGAAATAAAACACACATTGCCTCACTTAAATGGTAAGGTGAGAAGAGGTAAAGTGTCACAGATTTTATCTTCACAATTTGTTTATGAAGACAACAAAGGTAGTATCGGATTCTGTATGCTTAGAAATGTTGGTGGTGAAGATTATTGGGAATATGCAGATGCAAAATCTAAAACAAAAGGGAAAAAGTAAATGGCAAATCATGTAAACTCACATGTTACGTTTGAACGCATTAATGAAGATGCTTCTAAGAAATTATATCAAATGTTTGAGAATCTTAGACATACTAACTCACATGATTATAAATGGTTTGCTGATATCTTTGTTGATGAGAATACAACATATGAAGATACAGAGAAGTTTGAATGGACAACAAAACATCTTGGTTCAAAATGGTGTTACCTAACAGATTGGGATGTAACTGAAACTAAACCACATTTTACTCTTGACTCTGCATGGTGTGCACCAGAAGAAGCAATTATGAAACTCATAAACATTCTAAAAGAATACGATGAAAATATTATTGCAACAATGGTATATGATGATGAGATGCCAAACTTTGTAGGTTGGACAGTATACTCATCTGAAGGAATGGAAGATGGTTCAGATCTTGATGGCAATGAACTTCATGATGCACTTTTTGCTGAATATCCTGAACTCAAAAAAGGTTGGGATGAAAAAGAAGAGTGGTGGTTTGATAATGAATTAGGAGAGAAATGTCAGGAAGAATTCGAAGACAACAAGTACGATTATATAAGCACATGGCAACAAGACCAGATTGATAATTGTCTTGATTGGTTGGTTAATAACGTGGAGGGTGAAACATTATGATGAAATCAACTAATGGTAAAGGTAGCAAAAGACGACCTGAAAATAATAATTCATATAGAGATAATTATGATAAAATATTTAAGAAGAAAAGAACTACAGTAGGTGCATTGTATCATCCTGGAAATGAAAAGAACATATATGAGTCTAAATCATGAGAATAGTATTATACACAAGAGAAGGAAGTTTATTTGGCGATAAAATTAGAACTCTTCTTAATGATATGGAAATAAAATTTAAAGAATACAAACTTGAAGATTTTGAATCTGAAAAAGATTTTAAAAGACAAGTTGGAACGCAATACAAAACCTTACCACAAGTCAAACTAGAGGGTAGACTAATTGGTGGTTATAAAGAATTGGTTGAATCTTTTGTAGAAAAGGGTTTGATGAGTTATAATTAATGATACAGGATTTAAAAAAGAATACTAAAATGATTCATTCAATCTTGCTCCCCTTTCATATTCATATGAAAGAAATTATTTTAAATATGAGCAAAGAAATAAAATACCAAAGAAGATATGATAAATGTAATGTATTAAGTGGTGATACAGAAGTTAATCCAGGATTTGAAATACCTGAACTACAAACATGGATTTGTAATGAATATAAAAAAGTATATAAAGTAGATAATGAAATTGAGATAAGGACACAGTGTTGGATTAACAAATATAATCCAGGAGCATTTCAGGAACCTCATACTCATGGCAGGACGATGCATTCTTGGTGCTACTTAACTAAAATACCCAGTGGCAATTTGGTAATTTTAAAAGATAATGAACCTAAAATATATAATACAGAGGGTTTAGTTGTGTTCTTTCCTAACAATATGACTCATTATGTTACTGAAAATAAATCAGATGATTTAAGAATAAGTGTTGCTGGGGACATTGTAGAAAAATGAAAATAGAATTGAAAGGTTTGTTAAATTAACTTTAATATGGAGGCAATATGAGAACAGATGACTATAATAATGGAACACCATTTGTAGAATGTGCTGTATACGCATTGATACTTACAGTAGTGTATGCACTCTTCTGTCCTTGGTGTTAATCTAGATGGCAAAAACTATTTTAGTTTTTGGACTTCCAGGATCTGGCAAGTCTACACTCGCTAATAAAATTGCACAGAAACTTGGTGCAGAGCATATAAATGCAGACAGTGTCCGAACAAAATTTAATGATTGGGACTTTAGTGTTGAGGGTAGACTTCGCCAAGCACATCGCATGAAAGAACTTAGTGAAAAATCTAAGAAACAATTCGTTGTGTTAGACTTTGTATGTCCACTTCAAGAGTATAGAGAAATTGTAAAAGCAAATGTTACAATTTGGATGGACACAATTGAAGATGGTCGATATGATGATACAAATAATATGTTTGAAAAACCAGAAACTGTTGACTGGCATTTAAAAGAATTTGATTCTGATAAACATGCCCAAGAAATTGTTAAGAGTCTTCAACCATTTGACTGGACAAAAGAAACTGCACAGGTTCTAGGAAACTATGAATCATTTGGTGATGATTGGTTTATGTTATTTGAATCAAGTGTTAAACAGATTGGTCAAGTTGCAATACAAATACGAGACTGTGGAGATTTTGAATCAAAAAGACAAATAATCATTGACAAATTAAGCGAAAAAGGTTATACTCATGGAAATGAATATATTGTGATGCTCGTTCCAAATATAAAACACATCGCATACAGAAATTGTTAAAGGAGAAGAAATGAAAGCAGGTAAAGTATGGGGACAAACAGAACTTATACATGCAAATGGTGTATTAGAATTTCATCGTATTGAATATAAAAAAGGATACAAATGTTCTGAACATAAACATGAATACAAGTGGAATGGATTCTTTGTTGAGTCTGGTGAAATGATTGTTCGTGTTTGGCAAGATGACCAAGGATTAGTTGATGAAACAATTTTAAAAGCAGGTGATTTTACCCAAGTAAAACCTGGAGCATATCATCAATTTGAAGGAATAAAAGATGGTGTTGCCTTTGAATTATATTGGGCAGAATTTAATCATAATGATATTAAACGTAGAACATCTGGTAGTAAATCATGAAAATAATTGCTGGACCATGTCAACATGAATCTTATAAGCACAGTTTAAAAATTGCAAAACATTGTGCAAAAATTTGCGACAAATATGATGCTATTGATGAATACTTTTTCAAAGCAAGTTACGACAAAGCAAATCGTACAAGTATTGATGGCAAACGTGGACAAGGTTTAGTACAAACACTAAATGATTTTCGTAGAATGAAAAAGGCAATGCCAAAATTAAAAACACTTACAGATGTTCATGAGGTGCAACAGGTTGAAAAGATAAAAGAATATTTTGATGATGCTGTTGATGTTTTACAGATACCTGCATTCCTTTGTAGACAAACAGACTTGATTGTTGCAGCACTTGAAACAGGGAAAATAGTCAACATCAAAAAGGGACAGTTTCTTGCTCCATGGGATGTTGAAGGAATACTGAGTAAAACATATGATTATGAAAATATTGTTTGGATAACTGAACGTGGAACTTCTTTTGGATACAATAGATTAGTTGTAGATTTTGCTGGTCTGAATTATATGATGCACAATGCTGGTGCACGTCTTATATTTGATGCAACTCACTCTGTTCAAGAACCAAGTGCTAATGGAGGATCTTCTGGCGGAAATCGAGAATATGTTCCTGGACTAGCACGTGCTGCATCTGCATTAGGCATTTCTGATTTCTTTATGGAAGTGCATGACAATCCTGATAATGCTCCAAGTGATGGTGCAAACATGATTCATTTAAATGACTTTGATAGAATATTAAGAGATATAATTGATTGTCATTATCAATAGGAATATAACATGTGTGGTGTAATTGGAATATCTATGAAAGATGCGAATTTAAATGTAATTCGTAATTTGTTTAAACAATCAATGATTCGTGGTAAACATGCGACTGGCATCACATATGTTTATGATGGAGAATTAAAGACACACAAAGAATCTATTCCAGCAGATGTATTTTTAGATAAATTTGATTTTGAACAAATTGTTGATAAAGATGGTAGTGTGTCATGTATTGGTCATATAAGATATTCAACATCAACATTAGAATATAATCAACCATTTTTTAATAAAGAAATTTCAGTTGTGCATAATGGTGTTATATCTCAAGAAGATCCTAGTACATGGAGTTATAAAACTGAAACACCAAATGACAGCGAATTAATTCTTCGTGCAAGAGAACATAAAGAAACACCATTAACAAAGTTTCGCCCATCAAGTATGGCAGTTGTTGAACTATTAAAAGATAAAACAATTGTTGCATATCGTAATGAAGCAAGACCACTGTGGTATACTGAATTGAATAATGGTATTGTATTTACATCAACAAAAGATATTGCATACAGAAGTAACTTGACTTCTTCAAAGAAATGTGGTATGTTTGTAGAGTATCAATATAATAACAAATTAGAAAAGATTTCAATAGATGTACCAGAGGGTGTGCAAGACTTACAATGCTAGACAGAATAAAGAAAAGTGAAAATATTGTTGAACTCATAGAAACTTTAAACCCAGAGGGTAAGAACACAAAGTTCTTATCTTCATCTCATAATCTATGGTATCGATTTAAAAATTATGATAAACATCCACCATTCGTAATGAAGAAAGGTGGTGAACCTGTTGCAATGGTTTTTGCTACATTCAGTAATAATTCTAAATACATCAACTTATATGAAATCGTAACTATGGATGGTCAAGAGGGCAAAGGATATGCCACAGAAATTTGGGAAGAAGTTATGGGTGTTGCTTATGCAGATGGTATGAGAAGATTAAAATTATCTTGCACTCCATCTTCTGTAACATGGCATAATCGTAATGGACTTATTTTTTGGGCAGTAGATCCTTCAGGTTCATTACGCAGTGACCAACCATTATATTCTTCAAGAGCAGAACAACTTAAATTTAGAGAACAAGCAATAGAAAATCCTCACATTGCTTTTCCAAAAGACCAAAAAGTTATTGATAGATTATTAAGTGAAGGTTTAGAATCTCATAAGTTTGGAATGAAAAAAAAGGCAACAGTTGAACAAGCAATAGAATCAGTTGGTGTGTCTTGGTTGAGAGACTATTTAGTCAATGACAACAATTCAGCAACACTTGATAAATTTATGGAACAATAATGTTAGATTATAGATTAAAAGAAAATCGCAAAGAAGCATTTATCAATTGGTTTGGTTGGTCACTAGATTTAGAAGATTGTGATAGTGCATTATACATGACCAATTATTTCTTTGATAGATTTGAATATAATCTTGAACAAAAGTATTGGTTAGTTTGGTTGTATGGAACAACATATCATTTTCCAACTGCATATTTAATTTGGAATGAATTTCCTGATATGGAATTAGTTGGCATAGATCGATTAAAAAGATGGAATGATAAAAACTATGCAAGACTTAGATATCAAACTGATACAAAATGGAACAAAGGACATTTACCTGACCAATTTCTATCATACAAAGAATGGGTTGATGGTAAAACACAACATGAAAGATTTAATGAATATATAACTGAGGATCCATATGAAAACTTTAAAAATCTTTGGGAAGTGGCAAACAGTTGGCACAAGTTTGGTAGATACACTTCGTGGTTTTATCTTCAAACACTTAAACATTGTGCTGGTGTTAATCTTGACATTGACAATCTCTGGTTGCATGACTACTCAGGGAGCAAGTCACATAGAAATGGACTCTGTTTCGCTATCGGTGAAGACGAGTGGGTCAACCAACATTTGGATAAGAATCAAATAAAAATTCTTAATAATGAGGCAAAAGAATTACTAACAGAAACCAAAAGAAGATTTCCAAATGTTGCACATAAAGCAGATTACTTTGCAATGGAAACTTGCTTATGCTCATTTAAGAAACTCTTTAGAAAAAGGGATGGAAGATATCTTGGGTATTATATCGACCGACAAGCAGAGGAAATCAAGAAAGTTGAAAAGGATAATTGGCATGGTATTGACTGGAAACCCCTGTGGGATGCAAGGGAAGAAACTTTACGAAAAAACTACTTGACAAATTCCATAAAAAAGGATAGAATGGAGATATTCTTAGAAACAGGAAAAATTGACCACATGGGTACTTTTTCTAATGAGAACAAAGATATAGGATTGGAGAAATTTTTTATATGACAGAGATAATTGAAATTAATGGTCGCAAATGGGAGAAGTCCATCGGTAACGAGGGGCAAGATGTTTATGTTGCACAATTCCTTGAGACTGAAAAAGATGTACTTGGGAAATTTGTTGATAAAGATTCCTATGATATTCTAATTGATAAAGATGCAGATTTTTATTTACCTGCATCATTGACTGGTAGTCAAGAACTAACAGAGGATAGAATTGCATTTAAGTTTCGTAAAAATGTATTCACTGAAGAAGAACAACGTGGTGCATATGAAGGATTGTATGATGCTGCAGTAGAATCTAATAATCGTGGACTTGCTGCTGGACCACGTTCTGAAACACAAGGAACTCGTGATTGGGTAACAGGATATCAAGCAGACATTCTTTCTTATTATGAACAAGAACAACCACAATCAGTTATTGGTACAGATCCTCTTCAAGAAATTGCAGATAAACATAAAGTTGCTAAAGATGAAATTCGTGGTGATGTTTGGTTACGATTAAAAGTTGAAGCAGAATTTGGTACATATAAAGAATTCTTTCCATTGTGTATGGATAAACTTGCAGGTATGACTGTCAAAGAAGCAAGTGAGTATGCAAAGAAATTGCGTAAAGAATTTATTTCAGACACTTCTTATGCTACAGCGATTTGGTCTGGCATTGCAGGATTCTATGGTCGTTATCCTAGAATTCCATATGGTCGTGCAACTGCATATACTGACCACAATCGTGAGAAGTTTGAGAAGTGTTATCCTTTTGCACGTAAACTCGAATCTGAATTTGCTCGTATGTTACCACAACGTTGGACTGAGCAAAAGAAATTTGCAGATAGACTTGATAACAAATTTCTAATAGGTGAGGATACAACATTCACTACAATTACTGTGAACACTACAAGTAAAGATCGTAATGCTCGTATGGCATGTCATCGTGATGCTGGTTCATTAAATGAAGGATATCCTAATCTTACCGTGGCAACAAAAGAAGGAAAAAATTGGAAAGGTGGATATTTGGTTACACCTGAAGTTCGTGCTGCAATTAATTGTCGTCCAGGAGACTTATTGTTAATTGACAATATGCGAGTCATTCATGGCAATACACCAATTGAAGCACCAGACAGTGGGGAAGATGATTTCCTAAGAATGTCATTAGTTTTTTATTTCCGTGAAGATATGGATATGTTAGGTTCATGGGAATACGAATCACTACGTCGTCAATTTGTTGACGATCGTCGTAAGGACGAGACACACAAACTTTGGAAACCTTTTTGGAATGGTGTGTCTCCGTCTATGTGGGATGACCAAGAATGGTATGACTATCTTGAAAAAAATGGTGGTCGTGAAATGGTTGAGAAATATCATCCTAATGCATATGAAACTAAATCTTCACTGGAGGCATTTTTCTAATGAAAGTAATTTATTTAATCGGACTTCCAGGATGTGGAAAATCAACTGTCATGAAAAATGTGATGTCAAAGTTTGAAGGATGGGAACAACATCGTCCTATAGATCTTCTTGACAGTCATGTTTCTAATAATGTTCGTGTTCTTGGCAAATATGAAGAGGGCGAAACATTTAGTGGAACAGATCGTTTATCTATGGCAGTTTCTCCAAAAGCAGTAGAGTATATTGAATCTAAACCAGAAGAATTTATTCTTGGTGAAGGAGACAGATTAAATAACAAAGCATTCTTCAATGCATGTGGTGATAATCTTACAATTATCCATCTCACAGTCAGTGATGAAGAACGAGAGAGAAGATATAAAGAACGAGGATCCGACCAGAGCGACAAATTCATTCAAACAGTAAGAACTAAAGTGAATAATATTGTTGAAGAATTCGGTGATAAACAGACACTATTTGGTACAGAAAAGGGATGTATAATCGAGATGAGACATGAAAATTCCTCTGATACTGATGAAATAGCACAATATATTTACAATCAAATCACGTAAGTTGTTGATTTAACAAGCAATTTATTTTCAAATAATACTTGACATTTCTTTTTGGATAGGATATCATTGTCCTGTAAGTTAATTAAAAGAGAGGTTAAAAATGATTGACACTACTAAATTTGATATCCCTGATTTTTATAAGGTTAAAATGACATTTGGTCAGGCAGTCTCTATTATGGAAATGTTTGGTGATAGTGACGACGTACTGAATGGTATGAGAAAATTAAACGATGCTTTTACAAAGTATTGTGAAACCCCACAAGATGAAGAATTCTATGATATTTACTGTTATGAGGTGAATGCTTATAACATGGTGTTTGATAATATGTCAAAATTATTTTATGATATCCCACGTGATAAATCACCATTCACATTAACTAGAAATTTTTAAATAGGAATTATTAAATGAGACCGACAGGTATATTTTTCGAGACATTAGGAAAATATGTTTATATGTATCGTGGTACATCTGAACGTCCATCCTATATTGGTAAAGGTATTGGGGATCGTTGTCTCCACCATTTAAAAGATAAAGGATATAAAATTGAAGACTGCATAATTGTAGCAAAAAATTTAGAACGATTTAACTTAGATAAGAAGGATTCATCATTTGTCCTCGAATCCTATCTTATCTCAACATTAAACCCAGAGGACAATTCCGTGAGTGGACATTATAAGGAGTGCTTTATTATGAAAGATCTATCATTCTTATTTGGCGAGTTTGTTGATTCTCAACGTGATATGTTTGAAGAAATGACAACTCTTGTTTCAGATAATCCAGATGTATTTAAAGGTACAATTGGTTATACTGAATCACGTTTAACATCGTATGTCATCGAATCAGGTATGCGTGAAAATATTTATTTTCGCATTAAAGTTCAGACTAAGGAACCACAGGTGACTGTTGTGTTTAAAGCAAACAATCCTAATTTCTTCCAACCATTAGTGAAGAAATTGGAAAGCAACCTATCAGACACATATGAGTTAGATTCGACATCTAACAAAAATGAGGTTTCTTTTGCTACAACAATTGAGGATGCCCTTGAATTATGGAGTGCATTTGTTGGTAAATAGAAACTTTTTTTCAACTTTTTTTAAATGTCCTGTAAAATCAACAACTTACAGGACAAAAAAGTTTGGTCAAATACTTGACATTTCTTTTTGGATAGGATATCATTGTTGTGTAAATGAGAGAGAAAAATATGAATATCAATAAAGACATTTTAGCAAAATTACTTGCCACTGAAAATATTACTGTGGTTCAAGAAAAAGTAAAAATTGCATCTTTCAATGTAAAAGACAGAATACTGACTTTACCTGCGTGGAAAGATATGGAAAACTTTACCTATAATCATTTGGTCGGACATGAAGTCGGTCATGCTCTTTATACTGATGGTGATAAATGGGTCAATTCAGTTAAAGAAAAATCTAAAGGTTTTCAATCATTCTTAAATGTCGTTGAAGATGCTAGGATTGAAAAACTAATTCAAAGAAAATATCCAGGATTGAGACATGACTTCATTAAATCTTATAAAAAGATGTTTGCTGAAGGATTCTTTGGTACTAATATAGATGAGATAAATAGTCTAAACTTGATTGACAGATTGAATACTCATTTCAAGTGTGGTGAATCTTTTGGTATTGAATTTGATAAAGATGAAAAACTTATTGTTAACGAAATTAAAAATGTTGAAACATTTGAGCAAGCAGTTGAAATCGCTAGTAGACTCTATGCTGATGCGGTTGAGAAACATGAGCATGAACAAGAACTTAAATCAGAAATGGACGAACTCATCGCTGAAGAAGAGATGGGACAATCTGAATCAGACGAAAATGAATCTGATGAAGAATATGAGGGCGACGCAAATAACTCGTCACAGGACTCAATGGAAGAAGAAACTGACGACTCCATCGATACCGATGAAGAAATTCAAG
>Ga0099849_1001013_pt1 | contig 13171 bp, 18 predicted proteins | sample CB_VirMetaG_4_FD_78177 | JGI IMG/M metagenome (GOLD analysis project Ga0099849, IMG submission 78177) | Freshwater to marine saline gradient viral communities from Chesapeake Bay - CB_1508_1M Viral MetaG | ecosystem: Environmental > Aquatic > Marine > Coastal | place: USA: Chesapeake Bay... | reverse complement strand
TCATTACCTCCAAAATTAAAAAGCTCAGGTTGGTTTTCGTTTACTTTATAAACTCTATTAGGGAATATATCCCCACCAACTGCTCTAGGGGGTGTGAAAGATGTTGATGTAACCGCTGCTAAAGAGGCTCCTACGGCTGCTCCAACTGTGGCTCCTGCTGCCCCAGCTACTATAGGGCCATATTTAGATCCCCACGCTATAGCTTGCCCTATAGCTGTAGGTGCTGCCAAAAGAATTTCTGCTATACTCATAGCTTTGTTTATCTCAAACATAGTTTTACTTGTGTCCGCAGCTATGGCTATAGCTTGTTTAGCTGCTGATGTCTCCCCATCTAATACAGCTTGTTCATAGGCTTTTTTACCTCTTAATATAGAATCATTATAAGCGTTTTGAATATCTTGCTTACCTTTTAGAAAAGATTTTTGCAGATCTAATAAAATACTGTACTTCTTTTTTGTGTTTTCTATTTCTGGGTCTTTATCTTCTACTTCAGGAGGTTTTTTCTCTAAAGCCTTTTTAAAACCTTCTGAAAAATTAGAAAAATTATTAGCAACAGCTCCTGAGTAAATTTCTTTTGTCTTTTTCCCTATAAAAGAAAATTTTTCTTTTACCTTTTCTAAAATCCCATTCATTACTTCCAAGTTTTTTTTAGTTCTTTCCGTTGCACGGTAAGCCTCTCTTTCTGCCTCTAGTCCTTGTTTAACCGCCTCTGTATACTTCCCCATTTTACTCATAGCGTCACCTGCTGCTATCAACATCGCTGCTATTCTCTCAGTTACTTTAAATATAGCGTCCATTTCCCCCAATCCTTGTTTTGCCCCTAGTTTGAAAGTATTCCAAGCTCTACCTATTCTAGTAGGCATTTTATCGAATCTTTCATTGACTTTATCTGTCATTCTAAGTACCGCTTCAAAAATAGGTAATGATTTAACCTTACCTTCTTTTTTCATCCTTTGAAGCTCCCCTGATGTTAACCCCATTTCTTCAGCTAATAAAGGTAAGATACCTGTAAGACCTTCAGATACACTTTGAAATTCTTGAGCTTGGAAAGTCCCTGTTGTTAAACCTTGTGAAAATTGAAGTATTGCAGAGTTTACAACCCCCATATTCTGACCACCAATTACACCTATTTTAGTCAAAGTCCCTAAAACTTCAAGCATCTGTTCATTAGTAGCATTTACAGAGTCTTTAGTTAAAGAAAGCTTCGCAAAGTTGTTTATAAGTCCCCCTACCTCGGAACCAGTTTTTTTGGATATATCAACAAGGTTTTTAAAGGTTTTTTCAGCTTCCTTATTTGTTTTAGTTACCGCTTTTACCCTGTCATTTAAAAGATGCCACTCATCAGTAAAAAGTGTCATATCCTTAAGGAACCTTGCTATAATTGAAGTACCTACAGCTGATATTGCTCCTTTAACTAAACGTAAAGTTTTGTTAAGTTTATCAGCTTCTTTTTCCAATCGGTTCATTTTTTCTACAGCTCTATTTACGCCTTTTGTTCGAGCTACTACATCAAAAACTATACCGCCTGCATTTAACATTAAAAACCTCTTTTACTTTTTACATTATGCTTTGTGTTTTTATATTCCTTTTCCATTCTATCATTAATTATAGAATAATACGCAATATATTCCATATATTCTACATATGTTAGGTTTTTTTCTAGCGTAGATACAAGTATACCTAATTTATCTGATAGGTAGAATAAATTCTGCCTATAACTATCATTCTCTAGTTTTTTTTTGCTTCTTTTAAAGATATATCAGATAAATCGCTTATCTCACTATACAAATTATCAAATACTCCGTTACTAGGTGTATTAACGATGACATTAAAATCTGAGTCATCGTATATTCTATTTTCTGTCCCTGGTTCATACACACAAGCAATTACTGTATAAGCTATCAGTTTTACTGCGTCTGTTTTGCTTTTATCTTTATCGTCTAATACTTTCTCGCTTAGTTTTTTAACTTCAAGTAAAGTAAGTTGCCTAATCTCTACTTTTTTATCTGTACCTGGTATATTAATTACCTTTTTAGCTACTTTACTAATGTCTCCTCCTAAAGTTGCTTTTCTTATATCCTCTCTATTTGCCATTGTAATACCTCCCAGTATTTTTAATTTATACTAAAATTAGCCCCTTTAACTTCGTCCCCATCTAATGAAAAACTAATAGATTGATCTTCTAAACTATCTATATCTAAAGATATCTCATTTGACTCCATAACAAACCATCCTCTATAACTTTTATTAGGGTTTGGTGTAACGTCTATAACTAAAGGTTGTCTAGCATTTAAAATGCTTGCAAAGTCTTCATTATAGTCATAAAACCTAGTGACACTAACAGATACATCATGAACTCCATATGTCTTAGAATGATACCCTGTGTTGTTTATAGCTGTGTTATCTAATATAGCACTTGTTAAGTTTAAAGTGGTTTCTTTTGCACTAGCTATATCTACTAAAGGTATATAGCTTCCATCAATGGTTATAGGCCCCGATTTAACCCCTGTAAACGTAACTTTACCAAAAAGATAGTCTATACTGTCTATGTCTGCACTGTCTATTAAAACACCATTGTCATAAAAATTAACAGCTAATGACCTGTCGAATAAGTTTTTATTGGTATCATCTATAACCCAAGTATTACCTGTAGTGTTAGATGCTGTCTCACCTGTAAACCCTGTGGATGCTCCCGATTTTTTAACCCGGAAAACATATCCAGCTACTCCAGCCATTTTATGCGTCGTCTGCTAATACAGGGCCAGCACCTTGTAAAGAAATAGATCCTGTAATTAAATCAGTTACACTAAGAGATATATCAAAGTTCTCTACAACTACAGGGAATTTTTTACCGTTACCTGCAACGCCATCTGGTAATACTTTTACCCACAAAGAACTTCTATTTTCTCTAGCTGACTCTATTATTCCTTGAGCTGTATTGTTATCAGACCAGTTTACATCTGAGCTTAAAGAAGAATCTAATAAATTAACTATACGTGAATGATACCCTTGGTTAGTTGTATCTGTGTCGTCTAAAATATCTGAAGTGTTTGAAAAACTGCCAGAAGTGCTTAGAATTTCTTCATAAGTTCCATTTTGAGATGTTGAAACAAAAATTTTATACTGATATCCTGCTATTCCTGCCATTTAAAAGCTCCTTTTTTATAAGTATACTATACATAATTTTATTTTTAAAGTTGTTCCCTATTTTGATTTGTTTTTAAAGGCTCTACAAATAACCTAAGATTACCTACAAATATAACCCTATCTCTATCATCACGGCCTAAACTCATTATATCACTTTCTGCTAAAATACCTGTATACCTAGTTGTGTTTAAAACAAACGGTGGTACACCTAGTAGTTTATCATAAATAGCTTGTATTAAATCATAACCTTGAGAATGTTCTAGAGGGTTTGCTCTAACTCTAATTTGTATACTAGGTTCATTAAGTAAAAACTTAGGATTAGGTGCATTAAAAGAATTTGTATACAAAGTAACACATAAATTAGGGGTAGGGGGTTCTTTATCTATAAAAATAGGTTCTGTAATCCCTTGGTTTATTAAATACTGTCTTATATCAAAACAAACGTTTTTTTGTGTCATATTCTACTCGCTAAGAAATTCTTTGGTGTCTTTACAGCAGAGTTTACAGAGTTTTTAACAAAGTTTATAAGATCTTTTTTTCTTCTATAGCCTGGTTCAGAGAAAAACTTAGCTTGTCCTCCTTTAGGATGGTTATATGCTAAATTTTCGTGTTGATCTGCTGCATAGTTCACCTTGTTATAAACAGAACCTTTTATATCTTTACCATAATCTATTGCCCTTTGTTGATTGTTTTCAGATCTTAAAAGACCTGTGTCTATAGGTGTTTTTTCTTGAGCCTCCCACAATAAAACTTCTGTGTAAGCATTTATACCTTCTGCTACCCCGTTTCTAATTTGTATCTCTAAAACATCTAAAATTCTATTTATAGTTTTCTTGTTATTACCAGGATTTAAAACCATGCTTCAATCAATTCCTTATTACCCTTAATGGAAGGGGTTATAGATGTATTTAAAACCCTGTAAGCATCCTCCAAAATTGTTGGATTCAATTCCGTAGTAATTCCTATATAAACATAGCTTTCTAGGTCTATATAAGTGTTTGTGTATATTTTACCTTTAGGTACTATTTCTTCCCCTTGTATAATAGTGTTCTTTATTGTTTTATTTAAATGAGATACTTTTTCCCAACGTACGTTAATTTGTATAGGAGCTAAAAAAGTCTTGTTACCGTACTCATCATACCCATCAAAACCCCAATAAGTTATAGTTTGAGTGTATTTAGTACCCATTGTCTATAGATATTACGCTTATAGCTGCTTTTGTTTTACCTATGTTAACTAAAATACCAGAAGCATCTAAACTTTTAGCGAATTGGCCGTATTGTGTAAAATCTAGTAGTTTTCCAAAATCCCCTGAGTATTTATCTTCTGCCTCACCTATTTTTTGAGATTCTAGTTGTCTTTCATCTGGGTGTAAAGCTACTAAATGAGCAGCTATATATTTTTCTATCTCTTTTAAAACATCTTCACTTTGTCCTGAGCTTAAAAGATACTCATTTACAAAAACATGAGCAGTACCGATGAAGGGAGTTGTATCAGTTAATACATTTAAAGATATTATACTTTTAACTTCTTCATCGGTTACTCTTGCCATTTTACTTCTCTACTGCTTCTTCCGTTTCTACAGCTTCAGTTGCTACAGCTTCAGTTGCTACAGATTTCTCTTTTTTTACAGATTTAGCTTGTTTAGTTTCTACAGCTACTATGTTATTTAAAAAAATACTTTTTTTAGCCTCTTCTTCTGTTAAAAGTATGATATCCCCTATACCATACTTTTTACCTTTTGAGTCTTTGTACTTTCCTAGTAGTTTATACGTAGTTTTTTTCCTAGAAGTCATTTATCTATAGAGATCCGTGAACTAGGCCAATATTACCTTTAATATCAGTTTTGATACGAATAGCTAAAGCAGAATAAACCATAAAATTGAATTGCATATTATCTGTTTGTGGTTGCTCTAAAGGAATTATGTTTTGAGCTACAGGTAAATCAACAACGTTACTGGTTAATTGAACTAAAACTAAATTATCATCAGCTAGCATAGGAGCTTCTTTTACTTCTTTAATAGAAGGGATTTTTTCTAACCTGTCTTTTAAAGTATCTGAGCCTTTAGCTGCGCTAAAATCATCACTTAAAACACTGCTATATTGTCTAGGTACGTAAAGAGTAAAAGGACCATCATAGTAGTCGTCTTTAGCTTCTTGAACCATATTTAAAACGTCTTTTAAAGGTGTCGCACTTGGGTTTGTCCAAGAAATAGGAATAGTGTAGGTGTTACGCCCTTGGAAATTTGTGTACCCTTGAACTTTTAAACCAGCATATTCTAAAGAAATACCGTTAAAAATCATGTTTTCCATATCATCTGCTACTGTTCTTGTAGCTTGTTTAATATGCTCTGAACTTAAGGTAGGTTGTCCATTTCTTTGTCCTGCTAGGATATTTCTTTTAGTTAGAGAAAAATCCTTTCTGAAAACTGGGATAGGTACACCAGTAGAAGCATACTCAACGTTATCTTTGTTAGAAGGTACTACCCCATCCATAGAAATGTTTGAAGGTGTCATACCACCTGTTTTCTCATATAACGCTAATTGAACACCTAAGTCATAGTTAACACTTAAACCAGCAGATACAAGATCCCCAACACCAACTAAACGTGGTCTTGCTTCCTCCATTACCATTTGGTCATATTGTTTCCAAGCGTCATATCTTAAAGAAGTGTTTACGTTAGATACGTACTCTGAAAAAGCACCTTCGTATCTTTTATCAATGTCTATATTTAAGCTCATTTTATGTCTCCTATACTATTTCTACTTGGATACGAGCTTTAGAACCACCTGCTGAGTTATCAACAGCTTCTAATGCTGTAGCTACAACAGCACCAGTAGTTCTTTTAACTAGTGTTCCATCATTACTAAGTTCTAATGCGTCCCCTACAACAACCGCAGCAGCAGCAGCTGGAAGAAAAGCATAAACATATGTACCACGTGCTGGGTAAATATATGTAACTAAATCATCTGTAGCATAATCATCTGCTATTGTTCGCCCTTGTAAGCGATCAGCAACAGCAATAGATAAAGGCCCTGATAGACCTGCTGCTGTGTTTCTTTGTATTGTGTTTGAAGATGTTTTGTTTACAAAATCCCCAGGGGTTACAGTAGAAGCTGCTTTACCTTCACGGTATAGTGCATCATTTACATAACTTAATACAATTGTTTTAGGTACTTCTGTATTTGAATAAGCCATTTTCTAAGCCTCCTTTTTAAACATATCCTCTATACTAAATATAGATGGTTTTTGACTATTACTATTAGATACAAACGTTACGTTTCCGCTGTAGTCAGGAGTTGTTTTAACTTCCTTTTTTGAACTTACGCTATCTAATATTTTTTCAAGCTGGTTGAAATTAAAAACTAATGCTTCTTCGTGGGTGAATTTAGTTTTAGCTACAACTTCATCTAGCAATCTCTTTTTCTCACTATTGTATTTTTCAACAGCGTTAGAAATAGTTTCTTTAAATTGAGTGTTTTCAATTGCATCAATAAAAAGCCCTAGATCATTACTAGCATTTGCTACTGGTTCTTCTTTAGCTTCAGCTTCTGCTGGTTTTTCAGGTTCTACTGCTGCTTCAGGTTCTGTAGCTTTTGATTCTTCAGTTGTTTCTTCAACGACTGCTTCTTCTTTTTTATCTTCAGACATATCATCATCTCCTTTTTCATTTTCACTATTTAAAGAGATTTTAACCTCAACCTTTTGGCTGTCATTAATCGCAACATCACTTGGGTTCTCATCTTCTTTTTTATAGTCTTCGTTAATTGTTGAATCTTCTTTTTTATAAGATTCACACTTACAGTTATTCACGGCTACACCGCATCCGCATCCATCTTTCAAGCTGCACGCTCCTTCCTCATTAGTTAATATAGCTATGTGTTCTGGCTTAATATTAACTAGTACCTTTTCGTATTTCTTGCTGTTAAAAACGCCTTCTTCTTTTATTAAAAATCCTAAACCACCTGTGCTTACTTCTAATGTCTCATTGTTCCTTAAAGACTCTATTATGTTTGAGGCTCCAACACTTTCTGTTTTATTTATATCTACCCATAGATCTGCTTTTAAAAAATCTTTGTCCCACCTTGAGTTAAAAATACGTCCTATTTTAAATTTATCTAGGACTTCAGGTGCCTTAATATCTAAAGGTAGTTTTTCTCCTGTATTACTAACTCTCATAGGATGGTTAAGTGTTACAGGATGCCCACTCCAATCGGGGGCCGTATCTTCTAATACCTTAGCTGGGTATTTTATTCTGTTCATAACCATTTCTTTAGCTGCTTTGATAGGGACTACAATATGTTCTGAATTATTGTATATCCGTGTCTCTACCTCTTTGCCTGTTGTTGTGTCTATATTAAAAACGTGTCTTATTTCTTTTTTCATAGTTTTATTATACCCTATTTAATAACTATTCAACAATTTCTTGGTTTTCTGGGGGTTTTTCTACTTCTTCTGAAGGCTCCTGAAAATTTGTTTCTACTAGTTCTTTTTCTCTAAATTCCATACCTAGTATGTCTTTTACAAACTGTTTTTTAGTTATTACTTCTTGAGCATTTCCATCTCTACCTACATATTTTTCTATTGCTGTTGTCATTTTAGTTGCTATGTCAGATCTTTCCATATTGGAAATAACTTTAAGATCTTCCCAAACTACTGTATACATTTCGTTTTTAGGAGGTGCTAAAATACCGTACTTTATAAAAAAATCTATTAAAGGTTTAAGTATAATATTCTCACAAAAGTTGTTTTGTCTTTCTTTTACCCTAGCTATCCAGTTGTTTTCATCTTGCCCAGAAGCTAACTGGCCTCTTTCTGCCCCTATTAATATCCTAGTAGGGATTTTTGTAGATGCACTAATTAAAGATATGATAATATCAAAGTATTGCTTAGGGTCGCTTGAATGAAAGTTTAAAGGTTTAGCTTCTGCCCCTTGTGTCTTTAAATACCGTGTTAAATTATTTGAAAAATCTTGTAGCTCTTCCTCTAGTCTTTCTGGGTCATCTATAGACGCATCTTTATCTAAGACTAGGTTTAACCCACCTCTTGAGTTTAAAAAAAATGTTTCAGCCCCACCACCAACTACTTTTTCAAGGTCTTCTAGTCTGTTGTATACCGATTCTAGCCGTGGCCTACCTATAATGTCATTTTCTAGGGAGTTTTCAGCTATGTGTAGTATTCTGCTTCTATGTACTTTAACCACTTGTTGCGATAATTGAAGGTTGGTTAAGCTATGGCCGTTGAAAGTTAAGTCATATGTCTCAGGATACCCATAAAAAGGGTCTTGTTTTTCTGTTACAACTTTAGATATATTTACGTTTGTTTGTAGGAAAGGCTTTATAAAAAGAACATCATCTATTGTATAAGTACCTGTTAATGGCTCAGAAGGGTCTTTTCCATCGTTTATGTTTATATACAAAACTGAAAACTCACCTATATTAGCTAGAACGTCTGCTCTTTTTAAGGTGTCAAATATTTTTAAGTTGTTTCTTTTTAAAAGGTCTAGATATGTCTTTTCAAAGGGTGTTTTTTCTTGGGTGTCTTCATCATCTGTTATATAAGGCACTCCACCCCAGCACGCTTCAGGGTAGGCTTCTACTAATCTAGTGGCTATATCTTGTCTTTTATATCTTTTGTAGTAATCCTCTATAGTAGGGGTTTTATCGTACCCTAATACTTTGTACATATCCCTATTACCATTGAATGTGTACCCTAGCCCTGTTAAGTTTTTTCTTACAGAAGTATAGAACCCAGTTGTTAGGTTGTTGTTTACTTTTTCTAACTCAGCTTTAGCTTTTAATTGCCCTTTAAGCATTTTATTTTCTAATTTTAGTTTGTTATCCATAGCTTCACCTTTATTTTAGCATTATATCGTGTTTTTTTAAAAAGCACCTATTCTATTATTCTTTTTAGCCAAGGCTATCTCTACCGCATCGTTAAATACATCTACTTGGTCATCGTGTTTATGTGTATTTACAGGGGTAAATGAACTCATTTCTTTTATAAAAGTGTGTGTAAACTCTTTATTTTTAGGTAATAATACACACCCTGAAGCTACATAAGGGATAGAATCCATAGCCCTTGTCAGTTTGTCTTTATTTCTTTTCATCCCTGTTATGGGTATTCTTTTTTCTCTTTTTACATTTTGGATAAGATCTGTTCCACTAGCCATATCCTCTACATAAGACATTTTACACGGACTAGTAGTTGCATTAGGTATGTAGTGCTTACTCCAAAACTTTTTAAACACTTCTTTCATCATATATGACTCCCATTTGCCCCTAGCTATATCTATTAAGTATAGTTTTTTATCCTTATAGCCCCAACATCCAAACACTGTATAGTCATTATGCTCCCCTGTCTTTTGTGCTGTATCTGCTACTACAAATTTATACTCAAAATCTATTTTAGATGGGTCTTCTTCGTAAAATTTCCACCATTCTTCCTTATAAAGCCCACCTTCTAAGGGTGCTGGTGACTGTAAATACTGGCTAGCTGTTGTGTATGGGTCGTTTTTCTTCATAACTTCTAACTGTTCTAATGTGTGTTTATATGCCCATAACTCCCCAGGAGGTAGGTTATGTGGTATATGTATACCGTGTGTATATTCTTTAGGGTACTCATAATCCTTAGTTATTTCAGCTGGGAGCACTAAATGATGCCATTTTTCACCTGTTCCACCTTTCAAAAGGTACCCAGCAGGGTCATCTTCGTGAACTCTTTGCATTATCAAGATTATAGGGATGTCTTCGTGGGCTAAACGTGACTTAAATACTGTTGTCATACGATCATTTACTTTTGTTCTTTGTGTTTCTGAATAAGCGTCATCTATTTTTAAAGGGTCATCAATTATAAACGCCCCTGTAAACTCTTTTGTGTCCTCTGTCATTAACCCAGCTCTAAAACCAGTAATCTGCCCCCCTGAAGGCTCTGCAATTAGACCGCCCCCTTTATCTGTGTACCATTTTCTTACCGCAGCAGATTCTTTTCTAAATCGCATAGGCCAAAACTTCTGAAAAGCGTCCATCTGTACTACATCCTGTATCACCCTTGAGTTCTCTGAGGCAAGTTTAGCTGCATATGATACGTGTATATACTTACTTTTAGGGTTTATGGCTAACCCCCTAGCTATAAAACCTATAACCGCTGCCTCTGTTTTAGTGTATCCAGGGGGTATGTTTATTATTAATCTTTTTATCTCCCCTTTATACACTCTATCTAATGTGTGGCATATAACTTCGTGATGTTTGTTAACAATAAATTTAGCGTTCTCTCTATTCTTAAACATATAACGCATAAACGCTATATGATGCCTCTCACAAGCTTGTTTAATTAAATACTCAACCTCTAAGTTCATTAGTATTCTTTATCAAAAAAATCTTTAAACTCTTTTAGATCATTTTTAGATGTTTGTATATTCCTAAATCTATCTATTGCTTCTTCACCTTTTTCTGAACCAAACATTTTTTTGTAATCATAAAGAAGTTTTAAAAAATTATAAGCCCCTTTAGAGTCAAATGTTGTCGCTGATGTTGGATGCCCTTTTGAATCTATAACAGGGACTTTTTCTATACACCTTTCTAAACACTCTAAAGTTTTTGATAGTAGGTCGTGTTCTGTAACGAATGTTTTACATATCTCGTTACGCCTTACCTCAAGATATTTAAGCACCTTAGCACTGTGTAAATATCTGTTTGGATTCTCTTTAGGGAAGTTTTTCTTTACTTCACTTACCGCTTTTTTAACCGAAAAGTCTTTAAGGTAGGATTGACAAAATGTTCTTTGTGCTTCAGTTAACCCACCCTCTAGCTCTTGTGAAGTTTCTTCATACTCACTCATATTTTATATCACCTGTACCATATATCACCTTAGCCACATAATAACACAAAAGTTATTATTGCGTATTGTCTTTTAGTTTATCTAGGTTGTTTTTAATACCTTTTGCCACTTTACTAAACAATTGTAGCATATATGCCTTTGATTCTTCCTTATCGTGCATTTTTTTAACGTCATCTATAGTTAACCCTTGCTTCTCTATAGATTTTTGAAGCATTAAAAGCCTTTTTTCTATCTTTACTATCTCACTCGCATAGTCTGTGTTGTTTTTTGTATTTTTCTCTATATTCATTATCATGTCCCTTTGTTTTTATCTAGGATGATATAATCCATCAATATTTTTTCTAGCTTCTCCAACTGTTTCTGCATTGCGTTTATCTGACTAGCTATTAAAGTCATCCCTCCATCAAATTCTTTTTTACTTACTAAGTTTTCAGAGGCTTGTTTATTGTTTTCGTCGAGCTCCTCTTTACTTATGTATGTTGCAGATACCCAAGATTTTGTAGCAAAGTTTTTATGTGTGTACACTATCCCTAATATAAAACCCCCAGCTAAAATAATAGATATTATTAACGTCCCTAGATCTTTACTTAAAGCTAACGTTAAAAACTCTAAAACCATTAGACTTTAAATATTGTGTAACTAAAAGATGGCTTACCTTCTTTATTTATACTCGCCTTGAAATTACCTGTTTTCATCGATAATCTACCTCGGTTAAAGTCTAAATTTAGATCTACAGGTTTTTTACCATACTTCTTTTTAAAATCCTTTACTATTCTATGGTTTGGTTTATCTAAGTCATTTATTTTCTTTAATATAATAGCTGCGTAAGACTCTTTGTATCTCTTAAGCATCTTATCATCCCATTCATTTTTAGTTTTCTTTACGTGGTTCTCTACAACACTTAAAAGCATATTGTACATATTCCTTAAAAACATCTGGTATAACACATATTTCTTAGCTTGGTATACAGGATAGAAACACTTAACACCCACTAACTTTAAAACTCCGTACACTTTATTTATTAAAAACGTTATTTTTGCCATATATCTACCTCGGAGGATTAAATTCAACTATACTATACTGTCCTGTATATATCCCATCTGAATGTAACCATTTTACATCTTTCTCTAGTCTTGTGACAAATGGAAAGGCATCTCTATTATTTTTTATATACCCCCTGGCTTCTTCTGCCGTTACTTTGCTAAAAACACAATCTATAGCATCCCCAAAGCTATGGGCTGATGTTTCACTGTAATTAGGGCTATCTACAGACCTATACCCTGACCATTGCCTTATATTGGCTGGGTTTTGAGTGTATGCCCAATTATTTATAACACAAGGCCCAAACGTATCCCTATACTTCTGCGCTGTTGTTATCATAGTATTTCTAATAAACCTAAGCGCATAGTGTTTTTTACCTGTTTTTAAAAACCTCATATATGTAGCATAATCTACAAACTCATCTAAGTAAAAATTCTTAGTTACTTTTACCCTATCACTAGATTTTAACAATCTATCTTCACCCATAAATATCACTCCCTCGCTATATATAATACATCATATACACCTTACACACAAATATAATTTTTTTATATTTTTTTACATTTGACGTTTTTCAAATCGATATCACCAAGAAAAAAATCTGGTTTTAAAAATGTAAAATATCTTAGAAAAAATCTTGTTTACTATATCATAATGTATTATCTAAGGGGTTTTTGTATGTTATTTTAATAAACGTACGATTTTGACATAGGTTGCATAGAAAAATTCTGTTGTATAAAAAATAATTACACTATGGGGTATTTTACGATTTTTAATTTGACAAATTTTTATTTATAGTATGATGTATTTAGTAAATGTTTTAGTTATGTACTATAATGTATTTAATAAGTGGTTTAGTTATGTACTATAGTGTATTTAATAAGTGGTTTTTTGCTGTGTATTTCAGGGGTGTTTGGAGGCACTTGTCCACATGTTATCCGCAAATTGTCCACAGGTTATCCACAGCTTTATACACATCTTATCAACAGGTTACCCACATCTTGTCCACAGTTTTAATAGGTTTACCAACAGTTTACCCACAGGTTATACACAGTTTTAATAGGGTTATTCACAGGTTTAGCAGGGTTATGCACAGGTTATCAACAGGGGGGCTGTATATGTAGCACGGGGCCGTGGCCCTAT
>Ga0099849_1001011_pt1 | contig 13177 bp, 18 predicted proteins | sample CB_VirMetaG_4_FD_78177 | JGI IMG/M metagenome (GOLD analysis project Ga0099849, IMG submission 78177) | Freshwater to marine saline gradient viral communities from Chesapeake Bay - CB_1508_1M Viral MetaG | ecosystem: Environmental > Aquatic > Marine > Coastal | place: USA: Chesapeake Bay... | reverse complement strand
TTATACTTACAGATACATCAAGAATGAAAGATCCGGTTGTAGACGCTTTAGTTTCTTTGGGCTTGGACAGAGAGAAGGCGATAGACCTTGTAGAGAAAGACTATGATGAGTTTGGCTATGTAAAGAATAGACTAAGATCAAGGGCTAGGAGTAAGGGTTATGACAGTATAATCCAATTCCACGACGGTCTTTTGTCTGAAGTTGTTCTATTCAACAAGGATCAAGTTACTGAGATAAGCAACATAAGTGATCAGATAAATCAAACTTCTCAGCTTGAGTCAGATCTGGAAGACATTGCTCTAACTCCGTCTACTGGTCGAGCAGCTTTAAGCCGATCTAACTTCATGGGTGACCCTAGGGAAGACAACAAGATAGATCCATACGATAAGAACAAGCCTAGTCTTCCTCCCTATAAGCAGCCGCCTACTTCGCGTAACCCTAAAGACATCATTGATGCTGTCACATGGGGCTATGTGAACATTGATCAGTTCGGCAAGAAGCTCGGTAAGGATCGCGGCATAAGAGTGATCATACCTGCTGGATCGAGAGATCTGTTCGGCGAGAGGCACATAAGAAGACACAATGAAGACATAGCTAGGAATACTCCTTATGCAGACGCTAATGAGTTCTTGGCTGGATTTTTCAATCAGCTAGCTAACTCTCCTAAAGATCTGTCTTCTGGTGACATCAGTTACCATGTGGACGATTGGGGCAAGAAATTAAAGTTCATATGGGATAGTCCTTCATTTAGCGCACCCGGCGTAGTCGTCATGGAATACCGTGACGATGTCAATGACTACATGATAGAGCCTAGATATGTAGTCGTTACCGGCTTTGCCAATGAGGCTTACTCTCAGAATACGCCTGATGGGAGCAATGCAACTGGACCCCGACAGGGTATTGCTGCGACTACTACTGCAGTCAAAGATTTCTACGACAACAAACCTAATGTTGTACCTGCGTCTGGCAGGGCTGCGCTCAATAGGTCTGCCATCAGGAATCCTACTGAGCAAGCAGCTATCGATGCATACATGGGGCCGGGCGGTCTGAAGCAAGACCAGAAAGACAAGTCATTCATAAAGGCTGTGTTCAAGGGGATGCAGCAGTACGACATTCCTTTCTGGGAAGAGTTCAGGTATCAGATCGTTGATAAGTATCAGGGTGTACTCAGTAATGAGAGAGCAGCATCTGCAAAACTGCGCGCGAGTGGGCAGCTAGGTCTAACACCGCAGGAGATGGCGGCAACGTCAGCCCATGCATTCATGATGCTTAAGGACAGGGCAGGCGCTTTCTTAGAGTCCATGCTGAAGTATGGGACTATCGGCTTCACCCGAATACAGGGTGGTGACTGGATGGATGGCACAGTCACTACCAATGACATGCAGCTAGACAACACTGCAACAAATGTCTTGATGCATGTTCCGGGCGAGGGGATAGTGAGGCGAGATGTATCTCTGCCTGACTTGTACTCCGGCACTGGTGGGTTGCTGGCAATCTTGAGTCGCATCCATGGCAAGTACAACTCTCTTCTTAACAAGTTCTTTGCTTACGGAAGAGCCGTCCGTGCTTATCGACTGAATGTTCAGGAAGGTAAGCCTGTACCTGATGAGTTCCTTGGCAATGCAATGAATGATGCTCTTGAGTTTGGATACAAGCATCCTGAGATTGCAGTTGCTTACGCGAATCTACAGAAGTGGAATGAGTCTCTCGTTAACTTTGCAGTTGATGCAAATGTTCTGACTAGAGAACAGGCTGATATCTGGCTTAGATATGCTGACTATGTTCCGTTCTATCTAGACACCACTGGCGAGATGACTGCTGAGCTTAGGGAGAAGTTTAGAAGGGCAACTAAATCTGAAGATGATTTCAAGATGCTTAACAGCATGTTGCCAAAGCCTCCCTCTAAGAAGTACAAGGGCTTCAAGGAGGGGACTCTTGAAGATCCTATTCAGGCAACGATCAGAAACTCTATGGCATTGATCAATGAGAGCATGAAGAACATTGCTTCTCATCGCTTTCTGAGAAACATGGTTACAACTGGTGACGCAAGAAAGCTTGATGATTCAAAGCGAGAGGATAGGGCTGTCAAGTATCAGGCTGTTACTGTCTATGAGAACGGAAGGACTGTCAGATACTATGTTAGAGATCCTTATCTGCATGACATCATGGTGGGATCGTTCGATGGACAAGGGCCTCTTGAGTCGATCACTAAAGCATTCTCGTTACCTGCTCGCTTATTGAGGGAAGGTGTTACGAGAATGCCTGACTTCTTGCTGGCGAATACAACTCGTGACGCAATATTGAGTTGGCTTGTGCATGGGACAACTAAAGATCCGTTCAGAGCAACTACAGATTCCATATCTAGAATCGTAAAAGATACGCTCGCGAAAGATGGAGGCGGAACTCCCACCCAGCAGAGGCTTGCAAAGGCCGGAGTTGTCGGTGGCCTTGAGCTTAAGGATGTTGACCTAAAGGGGATAGAGAAGAGGTTCAGCAGGAAGCTCGCTCCCTCTAGTAGTCCTTCAGCCCTTCTTACTAGGTTATGGGATAATCTTGGTGACGTTGGCAACTTCTCTGAGTCTGCTGCTAGGCAACGTGTGTATGAGAGAACTTACGATAGAGAGTACAAGCGTTTCATGAACCAAGGTAAGGAAGGTGGACTTACCGGAGAGGCGCTCACCTCTTACGCAGACACGCATGCTACCGGGCAGGCTGCATTCCAAGCGATGGAGGTATTGAACTTCAGCCGTCGCGGCAATGCTCCGCTGCTCAGATTCCTCACTGCAACCATTCCCTTTTTGAACGCAAGGATACAAGGCCTTGATGTTTTCTATAGGAATGCAAGAGGTGAGAACACATTAGGAATTGACCCTGATGCAGCAAAGCGTGGGTTCATGGCTCGCTCATCTATGGTTGTTGGAGCGACTGCCCTCTACGCAATGTTCATGTATGGAGATGATGACTTTGAAAATGAGTCTGAATACAAGAGGCTTGACAACTGGCTGATTCCTCTAGGGCCACTCGCTAATGATAGAAACAAATTTCTGTACGTCCCTATTCCATTCGAGGCTGGCATCCTGTTCAAGACATTACCTGAAGAGTTGGTCCGTACTGCCATGGGTGAATCTACAGGTGAGCAGTACAGAGCAGTTCAGCATGCAATAACTGGTACGCTTGCGATGAACCCGTTGCCCCAAGCGATTAGGCCTGCTGTTGAGACGTGGACTAATTACAACTTCTTTACGCAGCAGCCGATTGTTCCTTACTTCATGGATAAGCTTGATCAGAACGAGCAGTACCGAGATAGCACGAGTGCCACATCGAGAGTTCTAAGTAGTGTAATTCCAGACTTCATACCATTTACATCTCCTCTTGAGATTGAAAACTTGATGAAGGGATACATAGGATCTAGCTGGAACTACCTAACAATGGTCACGGACTTAGTGCTACATAGACCTGAGTTTGGGTTGAATGATAAGACAGAAACATTACTGACTGACAGACCTTTCTTCAGGAGATTCATCTCTAACGGACTTGGTCGTGGTGGCGCTGAAGACTACTACCGAATGCGAGATGAGGTTAATGGAGTAGTTGCCACTATAAACAGGCTTAAAGTTAAAGATCCTAGTAGGGTTCTTGATTACTCAAGGGACAATCTTGAGGCGCTCCGCGCTAGGGCTTTTGTGAGAGAGGCAGATAAGACTTTGAAGAAGATCAGGTCTGCAAGAAATGCGATCTTGTCTTCTGGCCTTTCTCCTGAAGATAAGAGAAAGAGAGTTGATCAGTTGAAGAAAGCGGAAATATCTGTGTACAGATCTATGCCTGCATCCTTTGGTGGTGGGGGTAGATAATGGAAGACGTGCCCACTGCTGATGACATCATACTTTCAATAGTCGATAAGCCAAAAGTCGTAAGCAAGGTCGATAAGTGGATTGAAGAAAACCCGGAAAAGGGAGAGGTCTTTCTTGAGACAGTAAGGAAGTCTCAAGAGAGAGGCATCCCTATTTCTCATGTCATCAGCAAATGTCAGGAAATCCTTGGCGGTCCTCCCGGCTCGATGTCAACACTCAGGGTTGCAATCAATGGCTACATCAGAAAAGAAGAGCAAGCTTGATCAGATAGAAGAGATACTTGAGCAAGCAGAATCTATCCATCAAGAAGCTACTAATGTTCTAAAGGGTAATGGTATATCCGGCGTCAGGGCATTCTTGAACTCAAAGGAAAGGCTTGAGATAAAAAGACTCAAGGCTTTCCTCAAGCAGATGGATGAGGAAAACCGTGCCCTCAGGGATAAAGTTGAAGCACTCGAAAGCATTAAGGCGATGGCAGACCCGAAGCCAAAGAAGCTCAAGAAGAGAAAGGCAAGGGATAGGAAGAGTGCCGTTCTGGCTTTGTCCGACATACACCTTACTGAGTTGGTTGATCCTTCATCGAACTCATACGGCAATGAACACAATGAAGAGATAGGCAGGGAGAGAGTTAGATTCGTGATTGATCAAGCTGTCAATCACTTGAAAGCAGAAGCATCCAAGTCTGACCTATCTCATCTTCAAGTTGCTTTGCTCGGTGACTTTATGGTTAACGCTGATCTACATTACAAGATGGAGAGAAGCACACCATACGAGCCTCTTGTCGAGATGGAAGTTGTATACACCATGCTCGATGAGGAGCTTGGGCGTCTACTTAATGAGCAACCGTGTGATTCTGTTGTGATCACTGGCGATGTCTCTAATCATGACAGAGACACAGACCAGATGCAGATGGGCATGTCAGCGGATAGAAGCTACGACGTTGCGATGTACCACAGGCTTGCTGCGAAATACAACAGTGCATCGTGGCACATAGCTAGGACGTATTACACAACAACTAAGGTTGGAGATTTTTGTACAACCACTCATCACGGTCATGCGCGTGGCGCATCCATGAAAGAGAATGCAGTCGGTGTCATGATACCTAGATGGACATGGCTTAATCAGCAGCACAAAATCTACAACTTCAACCTTTGGGTGCAGGGCCATCATCATTCATCGAACGTCATTTCGTCACCATTCTTTACGCACGTCAGCAACGGAAGCACAGTAGGCCACAACGGATACGCTAACGATTCTGGCTTTAGACCAGAGCCACCTAGCCAGCAGCTTGTCTTTATCAATCATGAGACTTCAACCGTCGATCATGTGCAGACAATAAATGCCGAAGCTAAATAGAAGGCAGCGTTGTTTCCAAGTACTGCGTTGGGCAGAATCCATATGGCCTTGCGGAAAGCCGTGTCAGCTATTCCTTCCAGACTATGTAATAGATTGGAATGGAAAGGTTACAAAGGATTCTAAGAACCTGTTTGGCGTGACATATAGAGATAGGTCAAGCTTTCACATATATGTGTCAATGAAGAATTGCCAGCAAGTAAGTCAGGCGGTAGAGACACTGATACATGAGTACACCCATGCATACATATGGCCCCCTGCAAAGGTGGAGTTCAAGAGGCCAGAGCATGGTCCTGTCTACTGGACAGCATACGGAGAAATAATGGATGCCTTCATGGATGGGGGTGGGGCATTCCATTCAAAAGAGTTCCCCTATGAATAGGAAATACAATGGACTGGATCACGAATAACTTAGATCATATCTTCAACATCATTACTGCCGTGGTGGCAGCGGCTGCTGCGATTGCGGCAGCAGTGCCGCAGGGTGAGCAGGCGAGTGGAGTGATTGCGAATATCAGAAAAGTAATTGATGTTCTCGCTCTGAATATTGGCAATGCAAAGAACCAGATCAAGTAAATGCTTGATGCTCTTGTCGCGGTAGTGATAGTTATATCGATCGTTTCACTGTTGGTGTTTGCGTTAGTGAAGCTGTCAGCGAAGTCACAAGAGAATGAGGACAGGGCAGATTATGCTGAGAGAGAGCTTAGGCTTATTAAGAAGTTTAATAAGGAAATGTCTAGGCCTCTTCTCCGTGGCACTGCTCTTCTCAACAGGCTCCGTTCTAGGATGCGTGACCTGTAAACTAAAAAATCCCCCACCGTGTCCTCGGATATCAGAGGATGCAGTGGGGGATTTAGAAGTTGTGATTATGTCTGGAGACTACGAGAGTCTAGAGATATGGATATCTGAAATTGAAAGGTACTGCAGCGCAATAGATTCTATTTGAATGTTGCACTCTTCCCCTTTAAAGATTTGCCATCGACTTTCAGGATGATCTCAACATTCTTTCTGGCAGTGTCCATATCTACGCCGTTCTCGACATACTCAGACAGGAGTTTAAAAGCCTGCTCGAAAGCCATCTTATACATCTTCATATCTCTAGGTGTTTGACTAGTAAAGCCTTCGTGAAAGTCGATGCTTAGTTCTAGGTTTTCACCAAACTCAATGCCGCTGCTGTTGTTCGATCCCAAATCATCCTCTTTCTTTTGTGATCTGAATGAGTCTCTCTAAATACCAGACGGCTTTCTCAATATCCTCTATCGAGTCTCCCTTTCTTCCTGCTCTACTTATGTACTTAAGAGCATTCCCCAGATGGTAGTTTAGATTCCAGTCTTCAATCACCTTGACTGGCTCATACTTCCTTCCCTCAAGGTAGTGGGATGGATTTTTGACGGGGTCGAAATCTTTATTCATCGGTCGAAATCTTTTAGCGTCGTGTTGATCGCGTCGTGAATCCTAATACATCGGATATATTGCATGAAATAGGGGAGCCGAAATTGGCTCCCCTATTTCTATACATATGCCGGACACTCCACTTAGCGCATCGATATGCACAATGTGCCTCTCCGGCTTTCTTAATATATCCAACTATGAATCAGAAGGGTACGTCTTCTTCCTCATCATTGTTGAACTTTTCATCGGGTTCGACTGTGACATATGTGTAGTCGGCTCCCTTCTTACTGGTTCGTTCCCAGCTAGCGACGCGAAGCTTGATCGGATCTTCGTTCGAGGACTTGGCCGCCTCTACGATTCTCTTCAGTGCAAGGCGGGAGATCTCGCCGGGTCCGGTCTTCACCGGATGCTTGTCGGTCTTCGCGTATTTGTTGGGGTAGAGAAAGAGTCTCGCCCTGTCATACTTGGTGTTGTCGTAATCAGCCATTGCTCTTCATCCTTTCTATGTTGCCTACGAGGCAAGCTCTTTCTTTCTCTGTGAAAAAGCAGCCATGATCTTAGCATGCTCTTCCGGGTTAGATACTTCGATCTTGTCAATCACTGCGCGGTTGTCCCTGAAGAAAGTGTGAAGAGACTCGACACTGTCTGCGTCCTTGACAAACTCAGTGAACGTCATTGTCACTTTGTCCTCCTCTTCCTGCTCCCCATGCTCCCGCTTCTTTCGAGCAGCCTTCTTCTTTGGTGCCTCCTTCACAGGCTCAGGTTTTGTATCTTCAGGAAGATCTTCACCAGCGTAGATGTAAAGCCCAAGCCCAAGCATAGAGATGCACTTCACGAGACATCTCATCTTTGCGTCAGAGATCTGTCGCGCATTGGGGTTCTTGATCGCGTTGTTCCTGTTGTCCATCACAGGAAGCCACATCGATTCCTTCACATGCTTTCCGATCCAGATAGTGCATTGCACTGCACCAGTCTCATCGGGGTACTGCATGTAATCCAATATCCCAGAAGATGTCTTCCAAGAGCTGAACGAATACTTAGCGTTCGGGTAGTGATCCTTCAGGATCTTCCAAGCCCAAGCCCACGATAAGTATGTAAGGTTCATCTTTGTCTCAGTATGTTCATTCACATTTATCTTTGACAAAGTGTTCCACACATGTTCGTGCGTGGGGTTTTGATTCTCATCTTTACTCATTGCTATCTCCCAATGCTTCCTTCATGTCTGACCACTGCTTGCAGTAAGCAGACACTTCACAATAGTTATTCATACAACGTATGTTCTGAGACTCTCGATACTGGACATAGTACCCGCCGCCTCTTAGTTGCGGCAGGTATTCATTTGCATCCTCCTCTGTTTGAAAAAGCTTGACTGCTGTTGCTCTCTTCTCACGCATGACTGCGTACTTGCCGGGCCTCATCCATCGATCAGCAGGAGAGCATATAGAGTCTTCTTTTAAGTGTTCAGATATTCTTTCTTGGACAAAACTTATTGCTTTGTCCTCATCCCAGATAGGAATCTCGATAGTTACAATCGGCGTATCTGGGTTGCCAGCGATGCTTCCTTTCTGCGCTGACCAATCTCGGCAGAGTGCAATGATCCTGAGTCCGCAGATCTTCTGCTTCCTCTCTGACCTGAGCAGGTAAGCATAGCAGTTCAACTGATTTTCCCACTCAGGCTTCCCCTCTCTGGCGTAACGAACAGTATTCACTGTGCATGTCTTGTAGTCAGAGACTATCCATCCATCAGCGCAGTCAGGGCACTTCTCTCTAAGATCAACCGCCCCGGATATGATGATCTGCTTTCCAGATGGATGCTTGACTTTATGAAAGATTCTCTCCTCGACAATGCAGTCATCGCTAGCGGATGATTCAAGTATTGAGTGGACGGCTGTTCCAAGTATCGAGAAGATTTGGTCGGACACATCTACGTCAAGCTTGTCTTTATTCAACTCCTTGAGTTTGAATATCTGGGGGCTATCAATCAAAGACGTGACACTTATGTCTGACTCCCCTCTAGAGTACTCATTACTTCTTGCGAAGTTCTCAAAAACCTTAGGAAGGTTGTGCTTGTTTGTGATCACTTCAGATTCTCCCGGTCTTAATCAAGAGCGCCATCTTAGTTGGCTTTTGGGGTAATTCAATGGTGGAAAGAATTTTTACTTGTGTTATTTACGGTGAGCCTGCGAGCGCAAAGAACCAGCGGCGCATAATCAAAGTGCGTGGACGGCCAATGATAATCAAATCGAAGAAGGCCATTGAATACTCGCAAGCATTCAATGAACAATGTCCAGTCATGGATGACATGTTCGATTGTGATGTGTCACTTCAGATCAACGTGTGGTACGCAAGCCGTCGTCCAGATCTTGCTTGTGTTGATTTGATTCAAGACTTATTGCAAGGACGTGCATATATAAATGACAGACAGGTAAAGGCATCCATGTCTTTATGGGGGTTAGACAGGAGGAATCCTAGATGCGAGATAACAGTGAAAGCCTTACCCGAATATCAAGACTCGGTAGGCGTGTCATCGCTCAAGCACTCAGAGATCTGGGGATTGGAAGTATCGAAGAACAAATAGATGTGATGGATTGGATAAAGAACGGGAACTTCTCTCAGATATGTGACCTATGCGGGTGGGATGAGTCTTGGGTTTCCGATCTATTCAATCGAGTAAATGAGTGCGAGGGTGTTGTTCGAGAGCCGATAGCAAAGCAGTGCGTGAAGATGGTCAACAACCTTGCATGGGGTCAGCGTAGTGACAAGTGATATAGCAGTGTACATCGAGAGGAACTTTTCATCTGGTTTGTCTAAGACTGTTCGATCTACATGCCCTTCTTGTGGACCGGACAGGAAGAAGAGCGGGGAGAGAACTCTTTCTATTACAGTCAGTGATGACCATGCATTGTATAGATGCTGGCACTGCGATGAGCAGGGCAGAGTGAACTTAAATGGGAGAAACAAGTTGGACTTAGACTATGAATACAAACCAACGAATGTGGTGAGCATATCGAGCAATGCTTCCGCCCAGCCGGAACAGAATTACGAGGAATTATCTGAAGAGTACATCGATTGGTTCAGGGAATCCCGATCGATATCAGAGGAGACGTTGAGATCTTCTAATGTTGTATGTGGGTCTGTCTGGATACGAAGCAAGGGCAGAGATGAACATTGTGTTGGTTTCAGATATATCCACAAGGATGGATCGACTGCGATCAAATGGAGAGATACCGATAAGAACTTCACCCAAACTGGTGCAGCTAAAGAAATGTGGGGCATCGAGAAGTTTGATGGTGGAGATCTTGTTATCTGCGAAGGTGAGATCGACGCGCTCTCGTACAGAGAGGCTGGTGTTTACGCAGTGAGTGTTCCAAGTGGAGCGCCCAGCGCGCCATCCAGCGGGATCTCTTCTAGAAAGTATGACTACCTGCTTAGCTCCAGAGACAAGATTGCTTCGGCTGACAGGGTGGTGATTGCTTGTGATGGCGATGGTCCGAGCGTGATTCTTGCCGAAGAGATTGTTCGTAGGGTTGGCAGAGGTAAGTGTTGGGTCGTCAACTATGAGGATGGATGCAAGGACGCGAACGATGTCCTTGTAACGCTTGGCAAGGAGGCGCTGCTCAATACTCTGGTGAGAGCTACGCCTTGGCCGGTCACTGGGATTAGGGATGCCAAGGAGTTCAGGGAGACGGCCATTTCATTGTATGAAGATGGCATGGATCGTGGTATCTCGATGGGCATCCCGGCCCTAGACAAAGTCTATCGCGTCAACCCGCAGACCCTCACAATCCTCACAGGCATTCCGGGCTCAGGTAAGAGTTCTTTCTTGACGTGGATGAGCGTCAATCTGGCAAGCCGCACTGGTTGGGGATCAGTGGTGATGTCTGCGGAAACACCTACTGAAGTGCATGTTCTGCAGATGGCATCTGTTTACTTAGGAAAGCCATTCCAAGGCGATTATAAGATGTCAAAGACTGAGCTTGAGATTGCTCTCGACTGGGTCCAGAACAACTTCACCTTCTTGGATACATCTGACACGTCTATCGACTCTGTTCTTGATCGTGCTGCAGTGTCAATCATGAGAACGGGAGCAAGAATTGTTCAGATAGATCCGTATAACTTCCTAACTACATCCTCTACTGACGGCATAGACAGTGTAATGCAAATCAACAAGCTACTTGTTGGACTGAAGAAGTTTGCAGAAGACCACGATTGCGCCGTCATACTTTGTGCCCACCCGACTAAGATGTACAGATCACCCGATGGCTCTGTCCCCTCTCCCAGCGGGTATGATGTTGCCGGTTCGTCTGCGTTCTTTAACATTGCTGATGCTGGTCTTACTGTTGACAGGATTGATGATGGATCTTCTCGACTAAGATGTTGGAAAGCTCGCTTCCCTTGGATTGGATCCGTTGGAGAATGCGACATGCACTTCAACCATCTGAACGGAAACTTTTCTGTTGACTATGGGGGTGGGTTCCTTGGCAAAGAAGCATCGCAAAAAGCGTCAGAAGATTTCGATGACTTTGATTTCTGATATCCTTATGAACAAGGAGCAGAGAGAGAAGTTTTCGATTGGGTATGAAACAGTAGACATCAACGGTTACATAAATAGATTGAAGATTACTGATCAGACTATTTTTGATTTGATGTTCATAGAGTTTTTAATTGAGCAACCTCAACATGAAGCTGTTGTGTTGTTCATGGAGGATGTCTCAAGGTCTGGGATGTATGTGTCCAGTCCTAAGCTCGACTCTGATTCCATTGTTCAGAGTGGCAAGAAAGCTGCCAACCACATTGCTGAAAGGAGAATGAGCTTCTCATCTCCTTACCGATTTGTTGTTGATGACTGCGGAGAGTTGAGAGCAGAGATCCTTATGAAGTTTATAAACTCAGCCTACACATTCCCCAGATCTAAGCATGAGAAGAAAGACTTTGCGGAGGTAGCTGCAAAGCTTTTGATTCCATCACTAAATAGTTTGTCTAAGTTTTACAAGACAAACACATACAGAGATCCAAGAAGGATCCTTGCAACGCAGAGTAAATAAAAAAGCCCCGCCGGTTGGCGGGGCTTTTGTTTATGATTCAAGTGGTCCGGGTATGAAGTAGTCGGTGCAGGCCTTTTTTACGGATGGCTCGGAAGATAGGTATGCATCCATATTTATCTTATCGACACCAGCAAAGAATGCCACCATTTCAAAGCACGGATACCATACGACGAGCGCAATCTCATCCGAGCCTGTTCCGCACAGGACACTACCGTCTGAGCAGATCAATATTGAATCGGGGTAGTAAGAGAACTCTTCGTCGTCAGCTACATAATCTTCATCCAAATCCAGTTGGATACAGATGATCTTCTCACTCTTCTTCCCGATGAACAATCTCACCTCCTGACTTTGGTGCCCATGAACCAAAGATCTTCTTTCTGATTATTTGTTCTTCAGATAGATTTTCTTCTATCTCTTTCTTGATTCGAGATGCTTCCATCTGAGAATCGACATCACCAAATCTGTCGTCTTTATCTATAGACGAAACAGTATTTCTAAGCCTTCTCTCTAGCTTCATTCTCAACTTGTAAAGCTTGTCGAGTTGATCTTTTAACTCTTTAACACTTGCCATTTATCAAATGTTCCGGGCAAGCCAACTCCATCAAGCAGGCTCTTGAGAATTTTATCTACAACCAACTGAAGAGATTCATTCTCTCCATTTATTTGCAGGAAGTAGATAAGCTCGGACTCAAGAGCCTGCTCAATGTTGTGGACAGTTTCACCGCACAGTAATGCTGAGTAAGCATTCGCCTTCAACTTCGGCACTAGCTTTTTCAGTTCTTCCGCTGTGCTGGCTCGCATGTTAAAACCCGTCCGAAGTCCCTGCGTGGACGCTCTCTTGGTCGAACCCGTAACCATTACTATCAAGCCACTCTCGGATGATTCTGAACGTCATATTTGAGACAGATCGCCCCTCGGCGTCGGCTGCTTCCTTTAAGCAAGCTTTGACTTCAGGGCCTTTATCCTTCGGGAAAGAGATTACAAGCTGACGAGATTGTACGTTCAATTTATTCTTCTCCTGCAAGAGTGAGGACAACCCTCATCTCATGAACTAATACTAGCGAATGGTTTAAGATTTTCTAGTTTAGTTATTGATAGTTGAAGACAGTTGGATATGTTCCAACATCCGCTCTAACTTCTCGTTGATAGTTGAAGACAGTTGGATATGTTCCAACATCCGCTCTAACTTCTCGATATGCGACTTGACTGCGTTTGTTAGATCCTGAGTCTTGATGCTCTGAAGAATCATCTTCGCTTCTTCAATGGTCTGCTCGATACGAAGCTCAGCAGTGTCCATATCTTTCACCTTGCCCATGCTTTTCTCCTTTGCTTGTGTGAATGGTACGCCTGCCGGGACTCGAACCCGGAACCACCCGCTTATAAGACGGGCACTCTAACCAGTTGAGTTACAGGCGCATTGCCATTTCTAAAACTTAGTTCGCTCGTCGATCAGGACGTGTGCGAGGTTTGCGCCGGACAACTTTGCGGCGCGCTGGTCCGCGCCGTTCAGTTCCGTCCAGCGTAGGTCCGCGCCGC
>Ga0099849_1001009_pt1 | contig 13186 bp, 15 predicted proteins | sample CB_VirMetaG_4_FD_78177 | JGI IMG/M metagenome (GOLD analysis project Ga0099849, IMG submission 78177) | Freshwater to marine saline gradient viral communities from Chesapeake Bay - CB_1508_1M Viral MetaG | ecosystem: Environmental > Aquatic > Marine > Coastal | place: USA: Chesapeake Bay... | reverse complement strand
TCGCCTGGGACGGCTGCGATGGCATTACTGCTGCCTCCAACAAAGCAGGAAGGCTTACTCATCACAATGGTCTTCTCGTGCCTAAAGGCCTGTTGTAAGGCGAAGGCGGTGGCGATAGTCGTCTTACCTGTCCCAGCTGCGCCCAGCACAACTGTAAGGTCGAAGTTATTGAGCGCGTGGAACATGCAGAGCTGCTGCTTATCTCTAGGCTTAATGCCCTGCCACTCATAACCGGCGTCATGGACGCGCTCAACCTGGTCGCCAACGGCCACTGCAAGAGCCGACTTCTTACCAGCCTTAAGAACATAAAAGCCACCCTCATCGAGCTCGGATGGGATGGCTTCTCTAGGGATGCTACCGCTGCTGTGCAGTTGGTCTATTAACTTCGCGGGTAGCTCAAATGTCTGTATATCGTACATGGGCAAACTCCTTGTAAGGGCCAACTGGATTTTACCATGACCCGAGCCAGGAGCTCACCCTTTACTTGATCTCGCCTTTCGCATACTGCTCGTCAAGGCGCTGCTCTCGGTGTTCTTCGACTAACTGGTCAACGTGGAAGTCGAGAGCGGTCATCTCCTCCTGTATCTCACGAGCAACCTCGAAGATGACCTCATTGAGCTGCTCATCACCTCTACTGTCGTCCCAGAGATCGCAGCTCTTACAGACCTCAAGCCAGTGGTCATAGAAGCCAGAGTCTGTGCCGAGCGCAGCGACCATCTTAGCCTCCTGGAAGGGATATTCCTCCTCCGCCATGCGAGAGACATAGACATTCTCATGAGCATGCCACCTGAGACGCTTAGCGGCGTCTTGCTCGCGCCCTGGATAGAAGAGAGGCAGTTGTCCGTTATCGGTCAGCGGGTAGATGGGCTGCACAGGTAAATCATGGAGCTCCATCTGAGCAAACTGGCCAGGCTCCATGCGGTTTTCCCACTTCTCTAGTGCCTCGGCGCGGCTCATCCAGCCTCTAAAGGTGTAAGTGGTGGGCTTGTGCTTCCGTATATCGCCAGTGATAAGCGCGAAGCCGCTAATCTTATCCGCATACTTCTTACTCGGTGTGATCCAGAGCGTCCCGAAGTCATACTGCGTAGTCTTAGCGTCGATGTTAAGGCTCTGGACAGCGACATCGCCATCGTCTTGACCGTGCGCAGCAGAGGTGATCCCGGCGTTGTAGATGTGGTCCAGTAGTGCCGTATACTGAGGGACCGTGATGCAGCCTTCCTGGAGGAGCATGCCTACGAGAGCGATCTCCCCGGCAGCGCCATTCATGTCGATAAACTCTTGCTTCTGGACTGTCGCGATCTTGCTGTACTGCAACTTAGCTCCAAGAGCTCGCGCTGTCCTTGCTGCGCCTGTCTTGTAAGCCAGGTTCCACTCTTTGTCCGTTAGTGTGTAAGTAGTGCCTTTTTTCATTTTTCTGCTTCCTCTCTCGCTGCCTTAATGCTCAGGCAGTAGCGCCCGTAGCTCATAGCTGCTTTCTCGGTTAAGCGGTAGTCGTCTATCCGCCAGTCATATCTAAAGTGGGTGATGTTAAGGTTGTGTAATTCGGTAAGTTGCATGAAGCTCGTAAACCTTACTCCGAAGCCCTTCTCCAGCCTGGAAGCTAAGTAAGGGTGCGGCTCGTTATGTACGTTCTGCTCTGGTGGAAAACTCATGAAGTCTGCGAAGCTCATCGTCTAGCCTTGCCCCAGAGTAAGCCGAAGATACGGCGCTCCATGCGGTCCTTATCTACAGCGTTAGTCTCGCGCCACATCTTGGTGGCTTTAGGTGAGAAGTACCAAGCTCGCTCTTCATAGCTGAGCTCGAAGTGCTTATCAGATAGGCCACAAGTGTGGCGAAACTCAGTAGGATCGACGCCGCCGTTCTGCTCATGCTCGTCTGTGATATTGGTCCAGACCTGACCATTACGCACGAAGTTAAGCATCGGTCAGCCTCCTTAAGTTATCCAGACGAGCAGTCTCCTGGTCCTGTATCTGCTGGAGCTTAGCGGCCACGATGTCTTCGCGATCCTCCTTACTCATCTGCGTGAAGTCGTCATAGTTATAGGCAGTCTTGTTCCAGACGATGCAGGGCTCGTTATCAACCTTAGTAAAGATCGCGTTGCCGATGGGGTCTTGGCTGATAAACATGCCGAACTCGCGGAGCAGGCGGCCATACTCAGCTTTAGTCTCGTCAACGATGTAGCTGTTGGTCAGCTCCTCATCGACAGTGGGGCGCCCCTTCTTATGATCGAGGAGCTCGTTAGCGGCAGCAGCGCAGACGCGAGGTCCCAGGTCCCTGGCATCTTCAACGATGAGGAAGCGGATATACTCAGAGCGGGTCATGCCTCTTGCGTCGGCGGCGTGGTCGAGAAGGACTCGGACATTGTAGCTCATGGTTGTAGACACGATTGCGTCTTTTCTTATTCTCTTGGACATAGTGTAGTCTCCAGTGTTGGGGTTAGTGTATGGACGATACACTAATAAGTATAATACCGCTGGAGATAAAAGCAAGACCATATTTTAAAGTTTAGTAAAAAGTCTCGTTATTACGGTACTTTAACCCTCGAGGTTTTCTTCATTCCCGTCTTCAGAGTCTACTTCATTCTCGGTCCGTGTATACAGGATGATCTTCACTGGGCGCCCTGTCTCTTCGTGCATCTCTTCAGCGAGGTGGTCTATAAACGGCTCATCCTCGTGCCTGCCGACAAATACAGCCAGGCAGAAGCCTTCTTCTTCCAGGTCTACTGCGAAGGCGAGATAGGCATAGACGAAGACTGGAGATAGCAGGATGATCGCCAGGGGAGATAGATCGCCTATAAGAATAGCTAGGCCCATGTATAAGTGCGCGGCGACAGTCCATCTGTTTACCAGCAGCCAGTTAAGATAAGTCTGGTACATGATCTTCCTCCCATCCTTCGCGTGCATATAGAGCGGTGTAGACATCATCCCAGCTGGCGACCAGGAGCTTGGTGTGGCCTCCGATATAATCAGGGAAGACCGGCTCGACTGCGCTGAGCAAGGTTATGCTAAACAAGTTAGAGTCAGGCTTATCGAAGTTGTAAGGGTCGCTGGCGAAGGTGAGCTCCACGTCGATCAACTTGTTGACGTTCTTCTTAAAGGCGTCATGCCTCTTGGAGAGCGCGTCGAGCTTCTCTAAGTCATCCTCCTCAGCGGCTTGATGGCAAGCGTCCATGTGTTCCGCATAATGTTGGCTGACCTTCATCATAATATCTTGGGGCAGCATCAAGGCAGGCCTCCTTTCAGGTTGAGAGTGATCGCAGTAATAGCTGGCGAGACAGCCTGGGCGACCGCAGTATTTCTTATAGTAGGACATCATCATCTCCGTATGCCACTTGGGTTCTGAAACTTTTCAACTTTTGAATGTATTGTTGCAATTCTATATCCATAGAAAAAACAATATACATCTCAGTAACAAAGTTAAAAAAGGGTGTAATGGTCAAACCAGGGTGTTTCTCCAGGCTTTTCAAGCACTTAGAGGCTGCCACCTGTTGACCACTTGACCAGCAAAACAGGCTGCTACCTTCGTTTTTATGACCACTAACACAGCTACTTGTTAGTGGCCCGACCACTGTCGATAGCCTAATTACTGGACATAGACCACTAACTAGCAGTTGCCAGATGCTTAGTGGCCGACCACTAGCAGGTAGCCTTAGTGGTCTACTGGTCTTTATCTTTATCAAGACAGACAACCGCTTTTGGAGTATCACTGGCATGGCCATAGTACCTGCCCATCTCTTCCAGACCCTTAATAGCTGCTGCTGGTCTGCTGTTGATGGCGACGCGCCCGATGGCTTGAGGCTTTCTGCGGTCGATCTCAGCCTGGAGATACCACAGAGCTTTAGAGAGGTCTTCCATCGCCTCTTCCCCTGGCTTCTTACCAGCCCTAAGCATGTACTTAATGACGTTGCCGACAGCAAAGTTGCAGTCGTAAGCCTCGATGATCTGCATTACAGTGAGCCCGCCGTTTCCCTGGTAGTGTGCAGGCTGGTTTACTTTCTCGTATTTAGACATTGTGTCGCTCCGCTTGTTGTAGTCTATGAGGGATGCTATAATTTACTATATAACCTCTAACTTCACAAGGAGCTCGGCCATGCCAGTATCTTATATCGCACTCTCAGTGTCCTTCGTCTTCCTCTTCTTGCTCTTGGACGCTTACTTCAGCAAACAGTATGACAAGGTTGCGACCTTCGGACTCATCTCCATGCTCGCTAACCTCGTGTCTATGTTTACCTTCTTCATCGTCTCAGAGGCGCCCAAGGTAAGTGCTGCCGACACGCATCGAGGTGGAAACGGCGTTGTTGAAGAAGAAACCGTGAGCTCCCATCGAGTCGGCAACGGCTTTGATGCGACTATGGTCCAGATGCAGTCTGACCTTGACGAGTCCGTCGAGATCGCTGACCGCATCCTTGTTGACCTTGCCGAGATCAAAGCCATGCTGATCCCTCTTGATGCTCAGTCTTTGTCAGACTTAGACGCTGGAGTTGACGCTGGCGCCGGAGTCTCAGCAACACCCAAGTGAGCCTTAGCCTTCTTCTTGAGCAGCTTCATGATGAAGGCGTTAACCCCACCAGCAGCAGCGCCCAGCCACAGGTCGATGATGTCCTGCTCGATAGACCAGCCGATGATAGCCCCAGCGACAACTGCGAAGATGCGGGTTACAGCGCTGGCTTTATCGCTATCTAGCTTGTCCTTAATAAAGGGCTTAACGATCTGAGTAACCGCGAAGCTGATAATGCTCGCGACTATCACAATGTAGTAGTGGCCGTTATGGACAACAATATCCCGTATCTCGGGTCTATGTAATTCTTCCATGATTAACTCCTTGTGGGCTCGATGATGTCAGGGATAGATGGCTCTCTAGTGCCATAGATTTTACTAAGGAATATACTACCATAGAGGCTCGCCATGTCGGGACACCATTGGACCGAAAGCACCCTCTCATGGACACCTGCTGCCAGCATTAAGTCGAGCGCGTCGAAGAAGAGCTCGCCAAACTCGTCAGCAGAGAGATAGATCGGATAAGGCCCAGTGCGCTGGTTGCCGAAGCGCTCCTCGCTGACCTCTGAAAAGAAGTCCAGTATATGACCTCCTTCTACCTCTTGTGGATCGCGAGGCTGCCCATTCTTGAGCGGGATATAATACTTCGGGAAGTTAAGCACGCCGTTATCAATAAGAATACGATACTCGCATCCATACTCCTCTACGTCGAAGGGCAGGAACTGCAAAGTATACTCCTGGCCCGGTGTGAAGGAGGCGGCCTTAAACAAGGTGTTGTCTACAGCATAAAACACGATGTCATCTGGGAAGCCATCGCCTCGGAGATAAGCTGAGCGGTAGAGGTCGCCGTTAATCCGTACATAGCGGTGTTCGTGCCAGCAGCTCGCACCACTAAATTGCATAATATTAGGCGACATAGCCGTTGCGGTGTAAGTGCTGACCTCATCGACCCACTCCCCAAAGACAGCCTCCAGGAAGGCGAAGATGGGCCCAGGGCAACCTCTAGCTGAAAACAACGCAGAGTGGAGCGCCTTGCGCCAATACTCCTCAGAGATGTACTGCGGGCGCCTAAACCCATAGAAGTTAGAGATGCGGTTAAGGTCATTACCCTTAGCGGTGGTGATAAAAGTCTCCCGCATCCAAGTCTCGATCTTATTTAATGGCTGCAACATCGCAAGTAACCTCCTCTCGCTTACTAAAGCTGTTCGGCCAGTAGCTTGAAGTGCTGAGCCCTGTGAAACGGTCTACTGACTTACCGCTGTAGCTAACTCTAAACCCTCCGATGATCAGGACCCCGCTATCAGGGAAGCCGATGGTGCTTTCCACAACAGCCTCGGAGTCGTTGTAAGCTAAGGGTTGCGTTAGCGCCGTCGTTGGGCGCCCACTCATCACCTGGATAGACTCAGCGATAGACTTAAGCACAAGACTAAGATTAGACTCCCCGGTGTAAGGGATAATCTCTTCTGTCTTAATCGTGTTCGGACCGCGCTGCATGTGCCCAGGAATGTGGTTTCTAATGTTATATGCCTCTGGGATGCGAGGTCTAAGTCCGACTGTAAATGCGTTTACAACGCGCAGCGTCTGCACACCCTGCCATCTAACCACGAGATCATAAGTCCCATGCGGTAGTGGCTGCACACCGACATAAAGCACGTTCTGTGCGGAGTTAGTGAAGCAACGGACCCCTTGATAAGCGCCGATGCCCGTATACTGTGTCCCTGTGGCTTGGCTAATGTAAGTGATGAAGAAAGGCCCAAGGGCCCCACTACCACGTCTATAGCGCGGCGTTAAGCTGAAGTCCCAAGCATCAGCCCACTTACTGTTGATCTTAAGTAGCACACCTCCATCGTCAGGGATAAGGTCAAACTCGCCAGGGAGCTGGACCGGATGCCTGAAGTTGTCGAAGGGCGACCCAAAGCCAGTGTCGCGCTCCAGGTCGATAGCTCTATCTTCGTAGTTAAGCTCAGTAGTGCTTTCCTGCCCAAGAGTAGAGCTCGACTCGTCATTAAGAACACCAAGCTGCACAGGAGAAGGCGACCCAAAGCCCCAGTCGTTATACTCTGGTAAAGGATTGTAGCTCAGTGAGCCGAAACCTGTCTCTGCCATGATGCTCTCCTTAGATCATTCTAATCGCGGTTACATTAGCGATAAGGCGATGTCCTTCGATCTTAGCAGACTGCACACAGCGGAAGCCGAAGTAGCCACCAGGTGGGACGACTGTAATCGAAGAAGAGGCGAGCTCACCAACAGCGGGATACCAGGGTTGGTTTTGATTTAGCGTGATCTGGACGCCTGTGTTGATGCGGTTCTGGCTTAAGAAATCCGCTAGTGTGTCATAGCGAGTCAGCTCAAAGACGTAAGGCTGCCCTTGGACATCGCCACCGGCCATCACTACCAGGCTGATCTCCTCGATAGAAATATCACCACCACTCTGATTGCAGAAGATGATGTGTTCGTGAGGTGTAATCTGTGTAGAGCCCGACTGATTAGCGTTAATCGTGTCTTCATTACTGTCTACATGCGGCTGATCCGCTGGACTGTTCGTATAAACAGAGTGTTCTGACTGCTGGCTGAAGGTTAAGATATGGACCGAAGGCAGAGCGCCTCCGCTGTTATATCCGCTCCACTTGTCGCTAGACTGGATGACCCCACCTCTGGTGTTCGTCGTTGTCCCTGGCGCTTGACATCTAGTCAGCAGCTTACACTCAGCGCCAGCGGTCCCATTATCACTCATATACCAACCGTCAGCTTTGCCGAGCAGATAAGTATTCGGTGAGTCAGAGTCCAAGACCTTACCGCTAACGTAGATGTCAGCAACGGTAGTATCACTCTGTACAATGAGCTCGTCTTGAGCAGTCAGGGCCCCTCCAACGGTAAGTGTGTCGGTAATAGACACTTGCGCTGGAAGTCCAAAGGTAAACTCTGCACCGCTGACACTATTAACGCCGCTAACCTCAACCTCATTACTGGTGCCGAAGAAGTTAAGGCGCCCAGTCTCTAAGGCCATCGAGAAGGTCTGTGTGCTATCCCCGAGCTCTAAGTTAGTAGCTCCTGTGCTGATAGTCCCATTCTCCCACTCACCAGTAGAGGCGTTATACACAAGCGCTTGACCATCGACTGGTGTGCTAAGCGTTACATCAGTAAGCGAGTCCAGCGTTTCAGCATGTACATGGGCCTCAAGTGTAGTGATGCGAGTCTCGTGGTCATCTACCACTGGGTCTAAGGCTTCAAGAGCATCAACCCACTCATAAGCATAGCTAAACCAGTCTCGCTCTCCTGGAGCTGGCTTCACTAAAGCTAGATTTAGCGACCGGACTCTGATCTGACAAAAGGCAGAGTTAGGCGCCTTGATGGGATCAGCCTCAGAGGTAGCCCCACTAGCCACGTTTGTAGCGATGCAGAAGAGGCGATAGTCGCCCCAAGTGTCTACATCATTAACGAGGGTGTTCTGCACCTGGGCCTGATCTAAGACCGCAGCGCTACCCTCTGGCTTACGAAGCAGATGCCAGCTAAAGCTAAAGTTAGCGGAGCCATCTTCAGAGTCAACGGCGCTCGCATAGATGTTAATGTTGTCGGGGAGTGTGTCGCCAGTATTAAGGTTGATAATATGGTCGTTAGAAGACACCGCACCCGGAGAAGTCGAAGCTGTAACGATAATCATGGCTTACTCCTTAAGGTCTGATAAGTGTGATGTCTACTTTAACATAATATGTAATGTAAGCATCGTTGTCATTTATAGGAGCAGACGCATGATCCACGCCGCTCTCCGAGTTGTAAGCAGAGGGATGCGCGATAGAGATGCCGTACTGGTCGTTAAGCGCTCTAGTGCTTCCGTCTTGCATGAGCGCCCAGCCTGGATGCACAGTGTTAAGGCGATTAGCCCAAGTATGTACATTCCCATCAGCGATGTGGCCAATACCGGGATTAAGCACCCACTGCCCGTCGAAGTTGTTCTTATTGACGGCGCTAACCATAGCACCGCCATTCGCATCCCCTTCGTCAAGCCAGGTGTATTCGTCTGTGGGGAAGACTGTGGAGAGATTAACCTGGAGTCCATAACCCGCATACTGATTAGGGATGCTAAGGAAAATCGCGCCCGCCATTCTTTCAAGGTCGGCTATATTAGCAATATCGCTAAGCTGCACACCCGGAGAGTAGACTATACCTCCAGTAGAGGTGTTGCCTAGTAGAAGACTGTAGTCGCGATAAGCGCCCACGAAGAAGTCGTTGTCGTTCCAGGCGTGAGTGGTTACTTCGTTAGTCCCAGTAGCCTTGTTAACTCTGGATTTAACGATGAGGGCAGCTCTACGGACTTTCTGCTCAAGGAAGGTGATCCGATCCCCAAGATACTTCTCTAAACCGTGTAGAGAGAAGCGAGGGATAGTGTGATCAAACTCACCCTGCTCTGTCCCAGCTAGATCATGGAGCCCGCCATCGACAATAGCGTTCTGACGAGACTTTAACCAAGCAACAGTCCCTGCGAGCCCAGGGGCCCCTCCATCTAAGACCTGTCCGAAGGGGTTGCCTGAGCTGTCAACGTGATAAGGATAGATGTCCAGCAAGCTATCTGAAAGCATGTATGGGATGACGGTGTATAAATCAACCACCCCGTTGTTTACTTGCCAAGCCGCGATGCGGAGGATTTTAGTGGGAGGGAAATCGCCTGCTGCTGGCGCGGCATCCTCATAAGGAACCAGCGCGAAGGTGTGATATTGCTGTATCTCTGTCGCTACATTATCTGTAGTCTCAGCTGCATCAGCAGTAGACCAGAAGCGCCGAGGCTCAACCTCTGCGTCAACCAAGTAAGTGATCGCGTATACATAAGGATAGGCGAAGCCGTGCGTCGCAGGCACATACTCAGCACCACTAAGAGGCGTTGGGGGAAGGCTGCCGTTCGTGTTGTAATAGCTCTGCACTTGAGCTCGAACACTGTCAAAGCTGATGTCGCCATTCCTGCTGTCTACAGCGCGATAAGCTCCATAGAACGAAGAATAACGAGCGCCACCTAGACCCTCATGATTGAGCTGCCAGCCGAGCCAGGAGCAATCACTAATGGAGATTGTCTCTGTGTCGTTGTCTACAGTGATGGTAGTCGGGCGGTCCAGCAGACCTGTCCGTCCGATTAAGCCACCAGCATAGTTGTCGGCAGCGTTGTGCGCGTAGTCTTGCTGCGCCTCGATGTCGATCTTATCGAGTCGCTCAAGTGCGTGATATTTAACTTTTTTAGATGCGTTAGCCATGATGATTAACCCCTAGATGAAGATGTAACGTTGATGGAGCCCTCACGAACTCGTAGAGCATGTCGAGCAGTTGTAGTGTCTACATTCTCGGCGCGGTCCGTGCTGTTCTGCTCAAAGAACTTCACATCAATAACGCCTCCGACCTCAAGAGCCGTATCTACAAGCTGGGAGATAATCAGAGTCTCGCCTGGGGCAAGGTCGTTGATGAAGGCCTCGATCCGCTCCCGAGCATTATACTCTACTTGGTTGTAATCTGCCGAGGGCTCTGCTGTTAAGGCCATATCTAAGTTGATAAACTGCGGAGTTACAGCGGTTACAACGACTCGGGTGCCAGCAGCTCTAAAGCCAGTGAGTCGGTTAAAATCGCTTGGATCGCCTTCGATCTCCTTTTGGAGCTCTGCGACATAGCCTCTGAAGACACGGTAGTTTTGGATGATGATCTTATCACCAGGATTAACGACTCCAGGTTTGAAGTAGATCACACCGCGCTCATAGATAGAGGTGTAGTTAATCGGCGTTACAGCGATCTGTGTGTTTGGGTCGCCACCAACATGCACAATGATGGACTCTGGCAAGATGGGCCCAGTGGCTGGTCCTTCATGATAAGCCACTCGCGTCCCACCGCTAGGCACAGTCGAGATAGAAGTGCGTCCAGGGCGACTAAGCTGCTCTAGCTCAATACCACTACCGTCATCTATAACGAGCTCTGAGAAGCCAGGATTTTCTGGGTCTTCATAAAGACGAGCATAAGGGTAGCGCTCACCCTCACTACTGATAAAGCCAGAAGCCATAAACTCGATAGCTGCCTTCTGACAACGGCTTAAGGACTTCAGGTAATTACCAGCTCGCTCGCGCAACTTAATATCAGTCTCGCGGTCTGTCCCGTTGCTGAGACGCTGTGTATTCGTGCAGGCGATAACCTGATCTGGAGCGTTAACTACACGAGTAATGGTCCCGATGGCGGCATTACCACCAGAGCCTGGAGCTTCAGCGATAATATGTACATTCTGGACCTCAGCATCACCTTGAGGGATGACCACATCGACAGTGGTGCGGTATCTGGTGCCTTCATTAGAGATGAAGACAGCGCCCGCAGGCACAAGCAACGCAGCCGCTGTGTCTTCAGGAGCGCGACTGATAGTCAAGCAAGTGCCAGAGGCATGAGTCTGCGCGATGCGAGCTAGTCCCATCGGTGGGAGCTCCGCTACTCGGCGGTCTAAGTCAGTACCAACGGCACCGTTAAGGAAGAAGGACTCACGGACGGTAAACATTCGCCGCTCCGTCGAGGCTAACTCCTCTGCAACGGCCTGAAGAATGGTAATCAGCCCCGAGCCGGGATTGATGTCTGAGAGTTTACTACGGCCAATAACGCCAGCCTTGAGCTGGTCTAAGATGGCCCCTGCTGTTTTTGGAACGAAAGGCATAAGAGCTCCTCTAAGCAGTCTGTATAGCGGTGGCTACAGCGATGTCCTGCTGCCCGATACAGACACAAGTTAAGGTTATATTTAGTGTATCAGAGTGCGACGGGTCTATCTCGATTACAAGGTCCTTCACATCAATAATGCGGTTGTCCTGTAGCAGCGCCTCTCTGATGCGGGAGCTGATGAGCTGGATCACAGTTTCGTTAAGCCGACTGCCGATGATTGCGAGGTTTAATCCGTAGCGAGGATCATAAGTGATGTCGCCGGTCGCTGTCTTGAGGCAAAACTCTATGGCCTGCTTTAGATTTTCGATGCCATTGACGAAGCTAAGGTCTTTATTAAGAGCAGAGAGAGCTAGATCACCGTTCTTAAACTCAATATCAGTCCCGATGAGCGCGTCGAAGTCTTCTATCTCTGACAGCAGAGGCAGTCCTGACTCAATACCATCCATCCTGACGTAGATAGGATCGCCTACTTGGTAAGGCGTCCCATCAGCTTTAGTGTAAGCATCTTGAGCGCCGTTAAGTCTAGCGAGCTCTGACCAGCGAGCAGGACTACCTAGAAGCGTGTGCGCGACTGTAAGAAGAGACTCTCCAGGCCGAAGCTCATAGATCGTCTTAGCGCCATTTCCGCTGTCATAGGCTCGAGGGTTGTAGTTAGGGTCTTGGTTAAGGGTCGCTAGAGCGTCAAAACCATATTGCTTCCTAAGAAACCCAGTGAAGGCTTGATCATCCCCGGCGGCGTCGTCAAGCCCGAGCAGCCCAAGTAAAAGCCAGCCTTGATAAGCGACCTCTGTGAGTGTCATCTGGGTCGCCATGAGCGCGTGCTGTGTGCTGGTGGTCTGTACATCTGGCGAAGGGTCCCAAGAGTCCTGATCTCCTGCTGACATCGCATCATCAAAGGCTGCTTTGCGATCCCACGGACTCAGATACTGCCTCTCGACTATATCCCTATTCAGGTCTTCGCGTTTAGCCCACTCATCACCATCAAACAAAACGCCAACAGCTGACATAAACCCAAGCACCTGCTTACCGAGGCTGTGGAAAGGCGCATAGGCGTCATAAAATCTATCGTCAACGTTAGCGATAGAGTTAACGAGCCCGGTTGCAGCACCGACAACATCACTTATACCTCCGAAGAACTGACCCGATGCTGCGACAATACCCAGTTGCACGGCCTCAGAGAGCCCAGTCAACGCATTAACTGCGTTCTTAGCAGACTCCAGGTTGTCCATGATCGCGAAGCGACTCGGGTCATCAGCTTCAGCAGTGTCATAAATCTTGATGCTGAGCTGCCAAGTGTAGCTGCCGACTCTATTCTTCTCGGTAGAGCGCGAGTAGTTAAAGCCAGTAATAACGCAGCGCCCGTAGAGGTTTTCTTTAACACCCTTAAACACAAGATAAGGTCTATTAACATAGTCCAGGTCGTTCTGTACTGACTGGATGGAGTAGACAACGGGTGTCGCGTGGCTCGCGGCCTTGTGGTGGTACTTATCTAAAAACTTCTCGAAGTTTTGAAGATGTACATACCCTTCGTTATAGGAGAGCGCCCCGTCTTCGTTAATTCCAACTCTAAGGCTAACCCCGGTCTGACCCTCCATCACAACCTCTACAACGCGAGGTGCTGCTATCTCGCGATAAGAAAAGTGTGGGTCAAAGGTGTAGATGGGATTTTCGCTATAGATGCGATTAACCTGCACTCGATTAGGCTGACTGGGTAAAGGCAACAATGTCTTCTTGGTGCCGCCCATACTAACTTCCTCTAAGAAGTAGTCGATGCCCAGAGCTCCAGTAGCTAAGAAGACGCCAGCGGCATCAGCTCCAAATGGGATTTGACCTGTGGTCCAACCGTTGGGAGACGCGCCTGGTTCGTATTTAGTTAGTATAGCCATGATGTAAACTCCTTATGTTTTATGGGATGATAACATAAGCGTTGACATCTTGGTCGGACTCTTCGCGGATAGTAGTTGCTGGAGTCAAGGGCCCGAGCGCTGTAGCCTCTGCTAACGCACTAGTAGCGTCCGTTGACT
>Ga0099849_1001008_pt1 | contig 13208 bp, 14 predicted proteins | sample CB_VirMetaG_4_FD_78177 | JGI IMG/M metagenome (GOLD analysis project Ga0099849, IMG submission 78177) | Freshwater to marine saline gradient viral communities from Chesapeake Bay - CB_1508_1M Viral MetaG | ecosystem: Environmental > Aquatic > Marine > Coastal | place: USA: Chesapeake Bay... | reverse complement strand
TTCCGCCAAACAACGAGTACTTGCCAGTACCTAGTTTGCCGCGCTTTACCCAGCCGCTCCAAGTCCACGTCCTGCGATTGCCTGCAGAGCTAAAAGTTCTACTTAAATTTGCACTATCACTGTCGTTGAAACGCAGCGATTTTATCGGTCCTGCAGCCGCAGCAGCACCAGCAGCAGCACCAGAACCAATAAGGGCGTTGTTATGAAAAACGCTCATGAGAAGTTAGCAACAAAGTTGCAGTGGATTGAAGAAGTAGTGCGGACGACGTAATCTATTCTGTCAACAGCATTAGCCCCGGTCGAAAGTGTGGGCGCGGTCCCGCTAGCAAAGTCAAATGCCGATCCGTAACTAAGTGTCCTGGAGCCCGTCCCATCTTGGACGATAAATATAGATCCAGACTGCCCAACGGTGATATTTGATGGATTGTCTAATGTTCTATTTCCGGCGAGCGTGACTGTCGCGTTTACACCGTCATCCATGTCGTAACTGATGTTGGCCCCATCGCTCAACGTGACGATGTTGCCGCGAACGCCACCAGTGACGGTCTGGCCGTTCGTCGTTTCACTCAACAGCAAGTAGCTGGCAAAGCCCAACGCACCAGAGCCATCAGTTTTTAGGGCCTGGTTTGCGCTCCCGTCTGCCGCTGGAAGAGTCAGCGTGACGTTGCTGGCAACAGTAGCCGGGGCCTGGAGCGCCACATAGTTACTGCTGTCTGCGTCAGCAAAACGCACATCAGATTGCGCGTTCAGGGTGATGTCACCCGTAAACGTCGATCCAGACAGCGATGCCAGTCCAAAGTTGGTCGTAATCTGCGCAACAGTCACCCAACCATCGTTTGCAGCGTTGCGAACCTTGTACGTTGGCGGCGTTGTACTGGTATCGAACCAAGGCATGTACGCATACTTGGTTCCGCTCGGCTCGGTTGAACCACTGTTATGACTGACGATCGCCGCAAGGATCGTGTTCAGCTCGGCACGGAAATTCGCACCTGACTGGTTAGCGAGTGAATAGTCAGTTGCTTGTGCCATCAGGAAATCTCCTTGCCGTGCGCAACGGCCATGTAGTCAAAGACCTTACTGATTATTGTATCGGAGCTGTTTTTAAACGTCACGGTGAAACCGGTCCTGCTGATGCTGCTCAGCTGGAAATAATCGCCGCTGTCAAAGTCCTGAGCCGTGATCCCCACGCTTGGGATGCTGTAAAACGCTGATGGGAACGTAACAGCCTTGGCGGATGTTCCAGACGTGATGTTGCGCTGCTGCTCTGTACGGCGCTGAACGCTGACCTTGACGCCAAGCTGTTCAATCAAGGGATTCTGGGAAACGTTGCTTGACGTAGCAACAGCCTTGAACTGAAAACCGCGACCACGCTTGGTGTTATTAACGAATGGCTCCCACGTTCCATAAGTCGGACTACCGCTCGGGTTGTCGCTCGTGCTTCGGACGTACAGCTGCACATCGGTGTCGCTTAGGTCATCAGCATCAATGTCATTCCAAGTGTCAATCAAAGCTGTCCGTTCGTCCCAAGTGTCAGATGGCTGGAACGCACGGATTTGAAGCACTGAAAGCAGCTCAACATCGTATTTCGCTCCAAGGTCAAGGGTGCTGGCGAATTGATACTCACCGCTGGACGCCAGATCGCCGAAGAAATCAAGGCTGGTTACAGCGTCAAAGTCAGCAATGTCGTCAATCTTTCCGTCAGCAGTCAGAGCAATGCCGCCCTCGGCTGCGCTGTAGAACATGTTGTTGAACGTTCCACCAAAGCTCGGGTTCTCCGTGTAGGTCTGAACAAGCTCTAGGTCTTGCGGCTCAGGCAGGTCCACCACAACGCTGGGGATACCAGCAGGTGCGGCATAGTTTCCCAGCGAGTCTTTGGCACGGATCAAATAGGTGCCTTCTTTTAGCGGGACAATCTTTCGGGTGCTGCTGCCATTAACTGCAGGAACAATGTCTTGAGCGCGACCCCAAACAGCATTAGCGTCTGTGTGAGGCGTATGCCTGATCTCAACCGATCCACCAACACGAACATCAAGGTCAACAGCTTGGGGCCAGTACAGCTCAGCGGTATGACCATCAACGGGAGAGATGTTCAGGCTGGCGATGTTTGACGGCGCAGCCGTCTTGCCAACCGCCACAAATGTCGTTGATGCGCGTTGTGACTCTTTTGCCTGCTGGATTCCGTAGCTGAGCGCATATACCTCAACTTCATACGTTCCAACATCACTGTTTTGGATCTCAAAGCCAGTGTTCGCAGTTGTCGCAGTGACAAAATTATTGTTATCAAGTCTGTATCTGACTCGATAATTATTAGCTCTTGCGCTGGCCTGCCAGCCGACGACAAGCTTTTGCAGTACACGGCCAGCACTCTCATATAACACTTCTTCAACCACCAAGTTGGATGGAGCCTCGGGCGGTTCATTCAGCTGAGTAATATCACGCTGGGTAAATTCAACGTCTTGCTCAATAAAATCATATTTATTGCGGTCGTGATATGAAGCCGTGACTGAGTAAGTGTCTTCATTTTCACCAACACTGACAACGCGCCAAGTGCTGAGATTTAGCCCAGTGAAGCCAATGGCAAACGGAGCGCCCTGAACAGGAGCGAGCCTAAACGCACTTGGCGGTGTGACTGTATTGCCAACAATCGTGCAGCCAGCTTGCTGCTGATACGTTCCATCCGGCAGCACCAGATTCATCGTGAACGTAGACGGCGCTTGCGTTCCAAACATGTCCACATCACTGCGATCTAGCTTTAGAGAGGTTGTGGTTGATCCTGACGTGAATCGCCCGCAAACTGTTTGACCAGCCTTAACCGGATCGCCAATCTTGATGAAGTCACCAGGACGAACAGTTATGCCTGCAGCAAGGTCAGTCTCGAATGAAACGATTTCAGTCTCGTACTGCTGCGTGTAAAGCAGCCACTTGCCAAGCCTGTTTGCTTGCTTGCGGCTATTGCACGCAAAGGCGTTAATGGATGTTTTGTTATACCCGTATTTTTTGATTGCCTCTTCATCTTCAATTAGCTCGTAAACATAGTCCCGCAGGTCCATGTCGAAATACTTGACCGACACGCAGGTGTGCCGTGTCTTCATGCTGGAGCCGGAATATTGGAAGCCAGCTTCAGTAACATTTGTCTGATTAAAGACGTAAGTGAAATCTGCACTTGGATCTTCAGTCTTGCGATCCTGAGCAACAGACAGTCCACCTGCTTGCCAAAACGGCATCACCCGGAACACCGAACAGAGCTGGTTGATCAGGTCATACGCTTCAAAAGAACTCTGGATAGAAACATTGCAAGAAAAACGCGGGTCATCGTCTCCAGTAACAGTTTCACCGCAGTAAGCACTAGCTGCTTGAAACGAGTAAATGTCTAGGTTGCTGGCAACGTCTGCCGCTCCATCAAAGTTGCCTGCAGCATCCTTAGCTCGTTCCTCCGGAGTCAGGACATGATTGCCTAGCCCGTACCTTGTGTTTGTGAGCAGGTCGTAGAGGATAAAGGCTGGATCGGTAGTCCATTCCTTAGACGTCTTAAAAGTGCCACCAAATGTTCCGCTATACGTCAACGCCCCTGTCGTTTGGTTGACAGTAGCGTTATGAGGGATCTTGACCTTGACTCCACGAATCCGATAAGAACGGTCGGGGATATTGGGAAACTGTTGTGCGTCAAACCTAAGAGCTACAAGAGCACTGTTTGGAAAACGTGTTTTGTCGTCAACCCTGCTAGTAAAGTCGTACCAAAAGAAGTCGTCAATAATTGTATGCTTATCACTTGTGCTTTGAAAGGTTCGCGTGATGCGAATATCTACAGGGAAAGCGCCAGTAGGCGAAAAGGTTATGAGGTGCTTGCGCTGATATAGATCAGGAGTCCTGCCTCTTATTTCGTGCTCAGATTCAACCTGCTGGTAACCGCCTGAATTATATTGAATTTCAATTTTATATTTAATTTGTTCGCCCTTAATGTCGCCGTCTTTTTCAATGCGCTGCAAGGCTGGGGTACCAACCGTTACCCGAACCGCTGTAACGTCTGTATCAGTAATTTGTCTTGTAACCGAAGCACTATTTTCAATTTTTACGTTTACAGCGGTTGTTGACTGGTTTGCAATGCCAATGTTTGCTGTCACTTCTTGACTTTGCGTTCCAAGACGTGACTCAAACAACGCATCGTCCATATCAAAATTTAGATATGAACGAACATCGGTTAGCGTCGTTCCACTGTTAACAGGCGCGTTTGCAGCTAGGACAGGAGTGTTGTTGAAAAACGTGTCCTTCAGTGAAGCGATGTAATACTGCTGCAATGCAGAAGAACGCGAAAGATCCTTTGCGCTTGGAAAGCCTTCAATCTCGCCTTCGCTAAGCAGGTCAATAATCCTGGCTACCTGTACCGAATCTAGATTGTCTTTTTCAATTCCCATGGTTAGTCCTCGTCATCAACATTCAAGCCAGCAGAGACGACGACACTGCCGACAATCATCTCACCGTAGACAATCGGCACCGGAACGCCCTCCCTGGTTACATTCTGAACCCCTGAGAAGTTGAAATTTTCTCTTGGGTCATTATCAACGTCTGGAGTTCGTGGGACCGGCGTAATCAAATCAGCAACTCCACCGAGAACAAGTGCAGCACCAATGCTTCCTGCTGCTGCTGCCAAGCCAGCGCCAAGTGATGTTGCGCCAACACTCGACGCCAAAAAACTTGTGTTGAAAAGACCAGCGCCAGGAACAGCTAGCGATATACCTATCAACGCAGCTCCTGCCAAGATTTTTCCAGCACCTCCAGCGCCTGTAATCACAGGGATAACACGCACCACATCATCGTTGCTCAACGGATAATGCAGCTGCTCAGGATGATCGACCAGCTCAAGCTCAAGATCGCTGGCTGCCACCTTGTAATGCCCATCTCGCATTACGCCGCGCAGACTCGGAAAATTACACAGCAAAAAGCGGATCGCCTCAGCCGGTGTGCGCACCAATGCTTCAAACACGCTTTGACCGCAGTGCTCTGCCAAGTGCCCGTAAACCTTGACCGTGCGGAGCATCTGCCGTCAGCCGCTATACCTCACAATTCTACCGGTCACTTTCTGCCAATAGGAATCCCATCGGTCACGTGAAGACAGCCGACCCTGCAACTGATGCAAAATCTTTTGCTCTCCTACAAAAATCGCAACATGATTCAAGCCAGGCGATCCATCAAGCCGCATCAACACAGCATCGCCCTTTTCTGGTAGATCATTCCCCGTGTCGACAAACCCAGTCTCCGCCAGACAGCTCTCAAACAAAGGTGATTGCCGAAACGCATCAGCACTGACTGGACGATCCCAGTCGCGCAACTTCAGACCCATTTCGCGCTTATACCAGTCCCGCACCAATGTCCAACAATCAGACACGCCCCACACCCACTCTCGTCCGATCAATGGTGCTTCATAACCATTGGGGCGGATAGAGCACCAGCGATCGCCCAGCAAGCTGACGATGTACCAGGGCAGCTTGTACTGTTCGCAAGCCATCTTGTCCGCTTCGCTTGCAATCGCAGGCGTCGTTGGATGGCTATGCACAATGGCAACGACCGTTCCAGTGTCTTCCCCTCTGGCATAGTCCATCGGGTCCATCACGAAGAAATTGTTGTCCTCGGATAAGTTCTTGCAAGGCCAGTAACGCTTACGGCCCTTGATGATCAAAACAAGTCCGCAGCATTCACGCGGTGCTTCAGCTTTTGCGTGCTCTAACGCCGAAACCTGCCACTCTTCCATCAACGCAAGCCACCTGCAGCAGGGAACGATCCAAACGGCAAGCCGCCATGCGCGTCACCAGCTGGGAATCGCAATCTGCAGTCAGAGATGCGCTTTCCGCATACACCGCTCACCTGTACTGATGGCGTTCCAGCAAGATTGCTTGCGACTTGTGGTTCGCTGGTCGTAACCGGAATGCCAGCAGTCCAAACAATGTCTGAGCCATCCGTGTCACTAACAACAAGATTGCCATCTGTCTGCAACTTGAACTGCTTGCCGCTGAACCCTGTCGTTGCAACTTTGTAGGCAGCACCAGCCTCTTGCAGCGTGCCTTCTGTCGGATGATTCGACCTAAAAGGGTTGCCACTACTTAAATCAACTTTTGCAATCCAGTTTTCATCGTTTTTCCAAAGACCAGTCTGACTGTTAATCGTGATGCCAGTAATCGTGTTCCAGCCAAAACCTGTGTAGTTGGTGTTGCCCTGTGTGTAGTGACCCTCAGGCAAAGAAACTGAAGTCAAGTTGAACGTGATATTGACGGAACGGCTGCCCCATTCAGGGTGGTTCTCGGTAAAGTTCTTAGTTGCTGTTGTTGTTTGTCCCGCAGCTGTCGGGCTGCTTCCTTTTAGCTCCCATGTAAATCCACCTGAACGTCCGCTTTGCACATCAGGCGGATACCAATCGTCAACACCATCAGTGCTTAAACGAGTTAAAGACGATATTTGGCCAACACGATCAGTGCCAGTCGCCCATACAACAGACTCGGGATACTGAGTTTTAGGGTATTTATCGTTATACAGAACTAGGTTGCCATCGTTTTGCATGACAAGTGAGAAATTATCTCCATCAGTCGAGCCGCCTACACGCCAATGCGGTTCTCCTGTTGGATCATTTTTGATAAATACGTTTAACGCTCCATCACTCTCAACAACTAACTTAAACCAGCCATTAGAAGACACCATTGAGTCGCCTTCCTGGAGCGTAGAGCCCGCCGACAAAACGTCCGATCCAGACGTGTAAACAAAGTTGGTTGCAGCAACAGAGGTAATGGATTGGCCGCCAGCCGTAAACTCATTCGGCCCGGTGTATCCGCATTCCTTGCCTTTATATTCCCATTGGCAGAGGTTCGACAGAACTTGACGACGCGGCGCCTTGACATTAGTTAAGTCAAAGCTTGAGACCAGTTCAAACTCAACAAAGTCTCGATTCTCGTTAACCTTACGATCCACATAAAACACTTCTTTTGGCATTGTCTCGTTGGCGTTTGGAGTGCCATAAGGATTGACTCCGTTTTGCCAGTTTGCTCCATCCAAAAAACGACTCAACGTGCGAACACGCGTAAACTTTGCACCGTTTAAATCATTGCCAAAATTAAACACATTGACGCCAAGCAATAACGCAGACATCGACCCTAAGACGTTGCTAACGCGAACAGTAGGACGAGGCAATGTTCCATCACCCTTGAACTCAAACCCATCCGCTTCAATTGCAATGCCGGTATAAGACTTGCCATCGAAGACAATTGACCCTGGTGTGTCTTTTTTGTTCACGCCGTTATAGAAGTAATACTCCTCTGACGAGCCGTGAATTTTTTCAAACAGCTCTAGCTCAAACAACTCAATAACCGCAAACGGGCTCGAATTGAGCAGCTCTTCAAAAATTTGACTCATGGCTCAAACACTTGCTGGAACGTGGCAGAAATCTGCGCCCTACCGGGAAAGTTAATCGTTTTATTCCACTCCGGACAGATCCATTTGTAAGTCGCAGTCTCGTCTGGTGGAGACCAGTCAAAGTTTTCGGCTCCGCCCCTTGCATCCAAAAATGTTTCGATCTCATCCGCGCCCTCTTCAGTCACGTCCCAAACTAATGACCACACCTTGCGGTTCTGGTTCAAGCCATACGTGATTCTTTGTCCGTAGCCGTCCCCGAATTGAACATTGCGGACAGAAGGCTGGCTGCGCTTGCTTGCGCCGACTAATGGGTCGTAAGAAGGAAAGGTAGCCATCAGCGGGTAAGGAGACCTCCAGGCCGTTTCTGTTTAACCAATTCTGCCTGAACTGCCGCTCCAATCAAACGGCCAAGCTGACCAGCCTGTGCATCGTCGCCTTGAGCTGCAGTGCCCTTGGCGTCAACGTTGACCACCACGTTGGTGCTGCCGCCCATTGCGCTATTTGGAACGATGGTGCCGCTAGACCGTGGGACAAACAACTCAGGGCCACGCTCACCGACTAGCGCCGCTTTTCCAACAGGAGGACGACCGCCACTAGCAAAAGCTCCTGAAAAATCAAGACCGCTAGTCAATACGCTAGGAGACTTAAAGCCACCACCGCCGCCTATGCCAAGCGCTCCGAAGATCATTCCGGCAATACCACCAGAGCCCGATGGCCCCATAATTGCCGTTTGAAGCATTTGGCTGGCAATCTGCTTCAACATGCTGCTAGCGACCTGCCCCAAAGTCTTCGTCCCATCAATCATTCCTTCAATGCCATTGATAATCTCATTGTTAATAGTGTTGGCTAAAGACTTAAATTCATCGCTGAGTTCAGTGACCTTCGGGACAACCTGCAAAAGCTCATCATTTAGCTGCATAGCAGATTGAAACTGATCACGCATATAATTACTAATTTTTTCGTTTCGCTCAACACTTAAAAGCTCAGGATCAAGTTTTTGTGCCTTTTCAAGCGTTTCTTTTTCCTGATCAGATAAGGCTTTAGAAATTAACTTGGCATACCGCCCCTTTACTTTTATGCTCTCTAAATCAAACTCAAGATCTATTTTTGAAAGCTCGCTGATTTCTTTGGCTATGCGAAGTTCAGCCCTTGAAATTGCAAGCCTATTTGTAGCGGCTTGATTCTGTCGCCTAGTTCTTTCGGCAACTGTGTTCGTTTGTCGTGTGATAGAACGCCTGTCTTCTGCCGTAACAGGAATTCCAGTAGAAGGCGGTCTAACCGGAGTGAACTTCTCCAGCAAAGCTGTAACATCCTTCGGATCTAAAACCCCTTTAATAGTCCGCGTTTCGCCTTGCTGAAGAATTTGACTCGTAGGGCGAAGACGCTCAATCTCTGCTGCAAGCTGACCTCCAGCTTCTGTTCCTGCTAAATCTTTTTGCAGTGCTGCAAGGCGAGCCCTGTTACCTTGTTCGCCTAAAAATTGGTTGACTATTTTCAAAAAGTCAGTCAAAGGACCAGCAATAAGAGCTTGCAGCTGCAATGTCAGCTCATTCCACAACCTTGTTGTTTCTTGCGTTTCTGTTCCAAGGTTCCCTAGTGCCTCTACCCCTGTATTGCCAATTACGCCTACCAATTCTTCCGTAAGAAGCTTGGCAAGACCAGCAGCGTCTCCTTGTTCTTCCAGTTGTGCAGCAAGCTCTTTATTCTGTTTGGTGCTAAACAAAGACTTTTCTCGAACAAGGTCCAGCGCTCCGCCTGTAGATGTCAGCGCAACACCTGCCTCAGAAGCTGCTTGAACAAACGCATCAACCTGCTGACCAATCGCACTGCCTAGAATTTGTAATCCAAATCCGCCTTTTCCGCCGCCAGCAAGCGCTCCCGCCGCTCCACCAACGACAGATCCCACTCCACCGCCAAACAAGAGTGGAAAGCCAACACCAAGAGCCAGATCTTCTCCACGCCTAGCCCTTCTTTTAGCAGTAGCTTGCTTGCGTAACGCCACTTCTTTTGCAACTGCTTTGTTTATGTCAAGCTGAATTTGCTTGCCAGTTTGAAGAGCTTTATACCAAGACGTATTTAAATTTATAGATTTTATACGCTGCTGATTTAGGTCTAGATTGAGCTGTAAACGATTTTTGTCAACACTTAGTCTTGCTTTTTCAGCAGCCATCAGCTTCTGCTGAAGATCAAGTGCTTTCTTGTTTTCCCTGCTAGCCCCAGATGCAGCAAATGGGTTTATAGCTTTACCCCTAGACTGAACTTTGTCTATTTGACGCTCTAAATCCTTTAGCTCTTTATCAAGTACCTTTACGCGGAGTTCGATCTCGCTCTGATAAGCCACGACCGACCACGAAAACTAAGTGCAGTCTACCGCCGTCTACGCGCTTTACGCATCTGTGCTTCTTGGTCCTCGTTGATTACTTGGAAATACGCGCTCCAACCAATAATTTCCTCCGCTGTCATCGTCGCCCTAAGCTCCGTCAGGCTCATGCCTAGCTCCTTGGCAACGCCAAACTGAAGCATGAGCCAATTGTCCTTCCGAAGCTCGGCGCTCAGGATTTTGGGTCAATAGCCTCTTCCTCTTCGTCAGTCAGAATCGCCAGCATCAAAGACTGAAGATCCTTGTCCTTGACTTCATTCTTCAAAACGTCAATCTCGCCGGCAAGAAACAGCGCTTGACCAGCGTCATCCTGCGCTTTGCTGATTAGCAGTTGAAGCGCAAACGCATTGGCATCATCCGATCCAGCACGCTTTTGAGCCTTCTCGCGCTCTGCCATCGTCAGTGGTGTTACCCACATTTCAAACTCGGTGCCGTCTGAAAGCTCAACCGTTTTTTTAACTGCTTCCAAGTTGGCTGCTTTCTTGAGGCGATCAATGGCGCGAAGTGCCATGAATATCCGATTGATTGTGCTACTACATTAGCATTAAAAAAGCCCCCGACAAATGCCAGGGGCCTGTGTTGCTAATCGACGATCAGGTCTTGTCGAAGTCGAAAGTAGGAGCAGCAGTCGGACGGAAGCTCACCGATACAGTCTGAGCATCATCAGGAGTAACGGAGAAGCTTGCAGAGGTCAGCACAGCTTCCATTTCGATGGAACGGCTCTTCGTGTCGTCCGGCGTACCAGAAGACAGGACCGTGTCCATGTAGAGCTTGAAGGTTGCACCAGCTTGCTTGCGCTGGGTCACGTCTTCAATCAGACGGCTTGCAATCGTGGTGTCGTCATCAGTGAAGTACACCTCAGCAGAACCGGAACCATCCGCGAAACCAGAGATGAAGGTGCGGAAAGGAGCAACCTGACCAAGCGTTCCACCGATGCTGGTTACGTCGATTTCTTCGCGGGTCACCTCAAACGACCAAGACCGGACGTTTGCAACCGATTGGAACTCGCTAAACGCGATGGTGAAGTCGCTGGTGCCGTCAGTGCCGTCATCGGTCAAAGCCAGCTCAGTGCCGCCTGAAGTTGCACTGAAAGTGGCTGCACCAGTAGATGCGGTGTACGTCTTGATAAAAACAGCAGTGCCTGCAGTCAAGCCAGCGGGCAAAGTGCCGCCACCAGCAGCAAATACAACTTTGTCGTTGACCTGAAAGTTCAGAAACGCGCCAACGTTGATGGTGTTGCTGGCGTTGGTGACATCAGCGGCCTTGAAAGAACCGGAAGTGCCAGCAGGCTTGTAATAAAGGGCTCCAGAGGTGCCCGAAAGGACGGTAGCCATTCGTAAAACGGAGAATGGTGGACTTTACGGGCGGAACCCGGACATATACAGCTTAGCGCGTAGACAACAAAACTTCTAACCGTGATCTTCAGCGATAAAGCCCGTATCCACCCGTCCCACTAAATGGGGAGAGGCTTCTGTTGTTGAAAATGTTGGGCCGTTAATTGCACCAGGGCGCAAGTAAACCCCGGTTGCTGCCCGAGTAGAAGCGCTAAGTGCTAATAATGTACTAACAGCTGTGTCCATCAAAGTTTGATTTCTGGCCGGTCCTTTGCCTTTTTCGGTATAGACACGAATAATGATGCTGCCCCGAATGCGGTCAAGATTGCTTTCTAAAGTTTGTTCGGTTGTTAAACCAAACTCAACAGCAACCTTGACGTACTCAGTCGTTGCGTTTGCTGGGGCAGCCGTGATGTTGTCAAAAAACACAGGCACCGCAGGGCTTAACGCCCCAAATGCTGTCTGGAGCGGAGATTCAACGGCAGCTCGAACAGCTTGGTATCTCATAGCCTGCGAAGCATATTGTCCATCTCAACCGTGACGGATTTATCCAGCCTACCGCCGGTCACATATTTGGTGAACCAGTCCTTAGACGCAGTTCGTGAAGCATCACCAGTATCACCGCCAAAAATTTGGTAACGAGGGTGCGGACTAGACGGACGACGCTGCCCAGACTGCTCCCACTTGCTTAAGCCAAGCTGCGTTTGAGGTTCAGGAGTGGGACGATAAAACCTGCTTTCAACTAAATCAGTTGCTTCACCAGCCCATCGACTGAAATTAGAAATTGTAAAAACAACTTTGTTGGTTGTTACACCAGTCCGAAAAAGAGTTCGCACTGCTTGAGGGCCTGTAAAAGGTCCTTCCATGAATTTCAAAGGACGTGGTTCACCTCGGCCACCATTGCCTTTAACTGTTTGACCCTGCGGACCAGTGATTTGCCAAGAATTAGAAAATTGACCAGTCCAGCTTGGTCCTTCTTGCTGTAACTCACGAACTGTACGCTCAGCAGCCCGAACTGCTCCGAGCAGCGCAAGCGATTCCATGTCTCTGCGAAATCTTTGAAGACCTTTGAGAGGCTTTGCCATTACTGCGGCCTCGCAATGATGATGTGAAGAAGCGGATCCTCACCCCGATACGTTGTCACATTTAAAATTTTGGCTTCGCGTGTCGTTCCACCCTGCGTATAGCGGATGCGATCAGCCTGAGTCGGGTAGTAATTGTCCAGATCGTCGCCGCTGACGGTAATCCTGAGGTCGGTGCTCTGATAAAGACCCTCAGACTCACGGCTTGATACGTTGCCAATAAAGCCTTTTGTCACCACCGTGGTGTCCGCACCAGTGACATCTCCGGTGCTTGGGTCGTAGGTGCGAGGCGTGACAGTTTTGACCAGCGTGATGTCCTGGCCAAAGTCCGTCAGGATTTCGAGCGGTATGGACTTGAAAATGTCGTCTACAAGCGCCATTTCAACCCCTCACCATACGAACCTGATAGCTGCCACTGCCGCCCAAGCAATAAGCGCCAAGGTAAGACTGCAGCCAAGGGTAAATATCAAAAACGTTATTAACGGTTCCCGTAGCTTGACTAGCAGTGTTGTACTTAACTTTGAGATCGCCGAGTTCGACTTCTTCGTATAACCCCTTATCGCCGGTATTCCCTGTAATTGCGTCCGTGTCATTGGCCAGCGCGTTCGCTAGCTCATAGGTAGCGTATTTAATGTCGTTTGGAATCGTCGAGCAAGCAAGCTCAACTCGATCCACGTGATAATTGTTGCGAGGCCAGCTCAGCGCTTGGCTCTGATCACAGCGATCACCATAAAAATTCAACGTGTCGATCCAGCGGGTAGCTGAAATCAAGGCACGATTTTTGTTGTCGTCAGTCTTGTTGTCCCACTGCGTGCTGCTTGGGACAGTTTCAAAATACGCATTGGCTTCTGCCAACGTCACGTAGCTGTTGGCTGTCTCACTCTGGAGCGTGGCGTTGATCGTGGCAGCCATAGCAGCAAAAAGGGAAGGCCCCACCTAATGGTAGGGCCATTTGTCTCGTCAGGATCAGGACTTGAGGCCGTTATCCAGAGGAGTGTTGACGAAGATCTCAACCAT
>Ga0099849_1001006_pt1 | contig 13222 bp, 15 predicted proteins | sample CB_VirMetaG_4_FD_78177 | JGI IMG/M metagenome (GOLD analysis project Ga0099849, IMG submission 78177) | Freshwater to marine saline gradient viral communities from Chesapeake Bay - CB_1508_1M Viral MetaG | ecosystem: Environmental > Aquatic > Marine > Coastal | place: USA: Chesapeake Bay... | reverse complement strand
CTGGGAAGCTGGCAGGAGTTGCGGGATCAACGGGATCCGCCACGTTAATTCCAACCCAGATAAACGTGGTCTTGTTGAATTTATCCCTGCCTCCATCTCTGGAGGTTGTACTGACTGTACCACCCTCTCCTACTGTACCGCCGCCGCCTCCGCCGCCACCAGCACCGCCGGCACCGGAGTAGCAACCACCGCCGCCGCCGTGGGCAGTTACACGGCTGCCGAATGTCGTGCTACCGCCAGCGTTTCCTGGGGTGGCTGAAGAGGTTACCGCTGCTCCACCAGCGCCAATCGTGACAGTTTCAGTCGCACCAAGGTCAGACAGCTTCAGCAGCTTTTCAACGCAAGCGCCGCCACCGCCGCCTCCGCCAGGACCATTAGTGACACCTTTACATCCGCTACCGCCACCTCCCCAGCATCGGACAAGCGCCCAAGTGCCAGATGCGGGTTTGGTCCATGTGCCGCTAGTGGTGAAGGTTTGCGTATTAACTACTGAATCGGGGATACGGGACACCGAGGCCCAACCAAGCGCACCGCTACCATCAGTCTTCAATAATTGATTGGCAGTACCATCAGCGCTCGGTAGCGTCCAAGTTACATTAGATGCAATAGAAGACGGAGCCTGGAGAGCAACGTAATTAGTTCCGTTAGAGGTTGCCTCTCTAAAACGTAAGTCTTTCTGGTCACTTAAAATTGCATCTACATTTAAAGTTAAATCTGAGGATGAAAGAGTAAAAACATTAGATCCACCGGTTGTAATACCTACAGTATTATCGCTAACTCTGTAAAAACCAGTATCAAGGTCGTTGATAAAAGTTAAAGACGGGGAGGATGCATTACCATCTTTAAATTCAACATTTCCGTTACTATCGATAATGGCTGCTTGGTTTCCTCCAGTGGTTAAACCCATGCTGTTGGAGCCAATCCTATAAATTCCAGTGTCTGGATCGCTGATAAAAGTAAAGGAGGGCGCAGCAGCTGATCCGTCTTTTATTTCAAGATTACCTGTACTATCAATAATTACAGCCTGAGTTCCGTTTGTCGTAAAACCAAGAGTGTCGGCACCAATCCTATAAATACCTGTATTGGTATCGCTTAAGAAAGTGATCGCTGGTGCCAGAGCAGTTCCATCTTTATATTGAACATTTCCTGTGCTATCAATAGAAAGACTTTGAGAGCCGCCGACTGAAAAACCTATTGAATCCGTACCAACACGATAGATGCCTGTATTGGTGTCAGAGCTAAAGTTAATTCCGGGGGTAGCCGCTGTCCCGTCTTTAACGCCAAGGGTTCCAGAGCTATCGATAACTATTGCTTGAGATCCACCAGTAGCTAATGCAAGGGAATCCGCACCAACTCGATAAAGTCCTGTATTAAGGTCACTGGAGAAGGTTAAAGCTGGAGTTGATGCGCTACCATTTTTTAGTTCTAAATTACCGCTGCTGTTAACGGCAATTCCTTGAACACCACCAGTGGTAATGGCGATAGTATTTGCCCCTACTCGGAATATGCCTGTATCTAAGTCACTGGCAAAGGTGAGACTGGGGGTGCTGGCAGATCCATCTTTGATTTCCAGACTTCCATTACTATCAACAACAATAGCTAGGTTACCACCTGTAGAAACGCCAAGACTGTTAGAACCGTTTGAAAACAGGCCAGTATCAGTATCTGTTTTAAATGTTACAGATGGAGTCAGCGCTTGGCCATCTTTTAATTCAACAAAGCCGCCGCTATTGATAACAATTGATTCGGTACCTCCACTAGTAAATGCTAGTGTGTTGGAAGATAGTCTGTAAATCCCTGTATCTTTATCGTTATCAAACGTAATTGATGGAGTACCAACAGCTCCGTCAGGGAAGTTAGTTCCGGCTGTCACATAATCCGCGCCCGCAAGAATTACCCCAAAGAAGGAGTGTCCTCCGGTGGGAGCGACTGCAAAAACAATGTTGGTACCGCTTAATTTAAAACCAGCAGCCCCAGTTGCGTCTGGTTTTAAAATTACATTATTGACAGAGATTAAACACTGCTGCTCGTTAATAGGAAACGGAATAGGGGCTGACCCGCTTACGTTAAGCGCAAAAGTTGTTGTAGATCCATTAAATCCAGCGCTAATATCATCAATTAGCGTATAAGACGGAAATGCAACTTGTAAGTCGTTTCCAAGATACATGGATCTTAAATCTCTTTTAATTAAGGGGTTTGCTCAAGATAGCTGATAATCACATCTACTGCAGTTGAGGTATTACATCGAGCTCTTACTACATCGCTTGATTCCAAGATAATTTTACTATCACTGATTAGCTCTAAAGTCGATCCAGCAGGAATAGGCGCATTTCTAACCATATAAACATCATCTCCAGTTGAAGTGACAAGGTAAACATCAACTGTAACGCTGGACCCTGTTTTATTTGAAAATAATGCGCTAAGAAGAATTAATGTTGCGTTGCCAGCCGTTGATAGAACATTGGTAGTAGCGCTGCTGACAGCGTCTGTGACTACATCTGATTTTGTCGTATTTTTAAATGTGTTTGCCATTTCAACTCAGTGCAACAATCAAAGCCAGGTTTTCACCGGAGGTAAATCCGCCTGCAACAGTCAGGCTTCCTGTCACATTAATATTACCAGGTACATTAATGTTACCACCGGAATCAAGTGCTAGTCGAATTGATCCACCAGTAACCAAAGAAAGCTGGTCAGGCCCTGGGCTGATAATTCCTGTATTAACGTCCCCAGCAAATTTCAGGGCGCAGCTACTTAGGGATCCAGGAGAAAGCAGGCAATTATCCCCACTTTGAAGCATGTGTGGGTACCCACCTGGCGTAACACCATTGTGTACAACAACTACTTGTTCGGTGGTATCAACAGTAACTTCTCCAACCGCACCGATAAAACTAGCGGTTTCAAAGGTTGTGCCGCGCCTGAATTGTACCTGGGTTGCCATTTAGATAGCCAACTTTTTATCAGACTAACCTGTATTATAGATTGTTAAATCCTTTAGAATAGTAAAGACTATGCATGGTTTAAGTGACCCCAGAAATAATCTTTGCTTTACTTTCTGGAGCTGCAGGCGCTTTTGCAGGCTTATCCAAAGCCCTGTCAAATTTTATAGCTAAGCTAGATAGTCGATTCTCCAGACTTCAAGAAAGTATTGATGACCTAGAGGATCGTGTAATTCGTGACTACGTATTAAAAGAAGATTTCTTAAGAGAGCTTCAATCTCTTCATAATAAATTAGACCGTATTCTTGAACACATTCTTCTTACGACTCCTAGAAATTAAACAGCAATCCAAGCCGCAGTAGCTGTGTCGTACATGAATAGGCCAGGGATAAGCTTATCATAATGTAGCTGCCCGTCAACAGGGTTTACCGGTTTACCATTGCTATTAGAAGCCACAGCTTTAGGTGTGACCCAGTTGCTACCATCAAAGAGTTTATAAATTAAGGTGCTGGAAGAATCTAGCCACGATTCCCCTGTACTCCAACTGCTATACCCAACAGCGGGAGTGTTAGGCGCAGTTGCACCGATGTAGGTTGGACCAACCTTAATCAATCCAGTTGATGGGGAAGCGGTGCTATCTGCAAAATACAGGCCTGGATCCCCTGGATTCAAGTTAACGGCTAGTTCTGCAGAACCAAGCCGAATCGGGTAAGGCCTGTCATAAAGAAGCGTTGATCTGCGACTTAGAACCTGGACAGCCATGATCAGTTATTTACGTAGAAACCAGCATCAACAAGAGTATCTTGATCCGTCGCTGGGCTATAAGTTTCACAATCAATTGTACTAGTTTGATTCACTGGATTGCTGGGCTCACCATTAATATAATCACCTCCATCAACAAAACCAAATTCAAACTCAGGAGTATAGCTAGTAAGTGGTTGATCGAGCATTCCAAACTTAGCGTCTTGAACCTGAGTTGGATTTAAATTTAAAAGTTTACTCATCATTGATATCATTCTATTTGTCAAGTTCACAGGTGTCCCGTCCCTATCCAACTGTCCTTCGGAATTTCTCCTAATAGAGTCCGACATCATCATGGTCACCAGTTGTGGGTCGAAATCAGCTACCTGTTGAGGTTGGTTATAAGATCCGGTAATTGATTTACCACCTGACCATTTCATTCCCTTTTCCATCATGGTCAACCTTTCGGCTGCCTCTCGAACACGCTCATTCTCTTTTTCAAAATTTCGATAAAACTTATCAAGATCATCGCCAACAGGTTTATCGTTTGGCTCAAGGATCCATTCTGCAACGAATTCGTGTTCCCGCAAATTGCTTACTGTGCAGTATCCTGCTGTAATCTCACTGAAAGGATATACAACAGTGAAATTATCTTGATCAATAACACTTGTGACGGTGTACTGACCAGAGGCAGCTGAGCCGCTAGTAAAATTTAATTGAATTTTTGTATTAACACCTAACCCGTGATTAACTGCGTTGATGTTAATACTTGAACCAGCTTGCGTATATTTTGCATTAATTGAAATTGGTTGATTACCTTCATCATGTACTAGAGAAAACATTGCTGCATAGATATGTTTACACCAGCGAATCTGGTAATACGCTAAATTCGCATATGAAGTTTCTTTAGTATCTTTGTAACTAGGTAATTGATAAAAATTATTTACAGAAATGTATCCAAGATCACTAAAAGATCCGGGGCTATCTCTAAGATCATTTTTGGTGTTATCTTTATTTAAAGTCTGGCCCGGTTTTGTTGAAGTGATCGCCGTGACAGGGAACTTTCTATTTCTTAATTCGTCGTACAGGTTATAGCCAGAGCGGCGAATAAAATCCTGACATCCACATTGCCAGCGCAACTCTGTTGTCAAGAAGCGCCCAACCTCAAATCCACGGTGAGCAGGAACAACGGTTTCTGTTATACCGTTAATTGTTTTTGCTCCGTAACTATCTTCTTTTTGGAAGATTACTTCATTTGTAGTTACGTTAGTTCCAATAACTGTATAGCCAACATAATCATCGTACCTATAACCTTTAATTAGCCGGTTAACAATTAAATTTCCAGAAGTTGCACCACTGTCTATGGTATTGATGGTAAATTGAGTGCTATTTAAAACAGTAATTGTGTATTGACCTGACGAAACTAAGCCGCTTGTCACAGCTACAAAAACCTTGTTACCGCTAGACAAACCGTGTTGAGATGAACACGTAACAGTTACAACCGATCCTACTCTTGCGTAAGTAGAAACAATACCGGGATCTTTTTCAATCACGCGATCAGCAAGTCTTTCACCAGCAAAGAACCTTACCGGAGACGGTATGGATCGTAATCTGACTCGACTTGTTGTCCACCGGTTATCTGCAAAGGTAGTAGATAAATAGTAAGTTACATTACCGCCCGTAGTCGCTGGTGCTGTTGCAGTGACCGTAAACGTCGTGTCTGTTTTGCTGACCACAGGCAACGTGGCGTCGATCCCAGCACCAGATGTGAAATCTAGGTAAACATTCTCTCCTACTTGGAAATTGTGGTTTTCCTTGGTAACTGTAATTGCTGTGCCACTCTGAGTATACGTGGCCGAAACAGCCGGACCTAGATAACGTACCGCAAGAATAGGTAAGCCAAAGTTATAAAAACTAAAAGAGTTTGCATCGCGCATGCAAACCATCTGCTCCCCAATCTCCTGTTTAGATGAGGGAAACGTAAATACTCGCGCTGGAATAAACGCACCAGGGAATTGCTGAAAGGAGCAGAATAATCTATAATCTCCGCGAGACGGTCTTTCCTCAGCAGTGGAACCAAGAACGCTCTGGGTTATGGTGTACAGCTCATAACCACGTCTCCACCTAGACCACAACGAGTCGTTATCGTAATATCTGATACGACTATTTAAAGTATTATCAGTTGGGGTAAATTTAAACGGATTTGATTCTAATTCAGAGGTTTTTTTAAATCGTTTTTTCTCATCAAAATCGTCAAAAGGTTTACCACCTAATGGTACTTTTGCTTTGAAATTAAAGCCACCTGTGCTGAATGGCATTTTTCAAAATCAATAGTATCCGCCTTGAACGTTCACGTAGAAACCATTAGTCAATGCCGTAGCTCCGCCAGCAGCAACATAGAGTGCTTGACCTCGTTGAAGCATCAAACCACGTATTTTAGGGGCGCTGGTAGAAGAAGCAGAACCTGCCTGAACAACCGGGTGGTTAATCAGAGGAAGTACATTATTTGCAGTCAAGCTGTAAGTAATGTTCTCATAGACAGCAGGAACACTGGCTAAAAGAAGAGGACTAAATTGAGTAGTAGAAGTAATAGAAGAAGTATTGGTCAGGTAGAAACAAAAGTCAATGGGAAGATATACGTTTACATTACCGGTAATAGGTCCCGATATAGAAACAGCCGTTGTACCTGTAAAAGTAGTAGCCGTGACTGCCGTAACAGTGATAATTTCGTCAGCCGGAGTCGATCCTGAGCTGTAACTGGTATAGTCCAGATACACCTTCTGACCGATTTGCAAGTTATGCCCGTTACTAATAGTTACAACTACAGTGGTCGAGTCAGCCGAGTACGTACCAGCAGTGGGGGTTACAGCGTCAATAAATAAGTTAGGACGCTTTGAATATTGAAGCCAAATTTCATCAATGTACGCACCACTGATAGAGGTGTCCGTTAAAGCAGAATCTACATCAAAAATCTTCGTGGCGTTGCCAGTAGATGTGGGAGATAAGCTGGTTAGAAACGATTGACCGGAAGAAACAGTAATGTGGGTGCTGGTGGTCGCTGGACGATCAACCAGCATGGGTTGCTTATTACTGGATGAGCTTGACACTGTTAATTAACGCTTTGATTTTTTGATTCTAATCTAAAACAATCCGACTAGCCAGCTCTATTAAAGATATGGAGTTCTTTGTTCGGCGTTACCGATAAAAGCCAGGTCTTCTTCTGCTGGGGCCCCTGTTGAATAAAACGTTGATAAAGCTTGTCCAGCCATCCTATCTTTTTTAGGAGCACCGCTGATACCTGGACCAGTAGATTCAGGTGACGGCCGTTCATAGGGTATTACATTTTTGTTTACCCCCATTAAATAACCAAGACGTGCTTTTAGGTTCTCCGCCACAGGGGGCTCAGATTTAGACTTCCAGCCAGAATTATCATACTTTCTGGGGCCAAGATTATTAAAACTTCCTAAAGGCCTCATGGTTATGCAACAGCTGCAGAAAACATGCTAGCCATTTGTTGAGGAGAAAGAAGATTGCTAGGCCGTTCAGGTTGAGCCATTAACTGATTAATTAAAAACTCATTTAGGAAATCTTTTGCTGTAGCAACTTTTTGCTCTCTAGGCTTTCGCATATAAACGTTGTAAGTAATCGGGGGAGATACTTCTTCTGCTGGCTGTTGTGTAGCTACCTGTGGCTGCTCTAAAGAGGCTTCTTTTCCTCCTTTAGTATGAAGAAGACGAACTTCATATCCTTCTGGAGTTGTGATGCTGCCGTATCCATCGCCGGGCTTGAATGTTCCGGGACCTTCCCAGTACAGGGGTTCGCCACCAGCAATGGCATAATCAATTCCTTTATGATCTGTTGATGCATCTTTTGTTACAGCCTGGCGGAGTCCGTAGCCGGAAGTGATTTGAAACGGGGTCATCCATTTCTCACCATCTTGACGATAAAGGGGAGTCCTGGATTTACCAATCTTTAATCTCTGTAGTCCAGATCTCCAGGTGGATGGATCAATATACTGACCATCTTTAAGAACCCTTACATCAAGATGCGGTCCTGTCGACGCAAGCTTCGTTTCCCCCGGCTTCGCCACATAACCAGCGTGAATTATGCCTGCCATGTTTGTAAACCAAAATCGTAGGTTGGAGCATTCAACACAGCCGAAGTCAGTGCCGACGCAACTTCAGCCGGGTTGTAGCGAAGGTCGCGGGACTCCTGTGGCAACATGCTCTTTAAAAAGTCGACAGGATTAATTCTATTCTGCGTTTGTGGTGAGCCTTCACTATCAATGTATAGATTGTATGTGATGCCACCAGGAGTTTGAGAAGTTTTAATCGCTGACGGTGCTGACTGCGCTGGCTCAGCTTTTACCCCTGCCTTAGCTTTTTCTTTCTGGTAAACTCCCCAAAGATCTTCTAATTTTTTAACTGGTTGACCATAATAACTTGTCCCAGAAGCAGTTGGCAGTGACGCCCATTCAGGGGAAAGCTTATCAAGAACAGTTTTAAATTTTTCACCTTTTAAGAAAGGATCAAGAGCTCCTCTTTTTTGAATTAAGTAGAGAGCAGCAACATCTTGTTCTGCTGGTGTAAACGTCTTTAACCCTAAGGTTTTAGCGGCACCTGACCAGGTTCCAGGTAGAAATTGGTACGCACCAGCGGCGGCACTGCTGTACCTGCCACTGCTGATAACCTTGTCTGGGTGGCGAGATAAATCAGAAAACTTACCACCGCCAAACATGGTTTGATAGCCAGCAGGTCCAGACGTGCCTTCTGCATACCGAATGGTATTCAGAAGAGCCTTGACTTCAGGCTTTTTTAGTACGTCTTCGTAGTATTGCTTTTGTGTAGTCATCAGATCAACGCTAACTGTTTTCGAGCAGAATCCGGGTTCCGACAGCAACGTCAGCAGGACCGGGCAGAGCTTGAATAAATTCAGAGCCTTCCCGATTAAACCTGTACCTCGCTTGCTCCGGATTCCTGTAATTAGGAACATAGAGATGGAGAGCTAAGCGATCCGTCTCGTATAAATAGATTGTCGTCCAGGTCTTCAGCGTTTCCTTGAAGTCTGAGGTTGCAATCGTCCTATCGACGTCACCAGCGATACTCTCTAGGCGATTGCGAGGAACTGAATTATTATTAACGCTGCCAGTCATGTCAGTGCGCTTTTCTGCTTCGTCGCACCGATTGACTTGTTCGACAATCTTTGAATACCAGTACGAATCTGGAATGTTACTGACCGCTTCCTCAAGACGAGCCAGATCACCAGCAGGGATTGATGTAGTATTATATCCCAGGTGCCAGCGAACTTTTGATTTGAGAAAGTTGTCTAATTGCATTACTTATAAGAATGCGTTACAAGTGCAGAGGTTATCTGCACCTGATAACACACTAGCACGCGCAAATTATTACTCGACTCGAACTAAATTTTCTTTAAAAATTTCATCCCAATCTACACGTTTAATAGATGTAAGTTGATCGAGACGTTGGAATTTTTCACCGGGCATGGTGGTTTGTAGGTCTTTAATATCCCTCGCTGTTTTCAAACCTACGCCAGGGAGGTGATCAGCAATTTGTCTGGCACTGGCTGCGTTGATGTTGATGCCAGGGTCAACCGGAAATGTATCTTTGGTAGTAAGCTTTGCTTCCTTAATACCTTCTGCTGCCATTTCTGCAGTCAGTTTTTCTTCGTTTTTAATTTTTTCTGTGGTTGCTTCCAGGTGTGGTACCAGTTCGGACTCTTCCACGTAAAGGACCTCGTCCTGAGAATCCAAGCACATGACGATACCCTCCCCGTGCTTGGAAACAACTTCAACGAGACCACCCGTCATTCGATAGCGGTACAGCATAAATTGGTTTTTGTCTTTGCTTAGCTTACCAAAATCAACCCTTAAAAACAACAGGCAATAAAAAAGGCGGGTCGCAATGCCCGCCTTAAGGATTTTAATTTCCAGATCAGCTGTCAGTGCCGCCCACTTGGGAAGCAAAGTCAATTCCGCCCTGGATATCATTCCAAGACACAGCGCCAGCCGGACGGAGGTAGTTCACGCGGCACACGAGGTAACCGGCTTTACCAGCGTCGCTATCGGCTTGGCTGATGAACACGCCGTCGCCGTTCACCGAAGTGTCAGTGATGGCGTTGACGTTAAACACCTTGTAGGTGACGTCGCTGGTCACGCGGTACATCAAGCTGTTAGCAAAGTTAGCAGCAGTGATACCACCGGTAGTAACGACGTTGGGGAAAGGAAGGTATCCATCAGTACCACCACCGCTGACAGCGGCACTACCCTGAGTAAACAGGCTAGAAGCAGCGGTCAGGTAAGAGGTAGCGTTAGCCAGGCCATTGGCTTGGCTAGAGGGGATACCGAGGGGGCTACCGGCGTTGTTGGGGCCAAGCACCAGCAACTCACCAGTGGTGCCGCCGAGGTCAGCGGTCACAGGGGAAGCCGGGAAGCCAGCAAGGCCACCGGCAGGGATGTCCTGCGCCACAGCGATCGAAGCCGCATAGATGTAAGCAGGACGGAGGGTGCTGGCGCGAACAACCAGGGAAGTCCGGTTGTCACGGACCCGATCATCAGTACGACGGTCGGGAGAGGGCACCGTAATGTCGAAGCTCTTGAAATTAGCTTTGGTTGCCGCCAGGTTTTCAATCTTGACGTAACCAATCAGCTCGAAAGCTTCAACACCAGGCCAGCCATAGACGCCTTCAGTGTTATAACCAGACAGACGATTAATCTGGTTACCGGGTTGCAGAATAGCACCCGCTTGTTCTTTGTAAGCAGCCATTGTTAGTTACCTCCTTCCTTAAACAATAGTGAACGCAGCGGTGATGAAGTCCTTGTTCAGGTTCGCAAAACCGGCGTACAGTTGCCAAATCAGGATGATAAAGCGGCTGAAGTCGTCGTTGTTGTTAATGAGAACTTGAGCATTAGGACCACCGATGCCAACGCCCACAGCCTGAGGGCCGAAGAAAAGGGCGGGAGGAGTGGTATGGGATACAGCGCTGCTACCATCGCCAATGTCGACGGTAATAGACTTATCTGCAAAGTTGGTCGACTCGAAGAAACGAACTCCTTCGAACACAAAGCCAGACGGCATTACCGGTTCGCCAGCGACGAACTGAGCTTGACCAAACTGACCACCGCCATAGATAGCAGCGTTGGGAGCCATCATACCCATCAGGGGATTAGGCTGGCCCATGCCAGGGTAGCGGGCAACTTCACGGAAGCCCTGGTCAGCACGCAGATCCTTCATGAAGGAGGGATCAGCAATACAGCGATAGTAGCCGTCAGCGAACACAGGGGTGTTGCGCTTACGCAGCTGCTTGACAACTTCAAGCAGGTCGGTCTTCACGTTAAACTTATAACGCTCAGACGCATACTCAGTAGCGGAGTAGCTATTGAGGGTGGTAGAACCGCTCTTAACTTTACCATTCGGGTAGTAGTAACCACCTTGGGTATCAGAAGCGGCGCCGCGAGCCTCAGATTTAGCAAACTCATCGAGGAACACACGATCGCGCCAACGGCGATAGTCGTCCAGGAGAGTCAGCGAACCGATGGACTGGTGGAACATATTAAGGTTCCCAGTGTCCAGCAGAAGACGCTGAGCAGTCATCAGGGTCTCACGAGCGATTTTGAAGGTGCTCGGGAGGTTCGAGTTGTTGGGATCAGCGGGGCCAGTGTACTCACGCAGAGACACCAGCACTTTATCCTTAACAATCGAGCGGCTGTTAGCAGTACCAATCGTTTGGTCTTGGGTGCGCTCACGCTGGGTTTTGGTCCCAGGGTTGCCCCAGAAACGATAGCGGTCAAGCTGCACGGTCTGGCCGGGCTGCTTGGTGAAATCATGAACCACTACGGGTTCGGCTGCCATTTCCACAATGTATGCGGGGTGGGGGCGATAAAGCTCCGCACCTAGCAGCTTCGGAAAATCATTATCAATAAACATGTTGGTATTACAGCATAAGGTTTAGCTGATACCAGGATCTAAAAGATCCATGGTAGTAATGGACCAAGAACTGGAAATTTATTCAATTTTCAAGGTTCACGCCATTACTGGCCTGGAACTTTCGTCCCATTAAAAAAAATTATAGCAGCAATTTATCAATCCGGATTATTAAGTTAGCCGCCAGTCATCTGCGGAGCGTTGTAACCGGCGAGCATATTACCAGGTGCATAGCTGGTAGGAACCATCGTACCCAAGGCACGATAAGGATTAACGTAACCGTCAGCAGGCTGCAAAGATGTGTTTGGCGCCATGATCTCAGGGTTAATGCCTGGGGCTGCTGCAATGGGCATCACCATCTCAGGTTGCTCAGGGGCAGAGGCTTTGCGACCCTTGGACTTCTTAACGGCTTTTTTGGCTTTAGATTTATCCATTTTAATTACTTTTTGGGAGCAGCAAGAGGTTGAATGGGTAGCGGAAACTGCGCGGCAATCGGCATAGCTCTAGTTAAATTATATTGCTCACTAGCCATAATTTGGTTCTGAATGATCTCAGCAGACCTGGCAAACTGTGGAGCAAGTAAACCGTTGCGGGGGAGCGGAGAGCCGGGTAAATTCAGCTTTAAGTAAGAAGCGTCCAGGTCCTGGGGCATAGGAGGTTGGGGAGCATTAGCTTTACCAACCGCAGGAGCGGCTCCTGCCATGCGGATCGCTAGGTACTGATCGCTGGTACCGTAAGCAATTTGCTGGGCAACGTCTGTAGCACCAAAGCCAATTAACGAGGGAGAGCCAATGGGACCACCCGCTGTTCCAAGGCCAGAAATAAAAGCACTTGTCTTGTCCCTAGTACTAGATTTCTTTGCCGCCATTGCCTATCTCAAAAATAAATAAGGGGAGCATTTAGCTACCCCTTATTTTACAATCAGTTGTTTTACGAATATCTACTGTTTATTCGTTTTTGTTGTATCACTCCATCACCAGGAGTTTCTGGCGGAAGACCTCGGGATTGGTCTGGGCAGCGTTCAGATAGCGCCAGGCATTGGAGGGATCCCGCTCAGCCAGAGAACCGAAGTTGTTCCAGAAGTCGGCAGGGTTACCAGTCGCTTGGGGCTGGGGAGGAACCGGCATCTCGGGACGCTGAGGAGCGGTGGGAGCCTGGAACTGCTGACCAGCGGTCCGCATCCTCTGCGGTTGGGCAGGAGCTTCATCGGCCACCGGATAGGGGCCGTTCTCACCAAAGAACTCACAGGTGTAGTCAGCCAGCACATCCGGATCAGTCAGGATAGTCTCGTAAGACTTGTGCTCAGCGGACAGCTCCTTCAGCAGACCAACAGCCTCCATCAGTTGTTGGTTAGTAGTAATCAGCGAATCCTCAAGCTGACAAGCGTAGGTGTTGAGGATAGCAGGGGAGTCAGCACCAAAATGGTCGATAACCTGCAGGCTGGCCTCACTTACGCCGTTTGCCAGGAGTTGATCCCTGGTCAGTTCCTGCGAAGTTTGGGAATAACCGTTGGAGTAAGCCTGGTTGCTGTTGGTCCCAGGCATAGAGGTCGGCATCCCCGCGTTGTTGTACTGGGGAGTTTGCAGGGAATCGTAATTGACCTGG
>Ga0099849_1001005_pt1 | contig 13246 bp, 1 predicted proteins | sample CB_VirMetaG_4_FD_78177 | JGI IMG/M metagenome (GOLD analysis project Ga0099849, IMG submission 78177) | Freshwater to marine saline gradient viral communities from Chesapeake Bay - CB_1508_1M Viral MetaG | ecosystem: Environmental > Aquatic > Marine > Coastal | place: USA: Chesapeake Bay... | reverse complement strand
TAAAAGGATTAAGGGAGGTCAATCATCTGCTAAAACTGCTTTAGATTATTTTGCTGCTCGCAGCCTATTTGCAGATGGCGGTTCTGTAGGAACTGATACTGTTCCTGCTTTATTGACTCCCGGCGAGTTTGTTATTAATAAAAAATCAGCACAATCATTTGGCTATGGTAATTTAGAAAAAATTAATAGATATGCCGATGGAGGTGTCGTTCTAAGTAAGCAAGAAAAGAAACGAAGAAGAGAAGAATACAAATCTCAACAGTTAGGAACTTCATTATCAAGAGGAGAAAGAACCGGCGGTATTTTTGCCGGTATAGAAGCTAAATATAACAAAATTTTAGATGAAGAAAGACAACTAATACGCGATGCCTATAAGGAAAAAATTGCTACAGCAATTATGGAAAGAAAATCAACAGCACAGATTTACAAAGAAAGAGATAGGCAGTTAGCAGATGCTACAAAGGCAAATCGACTCGGCATGAGTGCAGCGAAGCAAGGTGCTCAACAAACAATTGATAAGAAAGTATTAGCAGATGCAAGTAGGGCATTAGTAATACTCGGAAATGAAGCCAAAGATGCTGCAAAAGAAGTTAAAGATCTTGGAGAAGAAAATAAGAAAGCTAAAGTATCTATTGCAGAGCTAATATTCTATCAACAGGCTGCTGCTCAAGCTTTGGAAAATTTTGCTGGAATTAAAATCAATGAAAAGGCTTTACAAGAAAGCTCTGTTAAGGCTGGAAAGCTAGATATGGTTTCGCAGGGGGCTGAATTTTTTGGTAAAAACTTCGACAACTGGAACAATACCTTAAAGCAAGCCGCTGTTAATATGAGGGCTTATAATGGAAAATATAGTGGAATAGTTAAAGGTCTTGGAAATACACTGCTAAAAACAACAGGATCTTTAGATAAGATAGCACCAAAGCTTCTTGGTCTTGCTAAGGGGGTTGGTATTGTAGGAAAGGTTATGGCAGTATTTGAATTGGCTGGAGGATTGTTGGATTCTATCTTTGGTCAAGATTATGGAAAGGCAAAAGAAGGATTTATTGAAGCTGGTGCTGTAGCTCAAGCCGGTGCTATGGCGGCTAAGGAATATAATCAAAGATTTTTCCGAGGAATTCCAGTTATAGGTGGATTTATTTCTGCGATGGCAGAATCTACGGGCCTGATTAACATGGAACTTGATGCTAGAGGTAGACTTGTAGTTGCAACGGCTGAAGCAAGAGCGTCTTTAGTTAAATTGTCTAGGGATGCAGAAAGGGCTGGAGACGATTTTGCGAGTGCTACGGCTCAAGGCAATGCTGGAAAAATTAAAGAGTCTTTAGGCCGAGAAAAAACGGCAATTGATCAGATGGGTAAAAATGCCGACGACTTAATGGCTCAAGGACAGGATCTAGAAAAACAAGGATCAAATCCTTTCGGCAAGGCACTTGCTGGTGGAGCCGCTGGTGCGGCTGGCGGTGCTATTGCTGGTGGAACAGCAGGATTGTTATTTGCTGGCGTTGGTGCTGGCCCTGGAGCAGCAATAGGTGCTGTAATTGGTGGCGTGAGTGGAGCAGCAACTGCCTTTGTGGAAGAAATCTCAGGACATAGTGAAGATATTGCAGCAGCTTATGATGCGGCTGGTGAACTATATCAAAAACGAGGCGAGATGATGGCGGCTAGGATCAAGAGAAATGGTGAAATTTTTAGCAATATGTCTTATGATATTGTTCTTGCTGGAGGAAGTCTTGAAGATGCCACAGAACAATTTAAGGCAAAATTTGGAAAAGAAGCCTATGAAGATATATTTCCAGATGGGGGAGTTGTAGATAAACTATCACTTAAAGAGTCTATAGATAAATTAGAGCAAGACATTATAGCTGGACGGTCTGCAATTGACGGAATGGGCGAATCTATCCAACAACTTGAAGCTAATGTTGATTCGGCATGGGAGCCAGCTTGGTGGAATCTTTATCAAGGAACCAAAAACGAGGCTAAAGTTAAATTAGCAGCAGCAAAGGCTACTAGAGACGCTGCTGAAGCAGAGCAAAAATTGAAAGAGGAAAGACTAAACGCTCAAGTAGCAGTATTAGCAAATGTAAACAATGCAGAGATTCTAGCAAGAAAGAGGGCGATTGAAAACGCAGCCATGCGAGAAAGCATAAAATTAATGCAGGCCCGTATTGAAGTATTTGATAGACTCAATAATACCATGAATGAAATGAATGCTGCGGCAAGCGATGTTGAGGCCGCTAGAACTGGAATGGCAACAAGAGAGCAAATGCTTGGCGGCTTGCCTATGGATGTCAGAACATTAGATATGGACGCAGAACAGGTAATGCGAAACGATAAGGCATTTGCAAAAATGTCTGACGCTATTGACGCATTAGGAAGCGACGTTTTATCTAAGGGATTCAAACAAGGTAAAAAAGACCTTGATGATTTAAATAAATTACAAAAGATGTTTCTCAAGGGCGGCTTGGAAGAGATTACAAATATTGCTGTTGATGCAAGAGCAAAAGCAGGAGAAGAAGGAGGAGAGGAGTATAATGAAACAAGTATTTCTGAGGATATACAAGAGAAAATCAAAGAGAAATTTGAAAGTATAAATATAGATACTGAAACAATGAGTGCTCCGATGAAAGATGCCATAAGGCAGCTTTCAGAAGACATAGCTGAAGGTAGGGATGCTGGAGCAAGTTTAGAAAAAATTAAGCAAAATCTTACTGAAGAACAAGTTAAGCTTATTGAAGAAACTCAAGAAAAATACAAAGCGTATATAGAAGCAGAGCAGAAATTGTTTTCTTATCGAGAAGAACAAGCTCAGATGGAAATGGAGCTTGCAAATAGACAATGGGCATTAAGAAAACAGGTATATGACAATGAGATGGACTATCTTAATAAGAGAGCGGCATTAAATGATAAAGTAGAAGATATACTAGATCCAATAGATGAAAGAGGTCCAGGTAGGGCCGCTCAGATTGGACAAAGAGCAGCTAACAGACGGGCTAGAGACATGGCAAATTTAGCTCAGGCTAGAACCAGCACTGTAGCTGGAGGAACAGGACTTGATGCAGATACGGCTGAACAAGAACAAGGTTTTGGAAGCAGGGTTGAAGGCTATGAAGCGAGAGCATCCGCAGCTTTTGAAGGCGGATTAACAGGAGAAGAAGCAAGAGATCTTAATAAGACATTCAATGACTTAACACAAGAAGGACAACTATTGCTTCATACTTTACAAGATGAAATTAAAGCTGAAGAAAAATATCTTGACGGATTGATTGAAATGGCTAAGGCCCAACAAGAATATACGCAAACATTATACGACGCACAAGGAGATCTTGTCAGAGATCTTGTTACTGGAACTGAAGAAGAACAAGGAGATTTACTTCAAGGATTAAACGCCGCTTTAATTGCGGGTCAACAAGGGAGTTTTGCCGGTGTTCCAGAAGATCTAAAGAAAGAAGCATTTTCAATTTTTGATGCTTTTGGAGATGTTGTAATTCCTGGTCTTGGGGTTACTGGTAGAGACGCCCAAAGAGAGATCTCTAAGAACGAACTAATGAGAAATTATGGTGTAGATGAAGCTACTGCCGAACAACTAGCTAGCAAGGCAGTGAAAGATAGAGTGCCGATTGATGAACGAATGAAGGAGATGATTGAGCTTCAAGAGCAGAAAATTATGGAGCTTCTTCAAAGAGAGAAAGCACTTAATGATTACTTGGCTAGACTTCAAAATATTAGTAATCAAATCTTTTCAGCTGCTGTTGATAGATTTAAGGAGGCTGTTGATCGGTTTGAAGAGTCGGTCAAGAAAATGGCTGAAGACTTAAAAACGGGTGGAAAAACGCCTCTAGAAACTGCCCAAGACAAGATTCCACCCCAGCCAGATTTTGGGGTCGATTGGGATTCTGCTTCTGGCGGTAGTTCTGCTTCTGACGGTAGTTCTACAGAAGATCCATTCGCGGATATACGAGTTCCTCAAGAAGAAGATCCATTAAATCCTGGGGGACCAGTTGATCGTGGATCGCAAGAGTATGAACAAAGAGAAAGAGAAGATACAACAACTGGCGGTAGAGATTGGCGAAGAGAAGAAGGAATGCGAGAACGGGAGGCTCGGCGTCGTATGCTAGAAGATCAAGAGGCTCAAAATCAGCCTCCATCCCGTCCAGAACCTGGAATTACTCAGCCTGGAATGCCAGAAGGAGTAGATACAAGAGAGGTGTATGATTATGTTAATCAGGGGTCAGCTTCAGAGCAAGCTAGATCTGATGCCAATGCAGAAACGCCCGCACCTGCACCTGCACCTGCACCCGCACCTGCACCTGCACCTGCACCTACGTCTTCTGCTCCAATACCCGTTGTAGTTGTAAATGATCAGCCTGATACACCATCTTCACAAACATCAGAAGATCCTTTTGCTTCTGTTAGAATGCAACAGAATTCTCAAGAAGATGACCTTATGGAATTTGGATTAGATGATAGACCGCGACCCACAAGTACTAGAACATTCAAACGAGGCGGCGTAGTTTATGCCGCAAATGGCGGTGCTATGGACATGTCTAATATTGGATTTAAACCAAAGGGAACAGATACAATTCCCGCTATGTTAAGTCCTGGGGAATTTGTCGTCAGAAAGAAGGCTGTTGATAAAATTGGCCTAGCCAATCTAGAAAAAATGAATCGTGAAGGCGTGACTAGCTCTAGAGAAAAGGGTGGGCTACAAGAGCCTGAATACCATATAGCTGGAATACGAGATCCAGGCGATATTATTTTAGGTCTTTTAAATGATGTCGGACTAATAGACGCAGACAAGGCGGGATTTGCAGTAGCGGCTCTAGGCGCATTAGATGGGGATGCTAAATCTATAGCTCAATTAGGAGATTCAATTAGACAAGGATGGAATTCTGGAGGGCCATTAGGTCCAGCACAATTAAATCTTCCAAAGCTAAATCCTGAAGAAAAATTAGCTTATGAAAAAAATAAAGCGTTAGAATTTAAAAAGCAATTTTTCCAAGGAACAATGCTTGAAGGATACTATGCTAAAGGCGGATATGTTAAGCCTACATACTTAAAGAATGGTGGTTTTCTTGATTTTCTTATGGGTAGGTCAAAATCGGCGGCTCCTTCAATGGGATTATCGGGAGGTGTTGATTTAACCTCTCAGGGAGTTGATATGTTTGGTGGTGATTTTGCTAAAAGGTTAGCAAAGGATTTTAATTTAGACGAAAAAATGCTTGCGAAGGCATTTAAACCTTCTAGTGTTTTAGGTGGAGATGCTGGATCAAAATATTTAGATAACGCAACGGCTGCTGTTAGTAAAAAACTAGGTAGAGATTTTAAAGCGGGAGCCGCTGTTAATTCAAGAACAAATAAATTAGTAGGCAGGGGAGGTTCAATTAGGGCTGATGTACTACAACACGAGCTTGGTCACGTTGCACAAAACAATCTTTTCAATATGAATAACACAAAGGGTGCTGACGTATTGAGAGGAAAAGATGCGGGCATACAGAAAAGCGTATCAGCATTCCTTAAAGACAAAAAAGGTTATGAAGCTCTTAAAGGTGCATATCAATCATCTCCAACAGGAAAGGGGATGTATGCAGCAGATGATATTGGAAAGCTATCTCATGAAATGTTTACTGAGCTTTTAAAGACTTATGGATCTGATGCGTATAAAAAAAATAAAGGTGCTCAAAACCTACTTGGCGAATTTTTCAAACAGTCTGGTTTGCAAAAACAGCCAGTACAAAAACCATCCATGTTTGGTCAAGCTATAGATAAAGGCAAGAAGGCAGCTTCTAGCACTGTTGGAAAACTAAGAAACATGAAGATGCCATCAATGCCAAAGATGCCATCAATGCCAAAGATGCCATCAATGCCAAAGATGTCGATGCCAAAGATGTCGATGCCATCAATGCCAAAGTTACCATCAATGCCAAAGATGCCATCAATGCCAAAGATGCCGGGTAGCTTTGGAGGCATGGCTAGTGATTTTATGGAAGGTTTTAATAGAACGGGACGAGGCGTTAACAAAGCTATACAAAACCCTATGTCGTACAAGACTGGAAGAAGCTTGGGCATGGGTATGCAAAGTGTCAAAAATACACCACAGCTATTTAATATAGGATATGGTGGCGGTCCTGCTCCAAAGGGTTCGAATATGATTGAAAGAGCAGCTGCTAAGGCTGGAGATGTTGCATCTAAAGTGCGAAGTAGCGATTTTATGCAGGGTGTATTTGGAAGACCAGGAAGTGGAAAACTAGAGTCATCAGCGAGAGGAATGAGCAAGGCAGGAGTTCGTGGGCAGGGCATATTTAAACCTAGATCAACTTCATTTAACACCGGAAGAAGTTTAAGACAGGGAGCTAATAATGTTATTGGTGCCGGAAAGAATGCAGCTGGGAAAGTAGGTGGGGCGTTCAATAAAGGAGCATCTAATGTGCGAACCGGATTTAATGCAGCTAGAGGAAAAGGTTTCGCTGGCATGGGTGGAAAGATGGGAGAAGCAGCAAGAAGAACTGCTACATCCTCATTTGGTGGAAAAGTTGGATATGCTGGTGGAAAATTATTACAGGGAGGTGGAAAAGCAGCGCAAGGTGCTGGTAAATTATTATCAGGTGCTGCTAGATTGGGAGGTAAAGCACTTCCTTTCCTTGGACCAGCAGTAGAAGGATACATGGCATATAATGCCCCAACGGAGCAATCAGCTGCATATGAAGAAGAAGCAGCATGGTATAATTTATACAACGAAAGAACAATGGATTCTGCCGCTAATATGAAAGGAGACGCTTTAAGTAATAGAAATGCATATGCTAATACTGTATCTGCCGTACTTGGTGGTGGAGCGACAACTATGGGAGATGTCAATGCTCAGTCAACTCTGGGTTCGATGATTGGAGTTGAACAGGGTAGTGATACCGATAAAGCTCTTGGCAATGCTTCTCAGGCAGTTATTGGTGCTAGCACGGTTGGTGGAGCAGCAGTTGGACTTGCCGCATTAGGAGGCGTTGCTGCTGCACCAGTTGCTATTCCAGCAACTGTATTAGCTGGTGCGGCTATGCTTGGCCAGGAAGGCATCGGATATACAGAGGATATGAAAAAGGTGTGGGAAGGCGACAGAAAAATTGATAGGATGGAAAGTGCATTTGAGCAGTCAAGTCAGCTAGACAATGGTATGTATTTGAATGCGGATCAAATTAAATTACAAAAAGAAATTAATTCAGCACAGCAAAATGCTGAAAAGTTCCAGAAAGCAATTGATGAAGGCAGAGGAGGGGAGCAGGCTGGAGCTAATGGATTGATCACAAATCAACAAGCTTTTGATAGGTCACAACAGATTATTGAGAAAAATAAAGCAGAACTGGAATCTTCACTTAGTCCAGAACAACTCAAAACAAAACAGCAAAATGAGGCAATAGCAGAAGGCAGGAAAAAATTTGAAGAGCAAAGAGCAGCTGCAATAGAAAAGAAAGCTGCTGATTACCAAGCATATAGAGACAAGTACGGTCAAGATCTAACAGATGATCAAATTGCAAATTTTGAAGCTAGCAGACATACAGTCAAAAAAAGAGGCCCAGACGGAAAAATAACAAAAGAAATAATCCCAGGAATAGAAGAACAAAAACTCATTGAACAAGTAGAGACTGAAAAAGAAAAGAGTAGTACGCCAATAGCAGGAACAGCTAGCGGAGTAGGCGGAATGACATTAGATGATTCTCCCCAGTCATTTAATGATATTATCAATGAGCAAATGAATCAAGATAAAATGATGTCCGATCTTGGAGCGGAAGAAGAAAGTCCATTTCCTGTATTACCGGATGAAGCTGGTGCTAATACTCCAGTCGCTCCATCGCAGCCGCCTGTTAGTCAACAAGAAGCATCTAATGCCGAAGATCCATTTGCGGGTGCATTTGATAAACCATCAGAAACATCACCACATTTTATGGCTGAGTATTCTCGTACAATTAACAATGAAGTCGATCCTTTTAATAGTGCCGTTTCAGAACCAAAAACTACTCCTTCGCAGCCGCCTACTGCTCAATTAGAGGCGTCTGAAGCAGATGCTGTAAATACGGCGTCTGCTGATGCATCAATGGCTTCTAAGCCGAAAACGCTTGGTCAGGGAATTGCTAGTCTTGCTGGAGGCTTGTTAGGGGGTGGTCTGCCTGGATTAATGAAGCCCGGTGGAGACTTGAAGCCCGGTGGAGACTTGAAGCCCGGTGGAGATTCGAAGGGCGTGGCTTCTAAGATGGGCGGTTTACTTTCTGGAAAATTACCAACTCCTAGTAGTCAAATAAAACGTCCATCTACATTTAGTGGTGGGTTCCAGTCAGGTTTTGGCGTTAGTTCCGTCAGTAAGAATGGACAGCAAGTTTACAATCCAATTGGCTCAGATGGTCTTCCAGCTTACACCACGGCTGTAGCAGGAAATAGGCCAAATGGAATTTCTTTAGGGCCAATGGGTAGCATTGGCGCAGGACCAGGAGGAGGTAACGGATGCTGTTGTGGTGGAGGCATGGGAGGTGGAGGTGGAATGGGGCAAATGCCTCAAATGGCACCAGTATTCCAAGGAATGTTAAAAGATCTTGGCATAAACGGCGAAGGCATTGGTTTACAAGGTGCTAATAAGTTAGCAGAGCAGGCTGGCTTAAATACAGGTATTGCATCGGCAGATGGTGTAGGAGGAAGAATTCAGGAGCAATTTAATGGAGCACTTGATAGATTAAAGCAAACTTTTGGTGGTGATTTTGGAGGAAAGAATCTCTCTTACTCAATAACTCCAAACGGTCAGCAAAATGGTATGGCTCCTCAATTGCCTACACAAGGTTCATCATTACTTATGGCTAGTCAGCAATCTGGAGGTGGCATGGGAGGTGGCATGGGAGGTGGCATGGGAGGCGGTCCAATGTCTATGATGCTACAAGGTATGCAAGAAGTTATTGTAAGACTCCCAGATATCCAAGCTATGGTTAATCAAAATATTACAGGAATGATATACTCAACAGTTTCGGAATATTTTAATCAATTAGCTTCGTATGTGCGAACAGCTAATAATTTTGAAGATGTAGCAAGTGCAATGTCTAATGGAATGAGTCAAACACAAACAAAACAAGTAGGAGGACAATAGAATGCCTGTTAAGATATCAAGAGGTGCATTAGAATATAATCTCGTTCCAGCACCGCTAGTCTCAATAAGTAAACAAACTTTTAATAATGTTGGAAGGCCAGGATTTGGTGCAGAATATACAATTAACTTTCAAGGTACAATTATACCAAGTTTGGGAAATCCTGTATATCCAGGTGATGGATTGGCGTCAGAGTTTACAAATGAAACCTATTGGAATAAATTTGATGTAAGTCCAGATGAGTTAGATCAGCCAGATGTGTCCGGTAGTAGATACCTTGACGCAACACTTTCAAAGCAACAGATGATTCGCTGGCTGTTTTCCAATCCTATTGAAAGCGGAAAAGCAAAACCTTTAAAGGTAAAAATTAATGGATGGGGTGCGCCAAGCGGTATAGCATTTCAAGGATTTGTTGATGATATAAGTTTTGATGCGGAAAGCAGATTTGCCAATCCAACATCATACAATGTAACAATGAGAACTAGTTCATTTTTACATTCACTAAATAGTGCAGATCCATTTAAATCTGGGTATTTTGACGGATTTGGTGTTTCTGGGAATTGGGCTATTTCTAACTTAACTGAAAGTTTTGATATACAGGAAGATGAAAGAAGAACAGTAACATGGAAAACAACCGGGGCTGGAGTTCTGGCAAAGAAAACACTTCAGTCTTCAGATAGGGTTTATGCAGTATCAAGATCAGTAACGGCAGTTGGCTCTCCAATATATGGTGATGATGGAGAGTATCTTAGCGGAAACGCGCCGTGGAAACATGCACAAAATTATGTTCATGAATATTTGGGCATTGGAAGCGGAGCGAAATCTTTAAGGGAAAATTTTGTTTCTGGCGTTCAAAACCAAGCATTGAGAGGTCTATATGGCGCATCGGGCGGCACAAGCGGCTATGCAATTGCTGATTTTAAATATCAAGAAGGAATTGATCCAGAAGCTGGCAGTTATTCGTTAACTGAGAATTTTCTTCTTTATAGAGCATCCTCTGGAGGAGAAAACGATCCTGATAGATATCCAGTAATAGAAACAGTAACAATTAATCATAACACCGAGGAAAATCAACTGAACAGATTGTCTGTACAGGGTACTATTCAAGGATTAAATACAACTAGCGGACTCGCTAGTAGCGGAAACGAGTATCTGAATGCTCTTGCGTATTGGAGTGGATATGTAAATTCTGGAGATCTTTCTTTACATGCATATCAAATGGCAAAAGGAGGATCTCATACAGGATGGTTACATCCAAGATATTTAAGTAAATCTATTACCAATGATTATAGTCAAGGAACAATAAGTTATACATTTGAGTTTGACGATAGACCTCCTAATTTAATTGATGGAAGTATTTCTGAAAGTATACAGATTAATGATACATACCCAGGAGAATTGTTTTCTGTTACTCCAGTAATTGGTAAAAGCCAGCCGGTTCTTCAATATTTAAATTCAAGAAGTGAATATAAAAGAAGTTTAAGTATCAATGTTGTTATGGGTCATACGGGCGTAACAAGCACTGATCAATCTAAAGTAAATGTTTCTGGATTAATGGCAAATCATAACAACAAGAGAATATTTTTACAAGATCAGCTTTTAAGAAGCAAACCAAGTATAACAAATAGAGATGATTTAGCTTCTATCTTCTGGGCTATGAATCCAGTAAATGATCCGACTTTTGATGTAGTCGATGGAAAATGTTTTCATTCAGCACCAACAGAAAGCTGGGATGCAAGAACAAGAAATTATAGCTATAATATTGAATGGACATATGAAAGGAAGAACCAAATATGACATTAACCAGTGGAATACAGCCTTTTGGGTACAATACTAATAATATTAGAGCACAATCTGGCGACCAAATTCAACAAATAAAATTGTTTGGATGTACAGTTGTAGACTTCAATGTTTCTGCTGACTGGTCTGCACAAGGAGGATCACTATCTTGCAGATTAATAGAAGATGAATCTGATGGCGACAGATTACAAATTCCAGTATTGGGATCTCCCGCTTTATTTGAAGTAATTAGCAAACGATACAGTAGTTATAACCCCGATGGTCTTCCGTTGGTTTCATTTCAATATATAGGAATAGTTGATTCTTTTTCTAGATCAGCAAGCAACTCTAAGACATATTCTGTGAATTTAAGCAGCCCGCTTAAAATACTGGAAGCAGCCACTGTAATTCTTGATGGCTATGTAGGAATGGGCAGTGCTATAGAAGGACTGTCTGATTTTTCTGGAACAGGATATCAAGATTATGGTTCTAATAATTCATTAATTGACGTTCTTTCAACTGTTCCTGGCGTGTATCACTGGTGGAATGTTTCTAATTTAATTAATGTTTATGGCATATTAGAAAACGATCATTATAAATATAGGTTTCCTACACAGTGGGATGTGGCTGGTATTCCAATTCAGTTTGGAGGATATGGATATAGTGGAAGAAGCGACAACGGTATGCCGTTAGTTAAACTCATGTGGGCTTTGCATTTTGGTATAAATCATGTTCCTTACATGGAGGATCAATATAGACAAAGAACAGCTGGAGGCAACCTTCTGTACGGAAGGCATAATTATCAAATGGATATAGTTACTTCTTCCAACGGCAATATAGGATTAGAGTCAGCGATTCCATATTATTATCATTTTGATGCTTTAGATTTTTATTATCAAATTGTTGGAAAACTTGGACCTCAATTTAGAGTAGAGGGACAGTACAAAACATTAAGAGACTTAATTGCTGGAATATGCGATGAAGCAAATGTTGATTGGTACTCTTATATTGACATAAATAAAGACCCGCTTAGTCGTGTTGATTCAAGGATTGGAAAACAAACCTTGCAGCAATACGATCCAAATTGGGGTCGTCCCGCCAGATGTAGCTTTGTAAATATGGGATCGTCTCAACCAGCTAACAGACCATTTGATACAAGACCATTTTATGAAAAATTAGCAAATGGAGATCCAGGTAACTATGGAGGTACTATCAGGATTGCGACTGTAGATAAAAATACATATGTAAATTATAATAGACCTTTTAGTAATATAGCTTATAATTTAATTGGATTAGAAGTACCAGATATCAAGACAAGAATATTTAACTATTATGATGGATTAAGGTATGATAGTGGTATTCATCCAGGTAGAAGACCTGGAACTATAGGGGATTGGGAGTGGGGAGTGGCAAGAAATGATACAGTACGTGCTGACCCAGTAGATGCTTCGGGACTTGATCAGGCAAATGAAGGATGGAGGAATGTTGGAACAAAAACAATTTCTGATGGAGGTAGTGCATTTTGGAATACTTATACAAACTGGATAACTAGAGGCGATGTGAATGCGACTGGATATCCAAGCTCTACAAGTTTTCCTGTATTTGGTAGCGGTATATTTGACCCAACCCTTTCAACATATCCAAGACCAAAAAGTTCTGACATCTCATTAAAGACTAATGATGTTGTTACAATGAAGATTGTCACTGGAGGCAATCAAACGAGGATAGTTACAGCACCCGGTAGAACACTGAGGCACTACTGGGGAGATATTATTCTTCCAAACGCATCAGACCCAAGAGAAACGAATGACACAGCAACAGATGCTTTAGGGCTAGATGAACAATCAACTAAGAGAATACCAATAGTAACACCATTGCTCGACCCAAGAGATGTTGATGATTATATCTTAATAGATATGAAAAGCGCATTTGGTTTGTTTACTTGTCCAGGCGTTTTGAAAAATGGAGTATATGCCGCATCAATGCTTGAGATTAGATGTGCTATGTCATCTCAAGAAAGCTGGAAAGCCTTTATGGAGAAGTACAAGTATCAAAAACTTAGAAACCTTAGAGATTGTTTATATCCTGACTGTGGTGGAGGAGATGGAAACGCAAAAAGAAAGGACGCTCAAGAAGCAGCAAGTGAAACAATTAACTTATGTGGCGGTTTAGGATATGTAGGAACTTCTCATTATTTTGGAGTTGGAAATACATTTTCTTTAAGTCCAACACCTACTGATGGTTTTAGCGTAACAATTACTGCCAGCGGTGCGGCACAAAATCCGCCACATACAGGAACAGCCGCTGGAGGTGCTGGAGCATTTGGACTTGGTTTTGATATACCATGTGCCGTGGCAGAG
>Ga0099849_1001002_pt1 | contig 13258 bp, 12 predicted proteins | sample CB_VirMetaG_4_FD_78177 | JGI IMG/M metagenome (GOLD analysis project Ga0099849, IMG submission 78177) | Freshwater to marine saline gradient viral communities from Chesapeake Bay - CB_1508_1M Viral MetaG | ecosystem: Environmental > Aquatic > Marine > Coastal | place: USA: Chesapeake Bay... | reverse complement strand
TGATCTTCCTGGTTTTAATCTAACTTCAATAGGACGATCAGTATGTTTTTTGATGTTTTCAATTGTTAATTTCATCCAAGCATCAAGATCTTGATCGTAAAATTTCATAACTTTTTCGCTCGGAGGAACAACTAAAATTTTACTTCCAGTTTTTGGTTTGCCAGGTTTCCAATTTAATTTTGCTAAACGATCGCTTGCCATAGGTTTAAAATTTAATGCTTGTAAACTATTTTTTGTAATACGATGGTATTCTTTTTTTGTTCCTGGTTGGATATAACCAGTATCAATTGCGTAGAAATCTCTTTTATTTTCTAAACAATATTTTATTGCTTTTTGTCCACCGCCGCCTAAGCCTCTAATAACAAGAGTGTTATCTGTATCTTGTTCTCTATCAAAGTCGCTAATGAAACCGCCGCTGCCATATATAAATGCTTTCAGATAAGGATCGTATTCTAATCCCTTTTTTTCTAAATTAAATTCTTCTTTTTGCACAGCAATTGCAGCAGTTTTTATTCCCATATCATCACCATTCTCTATTGTTTCATTTTTAAAATAAACTTGGTTAGGATCAATTAAGTTATTTAAAAATTGCTTAATTAATTTTTTTTTTGACTCCGTATAGGATAAATCGTCAACATCTATTTCTTTGTTACGTTCCCTATATAACTTATATTGATAACTTTGCTCCATTTTTTTAGCATATTGAATATGAGCTCTATACCATTCTATATTATATTCACAGGTAGCATAATCATCAAACCAAGGTCCGCCTTCTGTGTAATGTAGTGCTTTTGGCTTTCCATCAACCGGTTCTTCATACCAACCTACTAGCCAATTCCATTCATGACTAAGCTCACCTACTTCTTCGTCTTTTAACCAGCTAAATCTATGAAAGTATGCACCAGTTCTTGCCATGTCATTTACTACATCTAAAGTTAATTTAGCATTACTAGGATGACCACAATTTATTAGCATCATACTCGACCAATTTTTTCTTGGATAAGCGTGTTGTACTTGTCCATCCATTTTAGTTGACCCAGGTTTAGGTGTATAATCATGATGAGCACACATTACAGCTTTGCTTTCGTCACGTTGATCCCAAAGCAGTTTAATATCTTCTAGAAAAACAAAATCGCAGTCAATAAACAATGCCCAACCTTCATAGTTACACAAATGCGGAATTAAAAATCTTGTAAATGTAAATTCTGTGCTTGCGAGTTGATCTATTTCACGAGTGTATACACCGTCACCTCTCAGTGACTTTTGTTTCAATGGAATAATTTCTACAGGTACACTACTTGTTTCTTCAATACTACTTTTACAAACTTGATAAGCAATATCTTCTCTGCTATCCCATCCTACAAATACTTTCATTAATCTCTTCTTTCTATATCTTCTTCACTTAATTCTTTACCCATCCAGACTTCTATAACTTTTGCTGCTTTGTTATCTAAATTTACAGCCTTATGCCAATAGCCTATTGGAATGTCAATACTATCACCTGGCGTTAATAGTGTGCTAGTTCTTCTTCCTATTTTATCTTCAAGGAACATATTGATAACGCCATTAACAACGTGCCAGTGTTCGCTGCGTTTAAAGTGTCGTTGATCACTAAGTGCTTTACCTGCTGCAAACTCAAGTTGTTTAACTTGCCAACCTTCACCTTTATCTAATATAGTGTATTTGCCCCAAGCACGTTCTGTTGTAGGTTGACTCCAATCTTTGAGTATCCAACTGCTTGAGTTTTTCTTATCTTTGCCGCCAACACCAAACGCAAATTGTACGTCAGGATGATTGTTATACATTTTATATTCTAATGTATTTTTATTTGTTCTGTCGCCGCCGTTAGCAAATACTAATTTCCACTGAGAACTTCTAGTTGCTAGTACTTGATATATTGCAGCACATGCACTATTATCATCGTCATTAAAACCAATTATTTCGTCTACGCATTCAAGTTCTTTTATAATTGCACAGCGTTCTTCAAACGGCATAAATGGTCTGCCTTTTTTACGAGTAAGCCAATTATCTGAGTTCACACCTACTACAAGGTGATCACCTAATTCTCGTGCTGCTTTAAAATAGGCAATATGGCCTGAATGTAGTGGATCGAAACCACCTGTAACTAGTACTACTTTCATGTAGTATTTATATGCGTACTTTACTAAGTTTTATTTTTTGGTAATTTTAAATTATCGTTATGAATCGATTGTACAAGTGTGTAATCTAATTTAAGATTATTAATTAATTTAGAAAGAGCTAAAGTGTCTTTAGGTAAACAGGCACCGCTATAACCACGTAAATTTTTATTTACATCTAAATAATTTCCACTTGTTTTATTTGTTTTTTTATACGCATTTTTTATAACACTATAATCTGCATCATATTTGTTGGCAATATCGTACATAATATTAGCAAACACAACTCTAAGTGCTGCATAAGAGTTATTATATAATTTCAATATTTCTGCTTCTGCTGGCATCATATAATCTACATTTTTAGGTAACTTACCAAAAGCGTTTCTTACTTTACGTCCTATTTTTAAATTATTTGTACCAATAGCTAATAAATCACATTGTTCAAAATCTTTGTCAGCATAATTTTGTCTAAGAAATTCAGGTACAAAACAAATATCTATGTTATGTTTTTTTATTAGTTCATCTGTAGTACCCGGAGTAGTTGTGCTTCGAATTGCTACTACTCCTTTATAATCATACAGGCTAATATCTTGTACAACATTATTAACTTGGTCTTCAGGAGTGCAAATAAAAATAATTTCTGCAGTCAACACATCTCTTAAAGCTGTATTATATTTGATATCGTGCTCAAGTACGGTGTGTCCTAACCTTTTAAAGCCGTTAACATTTGCTTTTCCAACAACACCTATACCTACTACACCTATAATCATAATAAACTTTCTATTGTTTTTTTAAGTCCAACGTCTAAAGGAGTATAATTAGTAAATCCTGTTAGCATTTGTACTAGTGTTGTATCAGGACATCTACGTTTTGCACTGCCTTCTGGACCTGGTAGTATTTGTAACTTGTCAGGATTTATACCCATAAAGCCCATAATAAGTTTTGCTACTACGCTTATCTTTACTTCGTTGTCATTTCCAACATGCACTATGTTACTACAAGATTTTTTGATAAGAATGTCAGTCATTTGCACTGCATCATCTATATAACAAAAACTTCTAGTATCATCGCCTTTAATATAATACTCGCCACGTTTACAGCGTTCTACAAATTCGTTGACGAAATGATCTACTTGTCCTGGACCATAAACATTAAAATATCTAATAATTAAATAATCTAATCCGCTGTTTGCTACTAGGTTTTCACCTAGAGCTTTCGGAATGCTATAACTCCATCTTGGATTCGTAATGTCGTTAAACACAACCGGTACTTGCTCATCAGTTGGCACATGGTAATAACCTGCATCAATTGCTCCATTAAATATTTCACAAGTACTAGCAAAAACAAATTTAGTATTGGTATTTTTATAACGTTCAATTAAATTTATTGTTGGTAGTGTATTATTTATTAGTACATCAGTTGGCTGTTCATAAAATAATTTAGTGCCATTAGTTGCAGCAAGGTGTACTACAATATCATAGTCAGGTAATAATTGTGTAGTATTTTTATCTGATAAATCTTCACCGCGGATTTTTTTATCGTAAGGTACTACATATGCATTTTGTTTTTGTAAATGTTTGTAGTAATGACTGCCAATAAATCCGTGTGAACCAGTTAATAAAATTTTACCATCCAAAGATATAGTCTTTCCTTACGTTTGTTATTTCTCTGGCGCCAAAAGATTTCAAATACATACCTGCACATTGATCTGTGTCAGCTTGCTGTTCACATACTATAATTGGTTTGTATCTAAGGATAGTATCCATTGCGCCTTTTAACACTTCTAATTCATGTCTTTCACAATCAATTTTTAATAATCCAAACTTTGGTAAATTTAAATCATCTAATCTTTTAATTTGAATACTACCGGTGCCAACTTCACTAACAAAACTGCCGCCTGTGTTTTCTTCGTCAAATACCATTTCAACTACATCATTAACACTGCCTAATGCGTGTTTATGAATTTGTACAGGCAGTCCACTTACATTTCTTTCTAAGCACGAATATACTTGCTCAAGAGGTTCGTAAGCTATTACTTGGTTAAACTTTTCTGTAAGAGGTTTAGACCACAGACCAACATTAGCACCTATGTCAACTGCAATGTTAAAGTCACTTACATACTTGTATGCTTCATCTCTTACATCATCTTGATACTGCGGCGGGCCACCATTTTTAACTCTTTTTGCAATTAATCTTTCAAAGTGTTCATCTGTATCTGGCATCCAGTATTCAAATACTTTTTTCATTTCACACCTATCAAAGCATTTTTGCTTCCTATATTAGCTAACTCTGTATATCCATGGCGAGATAAAATATCTAGTACTGAATTTTTTTGAAATCCATATCTTTTTTCATGTCCTTTTCTTTCATAAAGAATTACAGGTTTATATTTTAAAATTGTTTTTAAACCACCTTTGATAATAAAAGGTTCAAACCCTTCTGCATCAATTTTAATAAAATCTACATTTGTAAAATTAAATGAATCTAATGTAGAAATTTTTACCTTGGTAGTATTTTCTTGATTTGTACTAATATGAGTTGAAAAGGTACTTTTAGGATTAAAATTTATAGAAACTTTTTCTTTTTTGTCGCCTAATCCGCAGTCATATATTTCTACATTTTGTAAATTAAATTTTTTTGCATTCATTTTAAAGCAAGCATTAATTTCAGGAACTATTTCAAATGCAGAAACTTTTTTAAATATATTAGACATATTAGCCGACATTAGTCCATAATTGGCTCCAATGTCAATAGTATGTCTAAAGTTTTTACAAAAAGATATTGCTGTATCTAATTGATCTTTTTGATAATCTAAAATAGTTGAAATTTTAGATTTATTAAAAGCTCTCTCTAGAGTACTATCACCTTGTAATACATGCCAACCATAAAGGAGATCAGTATCCATTTCTTACACCTTATATAAAAAACTTTTTAGCAAAATTACTAATAATGTTTGATACAGCAGTCTCTGCTACATGTCTACTATCAGTAATTTTCTTTCCTTTTTTGCCACCAAATGTTACAATTGGCATATGGCTAGGAATCCATTTAACATATTCAAAACTAGGCCAGTAATATACATTTTTATCATTAATGTTTCTTAATGCTTCGTCTATTGAAACACGTAATATACTTTTGCTTACACAATCACTAACTACACATGGTCTTTCTTGAAATGTAGCATTAAGTGGTACAGGACTTAGTGTAATAATAATAGGTTTATTGCCGCAGTATTTTCTTAACAACTCAACAATTGTTTTTATATTTGCAATATTTTCTTCTACGGTACTAACAACAGATTCGTGTTTGTTGGGATCAAACATATCATTGGGCACACCTCTCCAAAATACGCCTCCGGTTTCTTTGTCTTTCCAAACTTCTGCTAAACCAAAAGTAATAACAAATCCGTTGTGATTGATAAAATGTTTTTTTATTTGTTCTTGCTCTTCAGGAGATTCCCATTTACCTACACCGTCTGCTAATTCATCATACCAATAAGCATCGTGACTACGATTACCTGTTAATGCCCATTCTATAAATTGTCTTACTGCAAAACTATTGTTTAATCCTTCTGGAATAAAAAGTGCTTCTGTGCCTCTTCCGTTCTTTTCCATCCATTCTCTAATGCGTAATGCAAAGCAACTTCCCATAGTCAAAACTTTATCTTGTGGTCTAAAAATAGGTTTTGGAGGTCCGTATGCAGAAAACAATTCATTTAACACTCCGTTAACATTATTTTCAGCCATCATATCTTTTGGCCAATAGTCAACTCTATCACCTTTGTGCCATTTAGTAATGTTACTTGCTTTAATACTTTCTGTTGGATTAAGTACCCCAGAAACACGATATTTTCCCATATATATTTTATACTCCGTAAGTTATTTATAAACTTGCATCTTCCATACCTGCTACTCTTAGTTTTACAATATTAGTTATCTGCCATTGTTTCTGATCTAGTGCTTTTAACACACCTAACCATTTGTTACGCATAAGTGCAAATTCGTTTATAATTTTTTCATAATCACATACATCTTGTTCGCCATCAACATACTTTTCTACATCTCGGCTTGATAATGCTCTTTGATAATTTTCAAGATATTTTTTGAAAAAAGAACTGCGTAGTTTACGCAGTTCAATGTTTAAGAATTCTAATATGGCTTCAATTTCTTGTAACTGATTAAATCTATGCTCGACAATACCTGGCATCATTGATGCTTGTTTTTCAACATTACCGTGTAACTTACATTCTTGTTTTGCTTGAACTAGTTCAGTTTCAAAGTATTGTATAGCAGAAGGAATTTGTGATATATCTCTGCTTACTTGGCTGTACCAACCCATTATTCATCCCATTCGTCGTCATCGTTATCGTCGTCTAACTCTAAGTAATATTGAATTGCAGCATCAAGTGTTTTATCACCGCCTAACATTTCTTGCAACTGAATATCCGAAACTCCGTAATCAATAAGAGTATCTACATATCTTTCTGCTGCTAATTCAATATGCTTTTTATCCAAATATTCTTTAAACAAGTTCCATAGATCAGAAACAAATTCTTCATTCATTCTCAGCTAACTCCTCGTTATGATCAATCACAACTTCTTCGTCGGTTGCGTTAGCGATATTTACCATTTGTGCTTCTTTTGCCGGTAAATCGGCCATAATCATTTCGAGTAGTTCACCTGTCCAGTTTTTACGATATTCTAGTGTTTCATTTCCTTCGCTATCAACATACTTGTAGCGATTACCTTGTTTTTCAAGCAGTCCTTTTGCTTCAAGCAAATCAAACATGCCTGAATATGGATCCATTCCTGTTTCATAAGGAATCTTCACTTGTACTGCTTCAAACGGTTTAGCGTAACGTGTTTTCATAACCTTACACGCTGCTCTAATACCGTGTACTTGTGATGTTTTGTTGCCGTCTGCATCTTCTTTTAGTTTCAGCTTTTTCATTGCTACAACCATTGAACTTGCATACACAAAGCCACTACCACCTGAAATCTTATCATCTGGATCAAACATATCCTGCGATGCATAAGTGTGGTTAGTAACACACATACCAACATTGTAACTACCAAACATATTTACGCAGTTAGTAACCAATGCTTTCAGTGCTTTTGCCTTACGACCCATATCACCCTTCATATCACCTGCTTCAAACTGATTTACTTCAGTTGGTGACATAAGCATACCTAATGAGTCAACAACAAACAATACTTTAGGACGATCTTCTTCGTTCATTGATTTATAATCATCCATAAATGTTGAAATAGTTTTAGCAACATCGTCAATCATTGCCATGTTAAGTTTTAGTAGTTTGCTGTCATCGCAGTCAACACCTAATGCTTCTAGCCATGTTTGATCAAGTGCGTTTTCCGAGTCAATTAGTACAACAAAAATACCTTGTTCTTGTGCTGACTTGACAATATTACCACTTACAATGTAAGATTTGCCTGCACCTGATTCGCCTGCAAACACGCTTACTTTACCTAGCGGAATACCTTTGCGGAAATCACCACTTAGCAGATAGTTAAGTGCATAGTTGCCTGTGCTGATCCAGTCTTGTGGATCGTTAAAGCCTGCACTCATACCTTTAATTGATTTTGTTAATGAGTTTCGAAACTTTGAAGGATCGAATGCTTTAGTAGCCATACATATCTCCTATTCTAAAAAGCAAAGGAAAGGGCCGAAGCCCTTTCTATTATTGTCCTTGACGAGCACGAATCATCGCTAGGATGTCTTGTGCGCCACCACCGGCGTTTTCTGCTGGTGCTGCTTCAGCTGCTACTTCCTCATTTGATTTAAAAGGAATATCATCTTCAACTGCTGCTGGTGCAGGTGCAGGTGCAGGTGCTGCTGGTTGTGGAGCAGGAGTAGGTGCTGCTACTGGATCACCTGTACGTGCTGCCATACCTGCAGGACGGAAGTAATTACTCCAACGCTCTGCATCATATGCTTCACCGTCAACACTTGCTTCAAACATTTCAGTAAGAACTTTAAGTTCTACTTCGCCTGGCTTTTTAGGAAGGAAATCATTTAGATTAAACAAGCCGTGTGTGTTCACTGCTGCCATCTCTGCATCACCTAGTGGACGCTCTCTACGTGCCCAATTACTTGCGCCGTAATCTGCATAACCACCTTTTGAACCTTTAGCAAGACGGAAGTCTACACCAGCAGTATAATCTGTTGGCAGTTCTTCCATATCTGGGTCCATTAGTGCTGCTTTAATTAGTTGGAAGATTTGCGGACCAATAATAAATCTACGAATAGGATTCTCTGGTTGTGAATCTTCTTTCAATGGATCATCTACAACAAAACCTTGGAAGATATAACTACGTTTCTTCCAATACTTACGACCCATATCTTCTAAACTTGGATCTTTAAACCAGCCACGTACCTCTTGCAAGATTGGGCAAGATTCGCCATACATTTCCATGCATGGTACTTGTACTTGTACTGGACGTGAATCAGTTTCGCCTTTTACACCAGCAAATGGAAGTTTAATCATCAAACGCTCTTTCCAAAAGAAAGTGTTTGAATCATCGCCGTCAGGCAAGAAGCGCAGGGTTGCCTGATCGCCTTCTTTCATATTCCAAAATGGGTAAATTGCGTTATCGCCGCCGCCTGTGTTGCCACCGCTTGTACGATTTTCTTGTTCTTTGAGCTTTGCTCTAATTTCTGCTAATGATGCCATAGTTATGCCTCCTTATATTGCCTATGTTCTATGTGCCTTTAGTGTGCAGCACAATTACTATACTACACAATGTTATTTATCTTGTCAACTATTTTTTTGACAAAATTTTCAAATGGTTAGCCGATTATCTTAAACCGGCTAACGATGTGATTCTATCTAGTTCTGTTGAATCGCCTAATAAATCAAATAATGATCCTGGTGCTTTTTGTGCATTAGGATTGTCTGTTTTTTGTGCATTAGGATTGTCTGTTCGCTGTGCTTTATCGGCCTGGAACCTATCAATTCTTCTCCTAATTTCTGCACGTTTTGCAGGAGAAATAGATTTGTATGCCTTTAGAGCCTCTGGATTCAAAGTTAAAATTCCTGCATCAAGCATCATCTGCACTGCTGGATCATCTATCTCAACATCACCAGTGTCTCCACCATATGTACGACCTCGTATATCACCTACTGGCTTTGTACCAAACTTTTGCTGAATTGCTTTCTGTAAGTTTAGGTCAACTTCGTCTTTACTATCTACATCATTAAACTCGTCTACCTGATCAACTTGGCCTAGTTTTTTCTGTTGGTATCTTTCATATACTTTGCCTAGACGTTCTATGAACTGACTTGCGGGCTTGACGTATTGATCGCCGTAGTCTTTTTCTACGCTGGTCAATACTGCTGTTTCGCCTTTTGGAAACTGGCCTGTTTGTCTATCAAAGTAACTTAGTATAAACTCGCCTAATGGTGTTTTGTCTTTTTCAATTACAATATCATCTTCGTCTGAATCTGGATGATCTATTTTGTCGCCTTTTTTAGCGCCATTCATTTTTGCTTGTCTTACAGCATGTGCGTATGCGTTGCCTTCATCTGTATCGCCTTCTACTTGCGCACTAAAATTATCTGCAAATTGTCCTAACAATTTATCAAATGCAGCATCAATTGCAGACTCTGTATTGAAGCCTCTTGTGCTGCCTGTAACTTGACCATTTGGTGCTATTTCTGTACTGCCGATATTTGTATTATTAGTTGGTCTCATTTGCGGTCTTGGACTCGATGATACATTACCAGGAATATAACCTGCTGGTATAACCAAATCCATTCCTGGTTGTAGTTTGTCACTATCTAACCCATTAACTTCGATGACGTCTTGAATAAAATCTTTCATTTTTTCTGCAGGCACTCTGAATCTTTGTGCAACTTGCGATACAGAATCTTCACCAGGTTCTGTTTTTATCATTGTATCTTTTGCTTCATAAAAAATGTCTTCAAAAGTTATTTCTTCTGGTTTTGTATTTTCACTAACTAAATTGTAAATGTATGGAAATACATCTTTTAATTCTTCATTAAATTGTTTTACGGTTAATTGGTCGATCCAATTAGCTGATATATCTTCTGGTACTTCTATGTCTTCAATTGGTACAAATTCTTCAAATGCTTGTTTGTAATGAGATTCCTTTTGAAGATTTTGTATAGACTTTTTAATTGTTGCAATTCTTTCATTAACAATATCCATATGTTCAGCAAGGCTTTCTGCCATTACACTGCTACGGCCCATATAAGTTTTGAACTTGCGGAGATTAGATAGTTCTTCACTTAAACCTGTAATGTGTTTACCAAATTCGTCATAAGGATTGCCACCTTCGCTAACATGCATAGCTAAAGCTCTTGCACCACTAAGATGTTTGTAAGGATATTTAAATTTTTCACCTTGGCTATTTTCGATGTAAATAGAACCAATATTTTTTGTTCTACTTTCACTTTCTTCCATAGGTTTTGTATGTTTAATTGATAATTTTGCATTACCAATTTTTTGAAAACTTGTTTTATTACTGCCGTACATTTTAGACTCAGCCATAGTTTGATCTCCGCTACGATTTTTAGCTAGATAAGAATAATCACGTTTAGTTAGATTTGATTTATTAATATCTCTTACTTCGAAATTTAATAAACGTTTTTTTGCAAACATTCTAATATTTTTTAAAAAATTATACCAATCTTGTTTTTCACTTACTAGTGCATTTTCTGTAAAATTATTATTATACATAATTGTAACACCAGATTCTTCGTCAAGTGTTACACTTACTTTTCCTAAATCCTGCATTCCTGATTTAAAATCAAATTCATAAAATCTTGCTTGCTTAGGTTCATTGGTAATGTTACCATCAGCATCGCCGATTGACACGCTTGAATAACGTCCTCTAATTTCATTAAATAATTGTTCTGCTACGGTATTTAAATTTCTCATTGTATACTATTTATCAATAACTGCTACTTACGAAGATAGGCATGGGCATTTCATATTCTTCATCTGCTTCAATTTGGCTAAACGTATTATAAACCGTAGGATCCCAATCTTTCATAACGCTCATTATTCTTAATGTTAAAATTAAACTGCTAATTAAATCATCATGATGTCCTGGTTTTGCTTGAAAACTACTACCTGCTGCTATGTATGCTTTAAGTTCACTAATACAAGGCTTACTTTTTAATATTAGTTTATCATTTTCAATCATTGTTTTTAATCTAGCACAACTTGTAGTTTTACTTCCATGTGTAGTATTAAAACCTTTTCTAAATTTTCTTACATGACCTTTTCGTATTGGTTCACTAATAAATAATCCAGGAATGTTTTCTTCGCCAAAATCTTGTATTACAAGTAGTGCTGCTTCTCCTATACCATTGTTTTCAACGCTCCAATAAATATTAGAAGTAGTTTTTGTTTCTTCTGCAATATAACTACAAATATCTCGCAAAACCCTAATTTGTCCTGGAATAGCTGTAGTGTTATGTTGCCACTCAGCAACTTGTTCATATGTAGGCAGTTCTATCACTTGTATAGCAGCAAAATCTCCACCTGTTCCCATAGCAGGATCTAATCCTATAACATAAGATTTTTTTGCATCAGGTTTTTTGTACCATCGCACTTGACCCATATGCAATGTAGGTTCAATGCCTTCCATTGCAGCAAGTTTTATACTATTGATCAGTGTTTCATCAAAGATTAAAAATTCACAGCCATATTCTCTACGAAACATTTCTTCACCGATACGACCTATTTCATTAACTTTCCATTCGTCGTCACGGTCGGGATGTTCACTCCAATGAGCTCTATAAGCGTGAAAACCATTTATACCAATTTCTTGTTCATTTCCATGCTCATCAAACTTTTGTTCAGCTTGTTTCCATATAACTGCAAATGTATCTTCGTCGCTGTTAGGTGTGCTTGTAATAATAGCTCTACCACCTGTTGCTAGTGTAGGCGAAATTGAAGTCCAAAATTCTTCAGCAATGTTTGGTTGCACAAACGCAAACTCGTCACAATATAGTAGCGAGATAGACAAACCACGTCCAGTAGTGCCTGTTGTTGTTTGACTGATAATACGTGACCCATTTTCAAACTCAATACTACCTTTATTATAACTAGTTACACCTGCTCTTATGTAATCAGGACATAGTTCATATACATAGCGTATACGCTGCATAATCACCTGCGCACCTGTGTATTTGTGTGCTGCAATAAGAATAGTTTGATCTGGATTGAACATTGCATACCAACACAAATATATACTAGCACATGTAGTTTTACCTGTTTGTCTAGGCATCATATTAATATTAAATCTAAAATTATGATACGAATGCATCAACCTCAACTGATATTCGTAAGGATCAAACAAAAGTTTTCCTTTTACTGGATGCTGAATGTGTGCAAATCGTTTTGCAAAATACAAGTAACCTTCATCAGGATCCATACAATTCAATAGATCTTGAATTTGTGTTTCTGTATATGTTTCTTTCTGATTTGCTTTTTTTGTTAATACACCGTCTAAACTTTTACTCATGTTGTATTTAACCAAAAAAATAGCGCCCTAAGGCGCTATTGAGTTCTGGGGGATGTATTACATAAATCTAGCTTTTTGCTTGTGTCTTTTTTTGAACTTGCCAATTTTATAACCTTCGTCTGTTTCTTCTTTATCTTTGACTGCTTTTTTCATTGGCTCTTTTTTGTCACCGTCACCGTCAATATCAATATAATCTGGTTTTGCTTTCTTTTCTGAAAGAGCTTGTAACAATCTTGCCTTGATGCTTTCTTTGGTATTCATAGGATTGTCACCACCTGCTGTTGCTGGGTATGATCCTTTTTCTTTGTGCATGTCATTTCCTGCTGGAATACTAGCACTAACATCATTCATATATGTTTCATCTGGTTCTGTACTAGCGTCTTGAAAATCGCCATCAACTTCATCTTCTTCTGCTACTGCTTCTTCTGGTGCCATTAATCTTAACATGTCTCCCATGCCTGGCTCTTTTGGTTTTGCACCACACCCGCCCATTGGTTGACTAGGACCGTGAATCTTTCCGCATATTGGGCAAGGTTTTGGACCTGGATTAATATCGTCTGGTTCAACTACTTTTGCACCCGGTGCTCCTGCTAGTTGCATCATAC
>Ga0099849_1001001_pt1 | contig 13258 bp, 9 predicted proteins | sample CB_VirMetaG_4_FD_78177 | JGI IMG/M metagenome (GOLD analysis project Ga0099849, IMG submission 78177) | Freshwater to marine saline gradient viral communities from Chesapeake Bay - CB_1508_1M Viral MetaG | ecosystem: Environmental > Aquatic > Marine > Coastal | place: USA: Chesapeake Bay... | reverse complement strand
CCTGTAAATGGTTCTGCTGTTGTTGCTACTGTTGTAGTTGTTCCACTTGTTCTACATTGGTGTCCATCTCCAAATCTACCCCATTGGTAAAGGTCTCCATAAGCTGCTGTATCTGTAGATGATGTGGCTTTTTGTGAAGCTCCTAAGTTACGATCCATCCATGTGCGTCCTGTAACAGGGTTAATAACATCTACAATTTCTGTTGGGCTATTACAATTTACAATGCCTGGAGGTGGTACAGGAGCAAAAGCTGCTAAAAAGATAGTGTCTCCTTGTTGGATATATACAACACTATCTGCTCCAAAGTATACATAGAAGGAATCTATGTTCCCATCTTGGGTTATTGTAAATTTGTTTCCATCTAATTGTACAGCATCACCAACAATAAACATGCTATCTTCAGTAATTAACCGAACTGTAGTATCATTATCAGAGATGTACATAGAGAATGTACCTGCATAGATGGAATCTATTTGGTTTTCAATATCAACAAATTTGTTTTCAATAGAACTTGCAAGTTTAGCAGAAATACATTGATTTAATGGATCACTTACATTTGCAATCCAATGAGTCAATCCACTTTCAGATAATCTTACCAACACACCAATACCTTGAGCAGGTATACCTTGAGATAATCTGTCAGTTACTGTAACTACTAATTGACCTGCAAATTGGTCAATAATATTAGTAACTATATATTCGTTACAATCATCTCCATAGCTAATAGAATTAGTGTACAACACATCATTAAGTTGTACATCATTTCCATTATAAGTGTTGTATGGATGATTGATACTAAAGCTTACATTGTAAGTAGAATCACTTGTAGTTACAATACTAGTTACATCTACTCTCCATCCTGGGTATAATTCCACAGTTTGAGAATAAGAATATAAGCTAAATAATAAGAATAATATGCTAATAAATATTCTCATGGTATAAATTTGAGGTCAAATGCGGGTTGTGCAAAAAAGGTTTTAGCATCTTGAATTATGTATCCTATTTTAGTTCTGGTAGTAGACCCTGTTTCTACTTCATATATACCTGTAACAACATTTTGAATAAAGTAATTAGGGCTGTTTTCAGTTGGGACATTAGACCAATTTGCATCATGGACAGTTACTTGTAATGTAGGAACATACGCTGCATAATCTGCATAAAGCCATTTGTCTAAGTATATTATTTCAACTAGTAAATCATTGTTTGCAGTATAAATATCTGCATAAGGTACTATTTTAATAGACAGTAATCTTGACCCTTCAGGTACTATAATTTGTACTTTATCTCCTACATATTGTGTTGTTAGATTAGCATTTGGCCCCCATATCCACCAAAAGAAATCATTATTATCAGTTCCATAATGCAACTGATTTCCTCCTGATGAAGACAATATATTTAATAGACTACCATTAGTGTCTACATAATATACTAATTCAGGATTATTAGCTGTACCATAGAAGATAAAAGCATCTTCATAGTTATTAGCTGTTACCAGATTTGCAAAATCAGATAACTGTGGGTCACCTGATACTGCTAAATCATCATCTGTAAGTTCTACAACTAAGCTTGCTTTGTCAATCCAAGTACGAGTACCACTTGGATTTGTACCATATACTTGATATGGTAATGGTGTTTCAACATCATTCTTAAGCTGTATAAAGTCAGAATTAACTTCTACAGAATATCTAACCTTGGAATCAAGATACCCAGCAGTTGGGTCTGTAGAAGAAGACTTTACCTTTTCATCTTTAAGATTGCTGTTGGGGAGATCTGCAAGAAGATCTGATAGTTTTGCCCACCAGATTTTTTTATCTTGAAAATCTCCCCCTCCAGCAACTATATTATCAGGTATATCTTCATCTTTCTTGATTACTGAAGTTCTAATACGCCATTCAGTAGCCATTCAAGATAAATTTTAATTATGCAAAATAAGTAGTAGTAGTAGCTTCACCTAACAATTTGTGAGGATTAGCTGCAAGCAACCAAGGCTTAAAGTTTGTTTCTAATCCTGCAATAGTAGTAGCAGCAGTAGTAGAAGCAGTAGTAGTTGGTACTCCTGTAGTAACATCTCCAGCTGTTGTCTTAGTAGCAGGAATTAAAATATTGATACGAAACTTAAAGTTAGGCTCAATAGTAAGAGTATCAATCTTACGCTCAGTAGCAAGGGTATAAACTGTATACTCAGTACCATCTTCAATGTAGTTAGGAGGAAGGATAAGAGTATCACTAAAACCTGCTAATTGCATAGTACCTTGTAAAGTAGAACCACTTTCTTCCCAACGAATCTTTAATACTCGCGCACTATTCAAAGCATTTTGCTTTGTTGATACAGCAGTATTTGAAACATTGAAATCTGCAAGAAAATCACGTCCAAGCTCAAGAGCACGAATGTTAGCCTTGCTATCATAAATAAGATCAGTACCTACTGAAAGGTCTTCATCCAATCCTACAAACAATAAGCTGTCAATAGTACCAAAACCTGCACCTGCTCCAACAGAATCAATATCAATAACTTCGATTGTAGAAGCAGAAGTAATAGCAGTAGAATTAGATACTACATTAAACATTGTTTGAACAAGAGCTTCATTAACAGGAATTGAGTAAGTAACTCCATTTAAAGTCATGAAATTTACTGGCGTACCAATATTTAAAGTTGCTAATGCAGTACCTGATCCACCAGCTGAAGAAATAGCTAAGCAAACAACTTCATGAGTTGAGTGACGAGGCTTATTAGTAATCAGCTTAGAAAAACGATTGTACTTATGTGCAAGATTAGCAAGTAAGTAATCATTTGCACTTGTAGCTCCTGTAGGAGCAGCTGTAAACTTAAAATAAGCTGGTGGTACACGATGTTGATTGCGTCCATAATCACGATCCTTACGAATAGAATCTAAAGTAGTATAGATTGAATATTCGTGGTCAGCAACTGGAGTAGCAACTGCATCATCAAAACCTGTTACTAACTGAGCAGAGTAAGCTTGTACAGGTGCATAACGAGCTGAAAAACTTTTAAGCTCACCATTACGAATAATAGGTGAAGAAACATAAGCTTTATGCTCATTAAACCAACCTGCATTGTTAGAATAATCTGCACTAGCAGGTGTACCTTGTACAATCTTAATTGCAGGAGTATTAGAAGGTAAATTAGTAGCAGTAATAAAATCTCCTACGTTGCCAAATGTAGCAGGATTAGTTGTAGGCTCAGCTACAATTACTCCTAATTGACCATCTAAAATTTTATTAGTAATAATATTACCTGTTGGGAAAGCTTGGTCTCCCTTAGCTACGAACCAATAATCTTGGTATGTTTTTGAATTAGTCATGATAAATTAACGATTTTCTCGGTTTGTAAATTCTTTCTATTAGCATCTAAATAAATCCTTGACAGCTCTTCTACAGCAAGGTCAACAATTAAATAATGATAATCTTCTGGAAGATCACATTCTGTTTTTGCTTTGATTGTAGTTGGAAATGGTGTATCAATTGTAGGATGAACTGTATAAGTACCTAAAGCAACCTCATTTGGTTTTTTAATGTAGGTTATTCTAGCTTTAGTCAATTCATATTCTCCATTTGTATACACATATAAAGAGTTGTTACGAATAACACCAACTGCTCTTTTCCAAGCTTTTGATGGTTTGTAATGATAATCTTTTAGTTTCCAATCTAAATCATCATGTTGATAAATGTATACATTATAAAAGGTGTTACAACCAGGGTCGAACACACGAGCTTTTCTTAATGACTTAAGTGGGAGAATAGTATCTGTTAGAAAATTAATTCTATAAATATTATCTCCCAAAGGTGTTAAATCAATCTCTGGTTGCTCAGGATATGCAACAACTAAAGTCTGAAGCATATCTAACCTTTGTTGAGTAGTTTCAAAACCGAAATTAAAACTTCTAGGATTTTTGTTATACAGCGCATATTCTGTATATAAAAATATAGCTGTGTTGAGAACAACGTCCACCTCCAAATCTGATAGATTGGGGCGAACATTGTTCCCTAACATGTCCCATTTTCTTTTAACCTCGCTATGTAACTGCTCGATAATCATAAGTCAGCTTGTGTAGTAATTCCTGTTCGTACAAGTTCTTCTTCAAGTTCTTTGTACCAATTATATTCATCAACGTCAGGATTATAGTTAATATATTCCTGATGGAACATATTGTGAATCTTATCAAGATCTCGTCCTAACCTATATACATTCTCATGGTCTTTCTTAGAAAGCCACAAATACTCAGCATTTGAGTTTACAATAATCCTGTAATTCAAAGCTTGCTTAAACATATACTTGATGTATAATTTGATTTTACCATCTTTTCCTGCTTTTACAAGATCATACAGTTCATTGAACTTCTTATGCCTTTCTTCTTGAGTTCCTCCGTTTCTAATAGACTTTTGAATAAATACAAATTCTTCAAGTTCATTATCCACTTTGGTTTCAATAATCTGCTTGTCTTTCACTACATTAAGAATACTGGCTACTTGGAACCTTGTAAACTTATCATAGTTAGTAGTCAAGTCTTTAGTATTTGCCATTGTCTCCATGATCTTAGAGCGTTCTGACTTCTTCCTTGCTGTTGCTTCATCATCTGATGCTAAGTAAAACTCATGTTTAGTTACATTAGCTTCTTCTCGTGACTTAGCAACTTTTGGATGGTTTTCCAACAAGAGAATAGCCAATCGCCCTCTTGATGTATTCCCATTAAAAACTGCCATGTTATCATCTAGATACAAAGCAAAATCCTCAAGGACAGTAGGAGCTTTTCCATTATTGTATTTTGCATCCGCAGGTCTTAAATTCTTTACAGAAGTATAAGAGTTCTTTGGTTGATCATCAATAATTTCATACAATGTTTGAAGAGGAAGAGTTTTCCTATCCCTTACTTCTTCATTGTAAATGCTCGCCCAATACTGTCTTGGACGAATGTCATTGGCAATCTGATCAAGCTCTAAGCCATAAAAAGGATTGTCAACAACTTCGTCCAAGCCAGTCTTCAATTTAAATCCGTCAGGAGATGTAAACTTTACTCTAACCTTTGCATTTCGTGCTCTGGTTCTATTAGCGGAGATTCTTTCTCCTGTTGACAGATTAATATCATAATCACTTCGACCCTGCACACTCTTTCGTGGAACAGGAATAACAAATACTTTTTTATTTAATATTTCCGTTAACATGGACTTATATTTAAATTAAATAATTACACTACCCATTCCATACGACCAATTGCTTTTGTATCCCAAACAGCAAGAGAACCACACATAGTACGATAAATACCAGTCTTCTTGTTGTTAGAATAAGCATTACCACCATCTGTGATGGGGCCCCTGCGAATGTCATATACATTAGAAACATGGTAGTATTCATCTACCATATCCTGACATACCATAGTAATGTTTTCACCAGTTGAGCCTTGTGCAGCACTTTCAGTTTTACCAAACTCAAGAATGTCACATGAGAATGATTCAAGAGGTAAGTAAGAACCTGGGGCTGTTTCCCTGTAAATTTGTGGATCATCCTTTAATGGATCATACATTACAGTTACAACAATACCCATTGGCAACTTAATCTTGGTAAACTGAGCACCATATTCAAGCTCGTTAGGGTGAACTCCAATAGGTTCTTTGTTCTCACGAATAAAGAGACCTGGCTCTACAGTTTGGAAAGTAGATGCTTCAGCAGCAATCAGGTTTGACAGATAGCTGATAAAACCAGTACCACCAATCATGTAAGGCTTACGGTTCATAAATCCACGGCGAGTTACAAAAATCTGATGTAAGAAATCATACAACTCATTAAGTGTCCATGAACCATCGTGTGGGAAATACTGACCATCACGGACAATCTGTCTCCAACCTGGAGCAGTTTTAATTGGATGTCCTGTGTTAGGCTCAGTAGAAATTTCAAGATTACCAAACTCCATCATGAATTCACGATCCATCTCAGAGCGATCTAACAAACGAGCTTCTGCCTTAGAAATAAAGAATCCTGCAGGAATAGTTTCGTTAGTTCCTTTCTTGGTAATGTTTGATTGATAAATGTAACCAGAATGGAAACCTCCATCCTTGTAAGTAGCACCTCCCATCTTGTATGGGGCATTATTGTTTTGTCCCTTACGGGCAGCAGAAATTTCCATACGAACAAACTTGTCAGAAAATTCTACTTTGTTGGCAGACTGACCAACTACACCACGCAGTTTAGCCATCTTACCATACTCATCTCCAGCGTAGAATGGGTTATCTTCGTCACCCACCTGAGAAGAAACGCGAATGAGAGTAGCTCCTTCATCAATTAAAGCTGAGTCAATGTAAGCATTAGGGTCTGAAGTCTGCAACTTACAAGTAATTACATACTGATAAGGCCCCATAGATTCAGGTGTACCAACAGATACAACCTTAATTAAAGGTGCATTGTCATCCTCAGTCTTTAAGACCATTGGATTTTCAACGTGTGGATGATTCAATACAATACGGAAAGTTTCTTGTCCACCCTTGCCAATTTGAGTGCCAGGTGATTCAAGCATACCTGTGACACGATACTCAATGAGTGCATCACCTACAACTTCCCACTCGTACTCATCCTTACCACCGGGAATTGTGTAATAGTTTCCTTTGGCCATTGTATGCCAAGTCCACTTTTTATTCACCATTTCACCCATGAACTCAGAAGAGAAAAGACGAGCAGTTTTCACTCCAAATTGGAATGGCTTCTCGTCACGAAACATGGCTGCATGTGAATATGAGTCAAAGAAAGTGCCACCAAACTGTTGATATTCGGCAACACTAAGTGCTGTTCTCCTATTCATAATAAATTCGAGTTTAATTAAAAAAATTAAAAAAGTTATAAAAAATTAGTCTGCAAATTCAATATCATTCAAAGATTTAATTCTGGTGTTAAAACCTCTATCTGACCCAGAAAGATTCCCATTACCTCTAAAATAATTCATTAGATTCTGTTTTGTTTCTTTTACACCATCTGAAAATGAGGCTTTTTTATAATTATCTAATTCAAATACACCATTCTCAGGATTAAAATAAGACATAAAATCTAACAACTGAACTAAGCCTCTTGGATGATTATAAATGTTTTCAATTTTATCTTTAAAACCACCCTGAGCTAATTCATTATAAATAGTTTGCTTTCTAGTGTTTTTCCAATTTGTAGATTCAATAGCTTGAATAAAATTATCTTGAAACCTTTCTAAGTTTTCACGTTCTTGTTCTTGTTCATACTTAGCTGTTTCAATTTCATTGTTTAATGATTTTAATTTACCTTCATTATCTTTTTTAAATGCAACTAAGGCTTTTCTTTTAAGGGTTCCTTTATCTCTATATAATTCAAGAATGTCTTCAATAGTTTCTTCATCATCTCCTTGTTCACTTAAATGCTGCATTAGATATTGCTCAGCAACATCCTCATTATCAAAGCTATCTTCTGTTAATTCAGTATTGATTACTTCTGCTTGGTCAATAAGACGTTTTAAATCTTCGGGTTGCAGGTTGTTACCTTTAGTAACTACATACTCTAAAATTTTAGAAGTTACTGGATTAGGTGATTCTACAATAGCTTTAATTATTGATTCTTGAGTCATTTGAGTTTTTTGATTATTCTCTTCCTCAAGTATCTCAGCTAAGCTATCATAGCTACCATCAAAATCTTCATAGTCTGCAGAAATAAAACCTTTATCTCTGTAAAACTGATACAATCCTGTAGCTTCTCCTTCTGGAGCAGTATATGAATCCGATTGATCAAAATCATCATCATTATCTACATCAGTGCTTACATCATTATCTAATGTGTCATTAGAATTGTCTGGCGTAGAACTCTCTTTTGAATTAAAATTGTCTTCCGAAGGTGGAGCTTCTACTGTGATTTCCTCATCTGTAAAATCGAAATCTGGCAAAATATTATCGTCCATAACAATAAATTAAATTAATTAATTAACTTTTTCTTTCAGGTGGTTTATTAAGTTGTGCAGATTTTATATTAGTTTCTCTTTCTTTTCTTGTTTGTTCTCTTTGAGCAAGATCCATTTTTTGAACTTCTTTGGCCATTTCTATTGATTGTGGTATTTCATCTCTATCACCTTCACTATTATTAGATGAAGCATCAATCATATATTTCTGAAGATCCATTGCTTTAATTTCTTTATCAATTTCTCCTTTAACCATAATTTTATTAATCTCAACTTGTTCTTTCTTTTGCTCAGCTTGCATCATTGCTTGTTGCTGTTGTTGTTGCATTTGCTGCATTCTTTGCTCTTGTTCAGCAGCAGCCATAGAAAGCTTTTTATGAATCTTTTCAGGAGAATCTTTTTTAACTATAGACAAGAACAAATTAGAAAGAGTTTCCATTCCTTGACCTGCATTTTGAGCAAATGCATGAGCAGATTGTAACATATATTTTCTGTACTCTTCGTTGTTTGTTTCATCTCCTACATAAACACCTATGTCTTCATAGTCTAACACATCAGGTGTAATCTTCAATACTTTTTGAAGACCATCAGAAGATATATAGTTTAAAAAATGTTCTTTTCTATTAGGATGTTTTCTAAAGAAATCCACATAATACATTCTAAACTGACGTAAATATTCATTTACTAAATCAGCCATAATTTTATTAAACTCAATAAAATAACTTTCAGACATGGTATAACCTTGCTGAATAGCCATTTGATTATCAGACGCATTACTATTTGGAGCAATAACTCCTTCTGCTTGTGGTGGTACAAGCATTTGCATTCCAATCTCTCTATCTAATAATTCAAGAAACTGTTGCATTTGTATAATCTCACCAAATGCACCTGCCATTTCAGGTCTGACAACAGCACCAGTATTATAATTAGGCATAAGACCTTCAGTCCTTGATTGAAGTGCATAACCAAGACTTCTTCTCAAGTACATGAACATGGCAATCTTATCAATACCTTCATACAGAGGTTCACCATTTTCATCAGTATGCAAATACTCAGGAATCATATCAACTGATATGTTTTTAATAAATCCTTCGTATTTGGTAATTTCTTTTGTTTGAAGAGCTTTTACAGCATAATATTGAAACTGCGTATTCATCGCTCTTTCTACTAATGAAATTGGTTGTGAGTTAAGATTAGAAATAAATCTACCATTGATACCTAATGTAAAATCACCAAATGGATCTCCTGTAAATAATGGCTGATAGGGACATTCTCTGAAATTCCAAATTAATTTACTACCATATCTTGTAACTTCATATCTACGAGGAACCCATAATTTTTCAGCAAAACAAGGATCTCCATAATCATCTATAAACTCATATTGAGTTGACTTTTGACCATAGTCATTTGTAATTTTAGTTTTAGCTGCATCTTTAGGGGGTTTAAAATTAGGAGGTGCTATCTCAGTAACTTCTTCTCCATATTCATTTGTTCTTGTAATAAACCAAACTTGACGATATGCTTTAAATTGTAAGTATGTTTTCCAAGTAAGTGTTTCACTATTAAACCTGCGATTTGTCATAGAACCCATACCATGTCCTACTTCTCTGTCATCTGCATAATGCATTGTAGCTGATGCTAATAACTCAGATCTTTCAGCTCTTGCATCAGGCCCAGGCTCATGGTGTTTATTTGCTCTGTTGTTAGATGAACCAGTAAAAGTAACGAGTTGCTCTATTTCTTCAGGACTTACTTCATTTCCTATTTCATTATAGACATCTGCTAATGTAATAGGTACTTTAATCCAAAAATAGTCTGCATTTTTTATATCAAATGTGTCTGGAGATTTATGAAATCCTACATGTAAGTTGTTAGTAACAATAGGTTTTGGCTGACCATTCATTTCTAAAATACCTGTAAATGTTCCATCTGTAGCCATTAAATGCTTAAATGCGACATCTTTAAGTTTTCTCCAATCAAATTTCCATTTAAAATATTGAATTACATCATTATAGAATTGCTCAGCTTCACTTTTATAATGAGTTCCTACAATTTGTTCAGGCGGAGGATAGTTTCTTTTTTCTTCAAGAGCTTTATTAATTTCATCATCTGGAAGACCTTGTTGTTTAAGTTGTTCTTTTTCAAGACCTAATTGAATACTTTCATCAACACTTTTAGTTAGTAAATTATAAAGCTCCTCATCTTTCTTTTTATTTTCCCTGTCTGATAAAATCATTGCCTCAATATTATCTCCGCGTTTATGCATCTCTCCAACTTGATACATATACTTAGAGTATATTCTATTATAAGGCAACAAGTTTTCTGGTTCTTCATCGGGAAGTTGCATGTGGATAGGAACTTGAGAACAAAATTCCTCCATATGCTCTTTAAATCTTGTTAAATCATTATTGAGAATATCATAACACCGTTTCATACGCTCATACTGATAAGACACAGTTTGATCGTATGGAATAATGTCATTAATTATTTCCTCATACCATTCCTCATTTTTTTGAGAATCAGGTATTCTAAGTCTTATATCTGCTCGCATATTTACGTTGTTTTACGGATCGTGCAATGGAAATATAATTATGACTTCTCATTCTAGACATTCTAACTTCTTGTTCTCCAAGAGCTAATGGTATTCCTAAACAAGCAGATACAGCATCAGCATTTACTTTGTCATTGTATTGCTTAATCTGCTTAATCAAAAATAAACATGGAATTCTTTCAATGTTCATTTTGATTTCTGTCTCACCATCTATTGTCAATTCAGTTTCTTCTTTTAACCAGTCTGCGAATTGATCAATAAGTGTGACTTTAGAAGCACCACTAACAATGTATCCAGTTTGAGTTGCCTTTTTTTCAAACATCCATGATCCTTGGCTATATTGGGGTCTTCTACATAGAAGATCTATCTTTCTTTTCTTTATAAAATATTGTCTTATTCTTTCACCACGGTTTGCTTCATACCATAGTCCTCCAATAGGATTACCATACAAAGCCAAACCTAATTCTACAATTTCATTATATTTATCTAAACCCTCTAAAGGTTTACCAACAAATCCTGCACAAATACAATTCCCTGGCAAACCATGACTAATGTATTTAGGGTTTACAATAAAATATGTAACCCCTAATGACCCTCCTTCATTCCATGAATCAGATACATATGGATCATGTACAGCAAATACTGCATCTTCAGGAATGACTCCATTTATCTTTAATTTTTCAGGTGATATATACATAACAAATTCACCTGATAAATCTTTCTTGTCTACTGATATAGGCCATTCATAAAATGGATCTGGATTAGCTACAATATCATAGTTTACACCATTTGGAGAGTTACTATCTCTATACAAAGAAATAGAAGTACCAACCTTTTTATACAATTCTCCTTTAATAAGTTGCCTTTCTCTAATCTCAGCTTCTTTTGTAGGTAATATATCACCATGCGCCTGTACCCACATATCATCAATATAAAAAGGCGCACCCATTCTGTGGTTTCTAAATACAGAAGGGTCTGATGATTTCTTCTTTTCTTCACGAATAGATAAATGCTTTTCCTTAGCTTCATCTAAATTAGTATTACCATCTTCGTCTTTAAACCCAGGATCTACCATATAACATGGTAAAAAGAATCCATAAGAAGCTTCTGAATCATAATCAGAGTAAGTAAATTCAATACAATTAAAATCCTTAGGTTGAGTAAATACTTTCTTTGCTGGAATAATAGTTTCCATATCACCAGAAGTACCAATACCTGCCTGACCTGCTAACTTTCTTGATGCACTATCAGAAATCATATGCTCGTTAGAACCCCATGAATCAAGCAGTTCTGTATTCAATCCAATCTCTTCATTAATAATATATGTACGTCTACCACCAGCAGATTTTTGAGATGCGCCTTTTTGATTAGGTGAGTATGCAGTATTATATACTCTGTCTCCTGTTTTCTCCTTTGTCCAAACACCACCTTGCTTTACATCTTTACGTTCCTCCCAAGGATCTTCCTTATTGTTAATCTTAATACTACCACCCATTTCTTTCCAAAATGGAGATGGTTCATATTCACTATCAGCTTTTGATTTACCCCAAACACCAAGTTCAGGATAATCAGTAGAAGCCATGCAATCCATATTAAACTGTACCTTCTGAAGCAACTCAGTAGATTTACCTCCACCACCAGATGTAACTTCAATAACAGCTGAAGAATTAACTTCTTCTCCTGGCAAATACTTCTTTTGACCAGAAAAACATAAGTCAAACAATATATTACCTATTGCTTGACTTACTGATTTACCACCACCTCGAGAACCTAACTCAATATAATTTTTAGCTTGGTTCCAATAAAGAGGAAACCCTTTTGGTTCTTTATGCAGACCAAAAAGGTTTTCTACTGGACTAATAAACTTTTTAAGTTTACCTCTTTTATTAATCATCTGTAAATACCTATCTTCAGGTATATTAGATGGTCGTTTTGTTGTTGTACATTCAAATACTGCATAATCAGAAGTGTACTCATCATCTCCTTCAAAACCAGAGAACTTATCCATTATCATACGATAATACATTCTATGCCATTCCAAATCTCTAATCCTTGGAATACCAATAGTTCGTTCTCCGTAATCTGTCCAATCTTCAAACCTTCCAAATACACCCATAAAACCAATACGACCTGGCACATATCTCCACTGACCAAACTGTGGAACCCATATACCATTAATCATTTTAGCTCGTAACTCTCTCCATATCTTAGTATGTTCAGGATGAAAAGGGTGTACTACTTTAGGTCTAAATTGGTTCAAAATCTCCGAGAGTGTCCCCGTTTGTATCTTGATCCACTCCATTTACTCCATCTATTATTTCATGTTTAGAAATCTGTGAAAATTCCTCAAGGGAAAGATTACAGGCTATCTTTTCATCTGTTGCCAATGTGATAATAATTTTCTCATCATCCATAGACAAATCTTCTGACGTAAAGTATGGTTCAATATGACTAATAAAATCCACATTAATCATAATCCACATTTCACGTTCTTTCTTATTATCCTTTACTACATATACTGTAGGTAACTTTATCCATCTGACCACATTCGTTGATTTTGCGATTTAAAAATCTTACCCCCTCCTTTCTTAATAGTTTTTGCTTTTTCTTTATTAAACTTAATCTCTATCTTTTCATAATTCTCATATACCTTAAGTGCATCTTTTTGCAAAGTATTAATCTGTGAAGCAGTGCCTTTTACTACAATAGTTTTATTATTTATTATTTGAGTGCTATCTAAAGTCAACTCTGTATCTTTGATAAGCTGCGCTCTTTTACGCAATGCTTT
>Ga0099849_1001000_pt1 | contig 13263 bp, 8 predicted proteins | sample CB_VirMetaG_4_FD_78177 | JGI IMG/M metagenome (GOLD analysis project Ga0099849, IMG submission 78177) | Freshwater to marine saline gradient viral communities from Chesapeake Bay - CB_1508_1M Viral MetaG | ecosystem: Environmental > Aquatic > Marine > Coastal | place: USA: Chesapeake Bay... | reverse complement strand
TCATAAAGCTCTATGAGTTTCGAGTCCTTCAGTCTTTTTGTTATATCTTCTTCATTATTTCCATCATTTGCTGCTTGTGCTCGTGCTTGTTCTAATATTGCTGTTAGATCTTCAGCGCTAATTTCTATTCCGCCCTCCGTCTCGACCTCTTCGCCCTCTTTGACCTTATCCTCTCGTGACTTCTTTAAGAATTCATCTAACTTGTTCTGTGTTATTTTAGGTTCCGAATTCTCAGGATAAAGCCCGTAAGCTGTTATGGTCTGCTTAGCAACAATTCTCTCTAAGATGGCAAAAAAAGCGTGAACACTGAGGTTTCTGAAAGATTGTTCTCCTGCTTTCGCTCGCTTGTCAATTTCTTCTCTAAGATCAGACATTTTGATCGGAAAGCTGGCAGTTGTGTGTTTTCTTGCAGCTGCAGACTGAGTATTGACAGGATAAAAGAATAGCTGAACTTCATCATATATTCCAGCAGTGGAGAGAGGATAACCTACAAACATGGAAATAATTTTGCCAAGAGAGACGTGTTCATCGACTCTGGATTCGCTATATTTTGCCGGATTGGGATTCTCTTCTTCACCTCCTGCATTAACTCCTACTTCATCTATTCCTATCAGAGGAATTTGATGAACTGATTTACCTTTGACCCCGTATCCTTTGAAAAATGAATTAACAACTTGTGCTCTGAAGGGGTCAATTCCGTGAGGCAAAGATTCAAATTTAGCATAGATAACATCGCCAGCATTGGGTGAGTTTGAATCTATGAGTGACTTAAATTGCTCATACTTATTTGCTTCTAAAGCCTTGTTTAACTCAGGCCCATTATCCTCACCATAGAGAAAATCTAATAATTTTTTAATGGTCTCAGTTTTATCAAATGTTTCTTTCCATTTTCCTAATCTTTCAAAAGGGACAATGGTAGATTTTTTTGATAAGTCACTGGTAGAAATCTTTAAATTTCCTCTTATTTCTTTTATTTTTTTATTTCTTTCTGAAGAGGTCAATTTCCTCAGCTCCTCGTCGGAGCTGGCATCATTTATCAAAGATTCCACATCATCTTGTATATCATCAATAATGGTATTGAGATTAGTATAGTATCCACCTGCAGCTGATAATGTTTTCATCTCTTGAAAACCACTACAAACTAAGTTGAGGGTGATATCAACAGAATTATCTCCTCCAAAACTATAATCAGCATTTACAAGCTGATAGATTGACAAATCCCGTAGTGCATTTAAATATCTGCCCAAGACATTATCAGAATTAACATTGCCGTCCGGGTGACTCCAACCAAACTCTATGACAAATTTTGTCTGTGAAAACTCATTGGGAGATAGAATAGCTGATAAATCTTTAATTCTCGTCTTGTCGTGTAGTTTTATTTTTAAGTGTGCTTTCTTTGTGGCTAACAACCCGTGACCGATACCTGCTATCGATGTATTAAAAGAGAGAAGCGTCATAAAGGGTTGAAAGGGGTCTCTCACATTTGTGTATTCAAAAGGCTTGTCATCTGTTCCTTCTCCAAGAATAGTCGAGATATCTCCAAATCCTTTTTGACTTCTATTGATATTTGGATTGACCATAGTTTGAGGAGATGTAAAAATATCCATGTAATTAAAATCAACATCTCCTAAAGTTTCTGTGTATGCTTCTCCAACAGGTTGTGCCCTTTCAAATGTTTCATTACTTCCCTCGTGCCTCAAAAAGTTATGAATACTCATTTTGTTTGCTTTCGTACCACTTCTATTTTTAGTTAAAATTTTAACATCTAAATAGGGCGTGCATCTGGAAATTTCTAAAGGTGTCACAGCTGACAGAAAAACCGGAAAATGATTTGCGTTTCTGGAATTAAAACCAAAAACAGGATCTTTGATGATAACTGCACCCAGCGACGGACGAGAAAATTTGTCAATCCCTTCTCCGGGAGCTGATGTTACTGTCACTATCGAATTAAGCCCATCAGGTGGCGCTTGATTTAAGTCTACTGAGCCAGATAAGTTATCGCTGGTGCCATATGATCCGGATATTAATTCTCTATTTGAAAATGTTAAAGGATCGGCATATTTTAAAACTTCTTTTATTCCATTCGACTCGTAATCACTATATGCAGCTTCAACGTTAGTCCCGCCAGATCTTGCAAGATTTTCGCTAATATCAAATCTCTCGCTTCCGTTAAAAGATATACTCAATACACCTTCAGTATCATCTCCATATGCAGCCGTAAACAGTGTTTTAAAATCATCTCCGATCTGTGAAAGAGCATAGCCTCCATTTGTTCTATCACAAATGTTTGACAAGACTCTTCGAGCTGCTCTAATTTTTTTCAAACTATCTTCATCTTCAGGCCCATTAGTATTCATATCTCCTGTAAGACGTTGATAAGTGTCACCTTCTGGAATTCCTAATAAAAATCCTTGAAATGATTCAACAGCCTCTGTAATCATTTCAAAAGCAATATCAACATTTTCTACCTTGCTACTCATACGACATATCCTAAGACCTGATTAATATCTTTTGGAACAAGAACAATGGTCCCAGCTGGGACTTGTAATCCCCATCCTATTCCACTGGCAGCAGCAACGACCCACCAATAGGATGCTGTCCCATAAAATTGTCCTGAGATCTGATCTAATCTTCTGTCTTCCTCCAGCACAATTTCAACAACATCAATGATGCCTTGCTGAACACCTTTTCTAATTCTTGTGTTTATGACACTCATTGATTTTGTGCCCGCTTCCGGGCCTAATGATCTTAGATATCTTGAAAGGGCCACTTAAAGTCTCCTATGGTTTGCCTGTGCTCTTTGTGGTTGACCCAGGCTTAATAAATGATTTTCCACCTTCTCTAAATTTTCTTTCAGACTTAGAGAATCTGTCATCATACACATCACCTGCAACATTTCTCATAACTTCACCCACATTGTAAAGTGGAGCTCTGTTATAACCGGTATGATCGAGTCCGGGTGGGATGTCGTGAATAACATCAAAAGTAAAAGCAATATTACATCCTATGGGTGCTCTGGCATTGTGATCTGTTTCCCAGGGGAAATCTTCTAACCAGTTAAAAGTCACACCTTTGATGACACCCGCCAGACCTCTACCTCGCGTGGCGTGAAATGCGCGAACGAAAGGATTTGCAGAAGGTCTCATGAAAGCAGACTCTGGATTTTCCATAAGTATGGCAACAGCCTCAGCACCTAAATCAAGAGCTGCCCCAGATGCTCCGCCTCTTCTTGCGACCAGTCCAATAGCTGTATCTGTTAATCCAACGACATCTAAACCTGCAACTGCGTAAAGAATTCCTGCAACAGATTTAGAAAATGCCTCTGACGGATCGTTCCAAATGTCTTCATGTCTGACAAGTAAAACTTCGCCATTGATATCACTTGAGTAATCGGTCACCTCGACTTTGTATATCTGTCCTTCTCCAGTTTCATCAGAAACAACTTCCTTAATTTTGCAAGTAATTCTTTTTGTAGTGTAATAAGTTTTTCCAGACTCAGACTTATAACCGTCTATCATGTTAGGATTAATATAAGCAAACATAGTGCTACTGCCTGGACCTGCGAATCCCTCGCCTCCAAAGACGTTCGGGTCTCTAAGTCTGGCAAGAGTTTGTGCAGAAAGTAAGGGATTGACAAAGCCATTAATTAGAGAATCACCGAGATAAGTGGCAGCAGCTTCTAATCCGGCACTCGTAAAGTTTTTAGCCATCAAGCTGTCTGTGCTATTGGTGATCTCATCTGCTCCCATCTTAATAAGACCCTGAGGAGATCCTGCAAGTGTTCCAAAGATTGTTAGCCCAATATCACGGAAGGTTCTCATAAAGTCAGCAGCGGGAGACATGACGTTACCTTCTCCGATAGGATTGGCTTTGACACCTTGATCACCTATTCCAAAAGTTCTTGCCAGCGCAAATCTTGAATAGTTGGATTTGACCACGTCACCTATTCTTAGGCGAACAATAGGAGAAGACCCTATGACTTGTGAGAAAGGTTGAACAAACCTTGAACCGCTAAATCCTTCCGCGAGAGTAGCAGTCACGTTATCAGCATCAGGATCTCCTGTTTGAACGATTGTTCCTTGCGTCCATTGTGGATACATAAGCGTCACAAATTTGTTAATCTTATACCACATATCATCAAAGTCTTCTCTATTAGTCGAATAAAGCGTAAAACCAACTTGAATTGTTCTGGTAGTGGATTGGTAAGTTTGAACAGGATCGATTCTTCCATATCCTTGCGTTGAGTTAAACTGGGGCTGGATAGAATCTGTGAGTTGATTTAAGAAAGCATGAAAAGCAATAATTTCATTTGTTCTCAGATCCTGTATGTAAAAGGGGACATATTCAGAATCCAGTTTGTCTTCTAATATTTTAACAACTGTTTCTGGTATTCTTGCTCCCGATCCATCGGTGTCAATGCCCGTATAGGTATTTCTAACTAACCTACTTCCAAGCATACCTCTCGCAGGATTCACTCTTGTGTAAGTGTTATTCAAATCAGAAGCTGCTCTAAATATATTTAAAGGAAGAAGATATGCTGAAGGGACATCACTCTGCTCCCAGGCCAGAGTTGTTTCACTTCCGATCTCGCCACCTGCAAATCCTCCACCCGCGTCTGTTTTCTTTCTTCTGCTCTTTCCTACTCTGTTTCCAGGTATGTTATCCAGCTGATCAGGATCTCTCGGATTTGAAATTCTACTTGTGATATCGTCCTCGCTCTGGTCTGCATTTGTCCAATGAAGACTTTTTTCACCAATAATAGCAAATATATTAGCTATTTTTGCAACACTCCCAAACTCATTGATTATCGATCTAATTGCTTCTTTTTGTCCCGATCCAGCATCACCCACGTCAGCCAATCGTTGTATTTGATCTGAAAACTTAAATGTTTTCTTGATTGCGACATTTGATATTGCCAGCCAGAATCCTGGAGAGTCGTATATATCAGTAAGATTTTCTGAAACTCCTGAACTTGATTCTACATCTTTTCCAAAAATGACCTCGACACCTCGATAAAAACAATCACTATAGGGAAAGTCTGTGGGCGTTAGGAAATTATTGAAAAGATAGTTATTTGCAATAAACTTGTTAGATTTTCTGGATAGACCCAAGGCCATTCTTCCGGCGTTGGCGGTGGTCGGAGAAGAAGCAATCTTAATCAAGTCATCTTTGACAATCTCTATATCCTCTTTGACTAACTCATCTATGATTTCTGTGTATAGCGACTCAAGAAGTTTATACATCGTAATCATTCTAAGCGCTGTTTTGATTTTGTGAGTGTCTGTAAAATCTTCAAATCTGATGGCTTGATTATAAGTTACGCCAAAAGAACCCGCATTTGCTGAGCCTTCTTCATAGGGTATTTCCACACCTGTGCCTGCTCTAACAGATTTTTCTGCGTACTGTGGCACTCCAGTCGCATTCATGCCCAATAAAGCTTCTGCGCTTATCTTTGGAACTTCTTCTCCTGCAACATTGCTGGGCATATTGACAATGGCTTCATAAGCAGGACCCTCAACAGAATCAAGAATTCTTGTTTCAATGTCAGAAGGCTCATTAATATCTGATGGGTTGATTCTTGTCATATAACCCGTTGCTTTTAATAGCTGTGAAGCACCCGCATTCTTTAAACGAGCGAGAGAAGAACTAAATTCTGAGTCACCTTTGACAAATCCAATTCTATTGCTATCAATAGGTAAATCAGGTTCTGGATATATTTCATCCATATTAAAACGATTTTTTCTCTGCAAAGCTCTAACTGTATGTTGAACAACATAATCGGTCTCGTCTTTTATTCCTCCGATCAGCTCATTAGAATTTCTACTTCCAGGATCTGCTCCGTCAGGAATGTCACCACTAATCTTGTTGATGATCTTAAGTGATAAATCATCTTCCAGTGTGGTAGGATCATCAAAGTAGCCGCTATTACTATAGGCTTCCATGAGTGAGTCTTCTTCTGTTCCCTGCGGAACAAATGGTTCGTCGGCTATAAACTTATCTTGATCCTGAAGTGCCTCTCCTCTATTTCCGGCATAAGTTTCTTGATTTCCTTTTTTAAACTCATAAAAATTACCGGATTCTTTTGATATGTAATGTAAAAAATTTCCAACTAATCCTGCTTCTGAACCTGCATTGTTTAAGTCTAAAAGCGGAGCACCAGTATGTTCGTCAATATTTAAGTCGCTATCAGCATTAGAAGGATCCTCTAATGAGTATTGAATCATTCCACTTGGATTGACCCGGGGTCTTGAATACCCGCTTGATCGTAAAAAGTCTTTGAGAGTTTCTCTAGCCATTTTTGTTCCTTGATTTCTGATTTGAAAGATGATGCGACACTTTTCTTAAATTCTTCACTATTCTCGAGATTGTTAAAAACTTCCATCACAGGAGAGAGCTCTTTGAATAGCTCTTCTAAGTAAATATCGATTTCTTTTTTTTCGTCTTCACTTAGATTTTCTGCGAGAATATTTTTTTGAAATACAATTTCATCAATAATTTTATTTGTCATTTACACGGTTCTCATTTGAAAAGTTCTTCTATCGGACGTCGTAGACTTTGCAACAACATTAGCAATTCTTGTGCTATCAACTACAAGTTCAAAATTATGCTCTGCGTTATCAAATCCTTCTTTTAGAGTCGCTATTAAATCTGCCTTAAGAGATTCTATGTCAACGTTAACATTAACTTCTGCTGGAGCTTGCTCGAGTTTGCTAATTGATTCTTCCACAGCCTGAGCTAAATCAGCAGAGATGCTGCTTGCAACAACTTCTATATTTGTAGTTCCTCCATCAACTCTAATCTGGGGAGAACTAATTGATGCCATTGAGATAGCCACATCAGATGCGATATCTTTTATTTCTATTGATGCTTTTTTAAAATCTGATACTATTCCTTCAAAATTAACAGAATCGCTAATATTTTGAATTGATTGCTCAATTGATTCTATGAATATATCACCCCAGCTCATCACTGAAGCTGCATAGAAGTTTCTCGCTTCCTGCCCACCAGGAACTGATGGATCGCCTAAAGATTTTGCTAATTCATGAAACATAACGGGCCAAGAATTAGTAGATGCGTCACTATTCACAAAATTGGCATTGGTATCAATTGCTATTTGATCAATTGCTTGCTTAGAATAAGATTTATTAGTATCAACAAGTTTATCATAAGACTCTATTAGAGAATCTGAAATTTTGCCAGAGTAATTTTCTAATGCAGGCATAGATATTTGAACAAATTCTGATAATCCACTTGCTGTTTCTGCAGAAAAACTTGCAACGCTTTGTTGAATACCCATGATGTGTTTAGATAACCCCTCAGCATTTGTTGCCGCCTTGATGAACTGACCTTCCATATCAGCAACTTCTTCTGTAATTTTTGAAAGTGATGGAGCAGAAGCCAAACCTTGAATGTTCTGGGTGATTTCCTTCATAGCTTCAGAAGATTTGGCGACTTTTACCATACTATTATTAAGTGTCTCTAAAGCATCAGCTTGTGTTTTGGTAGCTGCTTCTTGTGTTTTCGCTTGCAAGTCAGCTTGATCAGTAAACATCTGCCCAGTCTGCATAAACATTTTCATCTGCTGAATATCACCCCCTGTCAGTTGAGCTGCTAGTGCTCTTTGGCGTGTCTTTGACATATTTTCTACATCAATTCCTTGATCTAGAATTTGTTCTCTTATTCTATGCAAAAATTGTTCTTCGTCTTCATTTGCTAGATACATCATCTCCATAGCATCCATCTGAATGCCGAACATTGCAGATAAGTCACCCATCTTTGTTGCAGCAGAGTCAAAGTCTCTAAAGGGCTCCATGAGATTTTTAAACGTTCCGATACTCATTCCCAACTGACTTAAGCTGGCAACCATTCTGGCAGCACCTTCGACAGTGATGTCAGTAAAGAAATCCATGTCAAGCTTTACATCTTTAATTCCCTCTGCCATCATTTTTAGGGGAAGTCCGACAGCATCACCAACAACTTTTGCTTGATTTGTTATGTCGGTTAAGATTTCTTCACTTGCCTCACCTGTCTCGGCAAACATTACACCGATAAGTTTAGCGGTATCTTCAGCACTAATTTTCATCGCATTGGAGAATCTTATCGCCTCTTTCTCCATTGCTTCATTTGACTGATGTAGAAGACTAACATTTGTATCACCAAACTCCTTAATGATATCTATTCTTTTTTCAGATATATCTTCAAGTGCCAATCCGTCATATTCAACGAGTTCATTAATATAATCTCCCATTGATTGAAATGATCTTGCAGCAGCTTTCTCACCTTCATTAAAAATTGCGGAAAAATCACCAGCTGTAAATGCTTCCTGAGTGACATTTCTAATTTCGGGACCTAAATCTTTTATGAGCTGCTGATACTGAGTCACATACCAAGTGTCTTGAACTTTAACTACTTCATCCAAAAAACCTTTGAAGGCACTCTCGATGTACCCGAAAATTTCAGAACTTTTTGCAAACAAAGTCTCAAGTACTTTTTCAAGTTCTGCTTGTTGATTCTCTAAGTCTGACAGAATCGAATCATCAGCCATAAACACTCCTTTTTAATAATTATGTCATTCCATCTTTTTATTAAATATTTCTTCTATTCTGGAAAGTGGAGTGTTGTTATCGCCATTTAAAATTTTACCATCAGACCTTTGTTTATTTTCATTTTTCTTATCAAAATGTTTTGACAATCGTCTAATATACCAATGTCTATATCTGACAGGTAATTTTTGCAGCTCTGTGTAAGACATACCCAGGTGCATCTGGAGCATGAAACATTCCTCAAGGAATGTTTCTCTCCAGTTATTTAGTGGGCCAAAAAAATTCTGTGGTCATGGGCATTTTCGTGTCATTTCTTGTGCCGCATTTTTTACAATTAAAACCGCAACTCATATCCATACCTGGCTCGTTATCAATAATAAATCTTCTTAGTGACTTAGAGTCATACGCAGGCATATTCATCACAAAATGTCTAATCTTAAGTCTATCTGTTATTCCTGATACTGAAACAATTGAGTTTTCTAAGAATGATGTGACACTGTTTGCAAATGATGATCCCATCACTCGTTGCATACTTTCTGTTGAAATCTTTCGCTCTCTCTCTTCTCTTGCTGTCACATACTTAAAAACAACTTTCTTTTTTGTGACAGGTAGATTAAATTCAAATTTATTCGTGCCAGGTTCAACCGGACTAATCTCTAATCTTTTTATGGTAAGTGAAGAAAGATCAACTACAAAATCATTTCTCGTGTCACAAGACTGACAACCGGCAGAAGCATGATACTCAGGACCGTATCCGGTGACTCTGATTCCTACCATCAACGCCATTCTGTCACCTGTTATCATGTCTTCACTACTAATCGACTTGTCTATAAGACAAGATTGAATTAAGTGAGAAATGGATGTTCCTTCCTTGTGAAAGGCTGGTGAAGCCAAGATGTCTTCTTCTCTGGCAGTCATTGCTTTGATTTGAAGAACTTCTCTATTATAGAGAGATGAGTCAGGATGATATATCGCCCCTCTTGTAGGAAGAGGAATAGACTCAACAGGCACTTCCCAACCAAATTCTTCTTTCATAACATTCTGACGCATCCCAAGGTCAGAATCTGGTGATAATTCTTGATTAGACATTTTTACTCCATAAAAAAACAGCCGCATTAAATATACGGCTGTCTAAATTTAGAGTAAAACTTATTTGATATTAGAACTGAAGGACGCAGTTATCAAACTTGATTGTTGCATCTATCATCATAATATCATCACCGCCGTAATCTAACCCACCAAAGTTAATTGATGTCAAGAAAGCGCCCTTTATGTCCCAGAGCTCCACGACTGTGCCGATAGGATCTAACATCTTAAGCTGAATGTCTCTCTTGTAGAAGTCAGCATAGCCAGCGCGACCTGAAACTGATTCATAGTGTGTTCTGATCCATTCCATCATCTGCTGAGCACCTGACGGAGCGATCGGATCATGAAGTTTCATGCTGAGATCACCAAACTCAAGCTTTCCAGCGACGCGACGATAACTGTTAATGTAGTCAATCTTCCTGTCGGTGATACTCACGCTGGGTCTATTTGCTGTTGTCACCAAGAAAGAATCAATTCCTTCGATTGCAAGGACCCACCGATAAGTTCTTTTTGGTTCAAACTTATTGGGAAGCATATCTGTGACTGATAGTGTTTCTGCCATTTAAAATCTCCTGTTATAATATATAGTTCTTACTAAATAGTTGTTCCAGCATTTGTGACAACAAAATCAAGTGCAACGAATTCAACAGACCTCGTGGGCTGCAAGTAGATCTTTCCTCTGATTGTGTTGTTCTCAACGTCAGCTTGCGTAGTAGTTGTAGTATCAATGATCACTTTGAATCTTTCGACGCCCTGTCCATCTTGAACTGACTGTAGAATAGGATTGACGAGATTAGAGAATCTCGCAAGTGTCTCAGTTCTGTTGGGTTCAAATAGAAGCGTGTTAGCCACATTTCTAACCTTTCTACGAACATCGATCAAGAGTCTTCTAACGTTAACTCTATCGAGTGCAGATGCATTTGCAAGCAGCGTCTTCTGTCCCCAGATGGAAAGAGGCTTTCCTGGGAATTGTGCCAACGGATTAATATCTGCATCATAGAGATCATCTAAGTTTGTGCGGTTTAAGAGCACGTTCGGCGTCTCAACAGAATTCAAAGCGCCTCTTGTAAATCCTGCTGGGGCATACCACGGATGTCCAACTCTGTCATTTAGTGAATATGCACCTAATGTAACAACAGAAGGCGGAACTGAAACCAAACCACCAGTATCGGGATCCTGAACTGTCACATCTGGGAAGTAAGCAGCTGCAAAAGATGTATCTAAGACTCTGTTCTTGAAAGCAGTCACTGTATTTGAAACGTGTGGGCTCTGTGCTGAAGAAGTGATGACAGTGTTAAATTGATCTCTTTCCTCAATATCAGCAATCAACATTGCATCAAATCTATTCTCGACAGTTGAAATAGCGTAGTCAGACACTGCTTCGTGTCTTATTCCTGGAACTGACAAGAGTTGAATATCAACATCAGACTTGGATCCCATTATGTCAAGTGCTTTTCTGTAAGCGCTAATTGTAGGACCTGATGTTCCTCCCTGATTAGCTTCGTCATCAATTTCTCTCTTGACAGAGTTGTTAGTGAGATCTCTTTGGTCTCTATTGAAGATATTGACACCATCGAAACCGCCCTGAAGAGGAACAGTGAATTTTAGGAATTTTCTGTTAGAAACCACACCAAAGTCATCAACTGTAAGTCCTCTGGTCTTGTTAGTAGCATTAGCAGCGATGACACCGTTTCTAACATAAGAAGCACTTAACCACTGATCTGAATCAGCCAAACCTGAAGATCCTGTTCTAACCTGAATGTTCTCAAGCGTGAACTTGTTGTAGTTGAATCTATCAGAATCTCTAACTGTTCCTAAAGAATCTGCAACACCTGCATTGTCACCCTCAGAGAAGTTGTATGCATCTGTTCTATGTGTCGGGAAGTGCTTGACGTATGTCTTGAAAGAGTTGTCGAAGGCAGAGATTAAGTTAGGCGTTGTCACTGAGGTCTTTATGTTAGTCTGGATACCCCAGTATAGATCAACATCTTCTCTCTTGCTTGCGCCTGTGCCTTGTGCGACGGTGAGTCGATAAGGAACAGGAGGTTCCATAACTCTTTTGTGTGCCTGACTCAAGACGATATCAGATCCTTCTGCGTAACCGGCAAGTAAAGATCCAGACGTGACTAAGTGTCTGGGGCCTCTAAAGCCCATGGGCAATGCTTCATCAGGAACTTCTTTGTTCTTAAGCTGGTCTGATAAAACAACTCTCACATATCTGGATCTAACATCGTGGTTTCCTTCAACAACAATCTTTTGCGATTCTTCATCGCTGTCAAAGTTAAAGAAGATTTTCTTGTCACCAATAACTCTCCCGATGTATCTATCAGAAGAAGGATCTAAAGAAAGACCTCGGAAACTCTCAACGACTGTTCTGTCATCATCAGAGTCATAGAAATTTCTCAACACTAAGTCGAAAGTTCCAAACTTATCTGTCGTAGATGTTGATTTAACAATGTTTTCAATTGAGAACTTGAATTTCTCTGTGATGCCTGAACCGTCTGAAAGTGTCTCAATCTTGAATAGATTGTAAGGAGCAGCACCAAACTTCTGTGATATAACGTAAGGTGAAGATGCATTGCTAAATCTATCTTGGAATGATTCATAAACTGGAACATTACCTGATGCCGTATTTCTGGCAACGGAAGATGTTAGAACAAAAGCAACAGGCTCTCCAGCCGGATAGGCGCCTGCAGCTATTACTCCAGATCCTGTTACAACTGCCAAAGATGGATGAATGTCATACTGACCATAGAGAAGGTGACCCTTTTCTTCAAGTTTGAGTGGGTCAGTATTTAAGACATTTCCAAAGTAGTTAGGTGAAAACATATCGAAGGATGCAGTGATAGCTGAAGGACTTGAAGAAGTAGCCTTATAACCGTTCATGAAAAGAACGAAATCACTCCCACCCGTAGAGGTGACAACAGATCCCGTCATGAATCCTCTAACCGTAGATGAGTTAGCTGATGCAGCAGGCGCTGTATTTGTGGCTCCTTTCGCGCCGCTTAAGGATAAGACGACACCTGAAGGTGTTAAAACGACGCCTCTTAAAATTGTGCCTGCAGCTGCACCTGTCTGAATTCCTGCATCGCTAAAGATAGTACTTCCGGCAGACTCTGACATGAAGCATCCTAAGAAGTAAGTTCTACCTTCTCCGGCGCCGCCCGTGTTAGCGTAAGGGTTGTCTCCTTTGATACCATCACTCTGAACTTGTCTTTCACCCACAACAAATCCAGCTCTTGTCACGTTACCTGTTGAGGATGATCTCTTTTTTCCGTCTCCTGCACCCAAGACTCGAACGTAGGTTAAAGCCTGTGCGTTCTTAAGCCATTCACTTGCAGCGATAGGTCCGTATTTCAACCCATCTGAAGCACCGTATGTAAGCTTATACTGACCGTAAGTAGCGAATGTGAGAGGAACAAAAGCAGGACCTTCATTGGCCGTGCCAATGATTCCTGCAGGAACACCGGTGGGACCAGTCGGAGTAGGACCAGATAAGTCAATCTCTCTTGTGCTTACTCCTGCTGATTTAAATGTTAGTTCTGCCATATTATATTCTCCGTGTATCTTTTATAATTATTCAAAACTCACGCCTGAATTCGTAATAATGAAGTCAATTGCAATAAATTCAACT
>Ga0099849_1000998_pt1 | contig 13272 bp, 14 predicted proteins | sample CB_VirMetaG_4_FD_78177 | JGI IMG/M metagenome (GOLD analysis project Ga0099849, IMG submission 78177) | Freshwater to marine saline gradient viral communities from Chesapeake Bay - CB_1508_1M Viral MetaG | ecosystem: Environmental > Aquatic > Marine > Coastal | place: USA: Chesapeake Bay... | reverse complement strand
TTGTTTTGATTTTTCTCAGGCGGTAGATCTAAAGACAAACGCATTGATGGATTTTTCCTCTGTGTGTGATTTATGCCTTTGATACGCCCAAGCGGTTTCACTTATGAGCATTTCTAAAACGGTTTCAATTTTTTTGTTTATTTCGTCCATTTTATATAATAAAAAGAGCCGCCCCTAATTCAAGAGACGGCTCTGCTAATTTTCTATTTAATTTGCTTGGCTTTGCGCCATGCTGTACGATGATAAGATATCCAATCCATAAGAGCTTTTTCAAAACCGATGTCTTCACCAGCCTTTTCCGATTCGAGCCACTTATGTTTTTCTATCTCATCACGTTCTGCCATGTATTGTTTAAAAACAGAATTCTTATTCACTAGATCTCTAGTTTGTAGTCCATCTGTTAGTGCATAATATAACCAAGCGCTTGCTTTATCTGGATACATCATAACAATATATATTACAGTTATATCGGCAAAAAATTACAATAATTATGTCACAAAAGTGTAAATAATGTCAAATGGCCAAAAAAAATGATCTCACCCCAGAACAAGCGCAAGAAATAATAAAAAAATTTTGCGAACCACCTTATAACGCTGAAGAAATCAGATTAAAGGATGAGGTGCGTCTTGTGCTGAAAGGAGAAGGCGGAGGTTACGAAGACGACGATGATGAAGAAGAAGAGGGTGACAGCCCCCAAAATAACGGAGCTACCGAAAATGCGACAGCTCAAGCCACTCAGTCTCAAGGATCGTCTGTTATTGAGAATGCCCAGCAATATGCTGGAGAAATTATTGCTAATGTGCAAAGTTTAGGTGCCGCTGGGAGTGTTGCCTTAAGTTCAGCTACATATTTCCAAGCTGAGACTGTTGTTGAGTCAACGCACGACATTGTGGCAATTGTAGATATGGTTGAAGAAGATTATGATATGACTTTACAAAATTACTTTGTTGAAACGACAGCTACATTTTTAGATGATGTATCAGATGTAATTCCGATTGTGGAAAAAGCTGCTGACGCTTTATACAATGTTTCTGACAATATGGAAACTAAAGCAGAGCGTGTGGAAAGACAAGAAGTGGAAGCAGAACAAAAAGCAGCAGAACAAGAAGCTAAACAAGCAGAGAAAGCTGAAGCGGAAGCAGAAAAGCAAGCAGAGCGCCAAGCTGAGAAGGAACAACGTCAACAAGAGCGTCAAGAAGCTAAAGAACAGCGACAAGCTGAAAAAGAAGCTAAGTCAGAGCAAAAGGCAGAAGAACCTAAACAAGAGCAAAAATCCGAAGAGAAATCTGAACAAAAATCAGAAGAACCCAAGCAAGAAGCTCAAGAAGAACAAAAACAAGAGCCAAAAGCTGAAGAGCCTAAATCAGAACCTCAAGCCGAAGAACCGAAGTCTGAACCAAAAGCCGAACCACAAGCTGAACCCCAGGCTGAGACACCAATACCAGAAACTCCCGTTGACAACGATCCAGTAGATGAAATAAAACCACATTCAGATGTAGGAGGCACTGATGATGGAGGATTTGACTTTCCGAAAGTAGAAACACCATTTTTAGATGATACTAGTGTGAGACCAGTTTCCCCAGTCGCAGGAAATGCAAACGTATCACCAGCAACATAAAAAGGGTGGAAAATATCAGTCTTAGTGTAAAATAGTTTATGTCATCTTTTCACCTACATGATATACAAAGAAAAACTGGTAAGTTTATCAGAAAATTCGGCACACACGACGATATAGATGCTGGTGTAACAAGTGAAGCTATATGGAGTTATGGTGATGTTGCTGGAGATTATGTTTTCCCAAGTGACTCTGGAGAAACAATGTATATTTCTAGTAGTAACGCATTAGATACAATGCCTGTTACAATTCAAGGTTTAGATGAAAATTTTCAAGAAAAAAGTCAAACAGTAATATTAACTGGACAAACTAGAATAACACTTGATGGAAAATGGTCTCGCATTAATCGTGCATTTAATGATGATACTAATGACATAGCTGGCAATGTGTTTGTTTATACAAATGGTGCAAATACAGACGGAACGCCAGATACAGCAAGCACAGTAAAAGCGATTATTGAAAATGGACACAACCAAACACTGCAAGCAATTTATTCAGTGCCAGAAAGTAGTTTATTTCATCTTTCCTCATACCATGTTTCTTGTGATGCTCAAGCGCCAAATACTACAGCTAACTTAACAATAACATTAATGGTTAGAAGAAAGGGCTCTGTATTTAGAACTCAAGAAATTATTGCCGTATCAAACCAAGCTCCATCAATCGTAAAATTTGATATGCCTATAGCTATACCAGGTTGTAGCGACGTAATGTTCAAAGTAACTTCAGCTACAAATAATAATATGCACGTTCATTGTGTATTTGAAGGAATGTTACTATAATCAAGTGTAAAGTAAGATATGATTCAAGAAATCTTATCTAAATCTTCTGGCGAGCTTTTTAAGATGGCGTTGTCAATTATCGGTATTACTTGCTTAATTTTGCATATTTTGCCCAAAAGTGAGAAAAAGTCTGGGTTTTTTGGATTCATACAAGAAATAATGAAATTTTTTAAAGCCAAGAAATGAAAAAACTGTTTACTACTCTCCTTTTACTACTACCACTAGTTCTTAATTCTGCCGTCATTGACTTTACTGGCGGAACCGTCATTTTCGGTGACGAAACATTGGAAAATCAAACGACCAACGGTCAAGGGCTTTTTAGTGCCGTATCACGTTATGAAGAAAATGGCTTCTTTTTAGAATATGTCTTGACTGAAGGCTCAACATATGACTGGAGTCAAACCATTGGTAATTACTATGGTGAATCAGAACCAAATGATGTTATTCATGGTCATTGGCCAAACCAAGATGGAAATGGTTTAGACTATATAAAAATTGGTAAAATTGATGGAAGTTTTTTTGATTTGGAATATTTTGCATTGACATCCAATACTGAAATCGGTGGAGGACACGCAACTGGAAATGAAAAAGTTTACATTCAAGGATTTAAGAGTAATAATAGAGCTTTATGGGAAACAGAAAAATATTTAATTCCTGGTAACAATTGGGGTGTTGATGAAACATATAATGTATTTTTAGGAGATGACTTTAATGAAATTGAATGGGCTACAATAACTGGCAGTGATGCATTTTGTTTTGGAATGGATCAATTTACCTTTGACGAAATTGCAGAAGCCATAGGAAACAATGGAATTAATTTAACAACAGGTGAAACAGGGCCTAGTATTCCAGAGCCTTCAACGTATTCTCTTTTTATTGGATTTTGTGTATTTTTATATGTAGCAATACGTAAAAGAAATGGCAATCAAAAAGACATACGATGATTATAAACAGGCCGCACCAACAGTGCCTGGGCCAACTTGCAAATACATAGATCATGTAATAGATATTCTTATTGAGGAAGTCAAACCAATGATTCCCGCAAAAGACAAACCTCACTATTTGGAGGTTTTACATGTACTTAAAAATCAAATGGAATACATAAGAGAATCCAACAGAAAATTACGCGACTCCTCTAAATACTGGAATGATGTCTCAAAACGCTTATAATAAGTGTAAAAATACTTATGTATAATGGTTCTGAGGAAGTTTTTTTGGAAATAGATAATCATTTTTTATCTGGATTATCTAATGTTGCCTTTTCTCATAGTAGACAAGAATCTAGTAACTTATTATTAGTTAGTGGTGCAAGAAAAATACACAGACGAGAAACCGCAGCTCCATCTGTCACTTGTACTTTTGATAGAACTTACATGAACCAAGATTATGTAAAAACGCTAACAGGTCGCTCAAGTATCACTGGTACTTTTAGATACGGAACTGGTCTATTAGATTTTGACAATGCGGTCATATCAAAGTACAGCGTATCAGTATCACCAGAATCATTACCCAAAACAAGTGTGACTATGGATATATATGGTTTATTAAAACCAGCATTAAGGACAACTCGTCGTGGCGATTCCAGTACTGATGATGATGATAAATTTAGATATACAAGCGGATATGACCCCTACAAAATTGAAAAATTAAGTCCAACTGGCATAAGTTTAAATTATGATAATAAAACCTCGCCAGTTCAATCATTTAATTATACAGCTAGTTTTAAATTTATACCCACCTACGAAATCCTTTCAAATGTAAGAGACACTACAGATGGTCGCCCAGAATTTACAAATAGATTTTCAGCTACGACAGTAAAGTTATTAAATCCAATTAATATTCAAACCTCTGCAACTTTAGAGTTGTTAGAACCAGAATTTGAAAATATTACAGGATTAATTGGAACAGAAGATAATCAATTTTATTTGACAGATCTTCAGGGGGGAGAGTATTATCCAAACGCAAGAGATATTCAATTTTCAATTAAAGGCGAAAGTGGCAATGTGTTAGATGAGTTCCCAATACCTCAAGCCATGTTGCAATCACAAAACATGTCAATAACGACAAATGACACGGTTAAGTTAAGTTTGTCTCACTTAGGTTACATGTTTGCTGATTATTAAGTGTAAAAAAGCCAAATTAGATTTACTATTAGATATGGTTAAGTTTTGCTCTGAATGTGGTACAAAAGTTGAATATAAATTCAGCCCTCCTAAATTTTGCTCTAATTGTGGAGCTCCAATGGGAGGAACAAAAGTAGAAAGACCTTCGACACAACGTCAAGAAATTTCTAGAACAAACAAAATACAAGCTGTTAGCGATAGTGAAACAGACGCTGAATATGTTCCAGACATTTCTAAGCTAGAATACGAAATTGATACTTATGGTAGTCAATATAATCAAACCATCGGATCTTTGGGCGGAAAAAGTATGCCCAAAAGAAGAAAGATAGTTAAAAGAGATATTGATGACTTTAGGTAAAAAATGTTTAGATTTGAAGACAAGTTACAAGAGATAGAACGAGCTCTTGAGAAAAAACGTAACAAGTGGGATTTGGATGCAGTCCCATATGTTGATTATGATGATATTAAACAGATTATCATGACCCACATTTATAAAAAGTGGCATTTGTGGGATCAAACAAAACCAATAGAACCTTGGTTAAGTAGAGTTGTATCAAATCAATTTAAAAACCTTTTAAGAAACCACTATGGTAATTTTGTAAGACCTTGCCTAAAATGCCCGTTTAATCTTGGTGGAGATCATTGCCAGAAAACAAAAAGCCAAATACAAGACAACACTTGTGAAGAGTTTGCGTATTGGGAAAAAAGAAAAAAAGCCGCTTACGATATAAAACTAGCTGTTACAATAGAGAACCACACAAACGAAATACACGAAAGGGAAGATAATAATCTAGATTTAGAAGAAGCAACAGAAAGAATATCAATAGAACTAAAACCTCAACTTACGCCCAAACAATATCAAGCATTTAGAATGTTATTTATAGAAAACCACCCAGAAGAAAAAGTTGCGGTGTTTTTAGGATACAAATCAAACGAAAAGAAAAGATCGGCTGGGTACAAGCAAATTAAAAACCTCAAAAAAATCTTTCAATTAAAAGTAAAAGAAATACTAAGAAACAAGGACATAATATGAGCGAATTAACAGAAGAACAAAAAGCCCAAATTTTAGAAGAGTTTCAAAAGAACCCCAACATCATTGACATCACAAAGATTATATTCAATGATGATAGTTTAGATGGGCGATCAAAGGAAGGTCGAGCGGTTACAAAGTATTTAGCCGAAAACGGTCTAAAAGCGCAAACCACCAAACATAAAAAAGTTGAGTCAGTAGAATTAACACAAGAACAAGAAAACATTATAGAACAAAGACTTGATGCAGGTTGGTCGTCTTTACAAATAGCAAAGGAATTATTTGGCAATTCTATTAGAAATTTAAGCAAAGAACAAAGAACTGTTCATGAGTATATTTTAACATTGGGTAGAGAGGCTCCACCAGAAGAAGAGGCGCCTTCTTACGTAGCCCCACATGCTATTTCAAGAATAATTAAAAAAATTAATGATTCTACTGGATACGGTTTGGAAGAAGGTAAGATGTCAAGACATCAAACGGTTTGTTGTGAAAAACTAAGAATTAATTTAAATAACTCTAGGTTTGTAGCTATTGTAAATAATTATACAAGTCTTCGAGACAAAGAATTGTTTGAACAAGAATTTATACGTTTAACTTGGGATAAGCCAGACTTAACACCAGACGAATTAAATCTTTACATGAATGTGTGCAAAGAAATAATTAACTTAGAATTAATTACCTCACATTTACAAAAACTCAACGACATGTTTGAGTCTGCTGATGACCAGGATGAAATGACTGTAAGGTTAGCTGAAATTATTAAAGCAAAAAGTTCTGAGTACCATCAGTGTGAAAGCCGTATTGAAAACTTAACTAAAAAGCTACAAGGAGATCGTGGAGAAAGAATGAAGAATAAAGCAAAAGAAACTGCTTCATTTTTATCCATTGTGCAACTCTTCCAAGAAGAAGAAGAACGAAAAAATATGGTTCGTATTGCAGAAATGCAAAAAGAGTTGATTAAAGATGAAGCTCAAAGACTAGAGGGTATGGCGGCTTGGAAAGCTAGAGTTTTAGGTATAAGTGTTGATGATGTCTTATAAATGCAAAGAGTGCGGAGCAGAGTTTGAATCCGAAAAAGCGTTACACGCCCATCTCAAGGCGCATAAGATGTATGTGGCTGATTACTATGTAAAACATTATCCACGCTTTAATAAACTCAACGGAAACCCTTTACCCTTTAAAAACAAAGATGAGTATTTCCAAAACGACTTTACCACAAGAGCTCAATTAATCAAATGGTGTGAAACGGCTGACCAGGGTGAAGTAAAAGATTATATTGTCAAGGTGGCAAAAGATAGGATAAAAATTAAAAAATATAAATTTATGCCATGTCACTTAGAGTTGGAAAATAGACAATTACCAGGTATAGATATATATAAAAAGCATTTTGGCACCCTCTCTCAAGCTTGTGAAGCTATTGGTGCAAAACCAATATTCTACAAAGGTTTGACCCCAGAATTTTACAATGATTTTAACGAAGAAATTATTATTGATACTCGTGAGCAAAAGCCATTAAAATTTCCAAAGTCTAAAATAATGAAATTAGATTTTGGGGATTATACACTGGCTGGAGATAAATTCAGCAATACATATGTAGATAGAAAAAGTGCGACAGACTTTTTAGGAACATTCGGAGCAGGTTACGAAAGATTTAGAAGAGAAATGGAAAGATGCAAAGATATAAATGGATACATGTATATAGTTGTAGAAAAGTCTTTAGAAAATGTAAAAAAAGAATTATATTTTCAAGCAAAGCGTGGCAGACGTGCTCCAAGGTTAGATTGGATTGTTTCTAACTTAATTAAGATACAACATGAGTTCGCTGACAATTGCCAGTTTGTATTTACTGATAGTAGAGCGCAAAGTGAAACACTTATACCAAAACTTTTGGTATTGGGTAAGAAACTTTGGAAAACAGATTTACAATATTATATAGATAAAGAAAATGTCTTGGGAAGCGGGAAATCAGAAACCTCTCAATAGAGAGGATGTTAATAAACAAGTATTAGAACTTGAAGGATACCTTGAGGATAACAAGGCGAAGTATTGGCTGTACAAATTTTTAAAAGAAAACATTACTTTTACGACACAATTGCTCACTGGTATAGAATTATTCCCATTTCAACATATGGCTGTAAAGGCCATGATGGAGAATGATTACTTTTTGGGCATATGGTCTCGTGGTATGTCAAAATCCTTTTCTACGGGTATTTTTGCGCTGTTAGACGCTATGCTGAACCAAGGGGTACATATTGGGATCATATCTAAGTCGTTTCGTCAGTCTAAGATGATATTTCGCAAGATAGAAGATATAGCTTCTGATAGTAAAGCAGAACTATTCCAACAGTGTATTGGTAAAGTAACAAAGTCCAATGATGAATGGTCCATGCAAATTGGCAAGAGTCGTATAACAGCTTTACCTTTGGGTGATGGTGAAAAACTTCGTGGTTTTCGTTTCCAAAGAATTATTGTGGACGAGTTGTTATTGATGCCAGAGAAAATTTATAATGAGGTTATCATGCCGTTCTTGGCTGTTGTAGAAAATCCAACAGAGCGTCAAAAAGTCAGAGATGCGGAAGACCAGATGATAAAAGCTGGTAAAATGAAAGAAGAGGACAGAACTGAGTGGCCAAGTAATAAAATGATTGGATTATCCTCTGCATCATACAAATTTGAATATTTGTATAAGTTATATCAAACATATGAGAATATGATTTTTAATCCTGGGGCAAAAAACCAAGGGCGTAGATGTGTGATGCAGTTTTCTTATGATGCCGCTCCAAAAGCTTTGTATGATGAAAATTTGATTACCCAAGCAAAAGGTTCTATGAGTCAATCCCAAATTGACCGAGAGTTTAATGCACAGTTTACAGATGATAGTGCTGGATACTTTAAAATTAGTAAAATGGCTGATTGCACTATTGTTGATGGTGAGTCCCCATGCGTTGAAGTAGCTGGAGAGCCCGACGCTGAATATATACTTGCTTTTGACCCCTCTTGGTCTGAATCTGAAACATCTGACGATTTTGCTATACAGGTTATCAAATTATTACCAGAACAAAAGAAAGGCGTTCTAGTGCATAGTTATGCTTTACCAGGCACAAATCTAAAAAAGCATATAACATACTTTAAGTATTTACTAGACCACTTTAACATTATTATGATTGTAGGGGACTACAATGGTGGTGTTCAGTTTATTAACTCTTGTAATGAAAGCGATCTATTTATAAAAGAAAAAATAAACATAGGTTGTTTTGAGGCCGATTTTAATAATCCACAGAATTATCATGATGACTTAAGACAAGCACGTAGAAGTTATAATGTTAATCAAGGAGTAATATGTAATTTAAGAAAACCAACATCATCTTGGATTAGAACAGCTAACGAAATGTTGCAAACATCTTTTGATAGAAAGAAAATATACTTTGCCGCTTCAGCCATGGACGACAACTACTCTATGCAAAAAGCTAAAAAAATACCAATAAAAGACCTAAAGTTTTCTAAATATGAAGACGAAAAGAATGTTGGAGCTAAAATGATTGAATTTATAGAACATCAAAAAGATATGTTAGACTTAACAAAAGCAGAATGTGCACTTGTACAAGTCACAACATCTGCAGGAGGCAATCAAAACTTTGATTTACCACCAAACCTAAAGAGACAAAAGGGCGCAGATAAGCCAAGAAAAGACTCCTATTCCGCTTTAGTACTAGGTAACTGGGGAATGAACATATATTACGACATGATGGAGACTCCGCCAGAAAATAATCAAACCTTTACTCCAATGTTTATATAGAAAAGTTGTCAAAGTTACTTTAACTTTGTGTAAAGAACTTTATAATAAACTGATATGCCTAGAAAATATACAAAAAAATCAAGCTATTGGAAAAAATTTGACAAACAATCCGTAGCCAATGAAAGTCAACCTGCTCAAATCAGCATTGACCCAATTTCAGCTGGAACACCTTATCACGTTTCCGAAGCTTCATACGGCAGAAATGGTTCTGCTGGAAATTTATCACAAACCACAACAAATACAAGAGTTAATAGATCTGCGCTTTCTGCACCAATTAATCGTTATAGTCAAATTAGGGGTGGCATGTTGCCTTTTGAGATTTCTGCTGACGGCATAAATGTAAGAGAAGCTATAGAACTTTGTCAAAAAGCTTATACAACTGTACCTATTTTTAGAAATACTATTGATATGATGTCTGAGTTTGCCAACTCAAGTATATATTTAGAGGGTGGTAACGCAAACTCAAGAGAATTTTTCGGCAAACTATTCGACAAGATTAAATTAAACAATTTAAAAGACCAGTATTTTAGAGAATATTATAGAAGTGGTAACATTTTCTTGTATAGAATTGATGGCAAGTTTAACTTAAGTGACTTTAAAAAGTTTGCTCAAAATGTAGCAGATAGACCAGCAAGCAATAAGTTCCCACTTAAATATATTGTTTTGAATCCGTTTGAAATCGTAGCTAAACGTAGTACAGTATTCAACACAAAAGATGGAGCATATGCAAAAATCCTTTCTGAGTTTGATATGGAAAGGCTTGCAAATCCTAAAAACGATTACGATAAACAAGTTTTAGAAGGCTTAGATCCAGCAGATCAAAAGCTTATTAAAGATGGCGCATACTTTAAAGATGGTCTAAAGATTAATTTAGATAACGAAAGAATATCATATAGTTTCTACAAGAAACAAGATTACGAACCATTTGCCATTCCATTTGGATTCCCTGTTTTAGAGGATATAAATGCCAAGATGGAAATGAAGAAAATGGATCAAGCGATTATGAGAACAGTTGAAAATGTTATTCTTATGATCACAATGGGCACCGATCCAGACAAAGGTGGAATCAATCACAATAACTTAAGAGCTATGCAAACACTTTTTCAAAATGAATCAGTTGGAAGAGTTTTGGTTGCAGATTATACAACAAAAGCAGAGTTTATTATACCAGACATTAACAAAGTTATTGGTCCAGGTAAATATGAGGTTATTAATAAAGACATTAAAGAAGGTTTACAAAACATCATCTTAAATGAAGATAAATACAGTGGTGCCCAAATCAAAGCTAGAGTTTTCTTAGATAGACTAAAAGAAGCTAGAGAAGCATTTATCAATGATTTCTTACAACCAGAAATCAAAAGAATTGCTAAAGATCTTGGTTTTAGAGCTTACCCAACAGCTAAATTCAAAGATATTGATTTAAGAGACGAAGTTCAATTAATGCGTGTTGCAACAAGATTAATGGAGCTTGGAATACTAACAGCTGAACAAGGTATGCAAATCATACAAACTGGTAGATTCCCACTTGCAGAAGAGTTAGACGGCGCACAAGCAAAGTTTGTTGAGCAAAGAAAACAAGGTTATTTTAACCCAATAGTTGGTGGAATACCAATGATAGAAGAAGATGACGCCCCAGTTGAACCAGCAGACCAGCAAAAAGTTCCTGGTGAACCTGGTAGACCTTTGGGGACTACAGAAGGTAAAGTTTCAACAGAAGCTATACAAGCGACAGTCTATGAAATAGAAGCACTTCAATCTTTAGCAAAAGACGAAATGCTTAAAAAAATCAACAAAAAAAGACTCAATAAAAACCAAAAAGAAATGATCGCAAAATTATGTGAATCTGTGGTTTGTGGGTCAGAAAAAGAAAATTGGACAAGTGTGATGATTTCTTGTGTAAATGACTTTAGTAACATAGGGAAACTAAACGTTTTGAACGACATTTATGACGTTTCAGATTCTCACAAATTAGAAATTTACCCATCAGCAATTTTATATCACTCAAATGAAAGAAATTAAAAATCCATTGGTCGCCAACATTGACCGTTCAAACGGAAATATTGAAATTTCCATAGCTAAAAAGTACGAAGAAACCGAAGAGGCTATGTACAAGTCTTTTATGTCGGTTTGTTCTATGGATGACAAAGAGTTAGTTGATACATCTGATATGGATGATGATGCAACTGTAAAAGCTTGTGGAATGCAGTACGATAAAATGAGAGCAATGATAAACGAAGTTGGAGAAGGTGGACTTACTGAAAAGCAAAAGAAACTACCTCCAGCCCTTCAAAAAGTCATTTTAGAAAAAATGAAAAAAGAAGGTAAAATTAGCGAAGAAGAAGCTAAAGCTTATCAAGAATCAAAATTTTTATCTAAAGACGATCAACCCAAGGAAGAAGTTGGCCCAGAAGGAGAAATGAAAGTAGTCGAAAATCCTAAAGAGCCAAAATCAGCAGAAAAGCACGACGCATAGTGACTCCAAAATATACAACGCATTTTGATTTTGAAATCAATGCTTCAGATACAATAAACAATTTTGTTTTATCTAAAGCTAATATACAAAATTTAAAATCATTAATACCTACACAAGTAGATTTAGAAAAGAACATTGATTTGATGGGTGTTGCTTTCAATGCAGCTGTGGTCAATGAGTTTAATAAAAACGGTGATGGTATTAGTACACAAACTGCAATTGACTCAGTTCAACAGTTTGTACACAAACCGACAAATATAGAGCACGATAAAAAAAGAGTAGTTGGTCACATAGTAAATGCTGGATTTAGTGATTATTCAGATAGCTCTCTTTTAGTTAATGTCGACAAAGATACAAAGGATCCATTCAACATAGCTTTGGGTGCTGTTGTATATAAAACAGTTGATAAAGAATTCTTCGAAACATTAAGAAGAAGCACAAATCCAAATAGTAAAATACATAATTCTGTTTCTGCTAGTTGGGAGGTAGGATTTAGTGAATACAAAATTGCAGTTGGTAGCAAAAACTTAAAGGATGCTGAAATTATATCTGACCCAAATCAAATACAAGAAATGAAAGCTATGTTAAGAGGATTTGGGGGCAAGGGAAGAATGAATGATGGAACACCATTATATCGTTTAATTGTTGGCAATGTTTATCCTTTGGGAATCGGATTTACAATGAAACCTGCTGCGAATGTTAAAGGTGTTATTTCAGAAGAAAGTATGACACCAGAAGTTAAAGAAGTAAAAGCTATTGAAATTAATACTAAACAAAGCCAAGACCTTGAAAAAATAGCGGCTAAAATTTCACAAAAAATAAAAAATACTGTAAACAATATCAATATTATGGATATAGAAAACCTATTAACAGAACTCAAGAGCGATCTTCAAGAGAAAAAGTTTTCTCAAGAAGCGATTGCAAGCATGACTTCAACATTTGCTGAAGCCATTAAAACTAAAGATGAAGAGTACAAAGCTTCTCTTGAGGCTGCAGAAAACGAGAAGGCAGAAATCGCGCAAGCGAATGAAGAGCTTAAGAATTCTGTAGAATCAATTAAAGAGGAATTGGCTAGTGCTCAAGAACGCATTACCGAGTTTGAAAAAGCAAAAGCTGCTGAAGAAGCAGTTGCTACTTTCAATGCTCGTATGGAGGAAATTGATTCTATCTATGATTTAGAAGAAAGCGATTCATCATTTATCGCTGAAAAAATCAAAGGTTTAGATTCTTCAGAAGAATCTTTTGCATCTCTTAAAACAGAGCTTGAAGTATTTTGGGCTGCTAAAAACAAAGAAGCAAAAGCTAAATTCGAAGAGGAGGTTCAAGCTCGTGTTGAAGAAGAAGTTGCAAAACGTTTAGAAACTTCAGAAGCATCAGAAGAAGTATCTGAAGCAACAGACGTTGAAGAAGCTTTAGACAATGCAGAGCAAACAACTACCGAAATTCCAAACAATAA
>Ga0099849_1000996_pt1 | contig 13279 bp, 14 predicted proteins | sample CB_VirMetaG_4_FD_78177 | JGI IMG/M metagenome (GOLD analysis project Ga0099849, IMG submission 78177) | Freshwater to marine saline gradient viral communities from Chesapeake Bay - CB_1508_1M Viral MetaG | ecosystem: Environmental > Aquatic > Marine > Coastal | place: USA: Chesapeake Bay... | reverse complement strand
ATATCCCCAGCTTTAAGTACGACATCAACTCCGCTGTTGTTTTTTAGAGTAGCAAGCGGATTTTCATCAGATGTTGGAACGCTGATGAAAGTCAGATGGTTGTTTTGATATCCCCAATCTCCACTAACAGGCACGCCATTTGTAAAAGTCCAAGTTAAATGGCCTGAAACGGTTAGATCTGGAGTGTGTTTCCCCATGTAAGGAGAAACTTCTTTTGGGAACCCTGAAATCATAGACGTTGGTCGACCGTGTTCAATTGATCCTTGAACCATTGACGTGTCATACACATTGGTCAAGCTGTTAGCTAATGCCATGTCATCTCTGGTGTTGAGAATTAGGCGGTAGCTATTTGCAGGGAAAATAAGGTCTCTGCGTAGCTTGTTTAGGTAGTTGGTGATTTTTGAATTGAACTTCTGCAATGAAGTTTGCTTGAAGTCAATTACTTGGTCATCTCTTCTTCCATAGCTAGGAATGACGGGAGAACGCTCAGCAAGCCACTGCGCCCCTTCCAGCTCAACAGACTCCTTAAGAGCTTTTAAGGTTGGTGCCGAAATGGTCTCGGTCATTAACTTTGGGTTCATGTAAAAGATGTCATCAGTCTGATTAAAAGCGTGGGTAACACTTTTATACCAACGTTTTGTGTCGGCTTTGATATAAAGCGTTCTCTGCTCATAGCTCTCGAAATTTAAGGTATCGCCTCTTTGAACTGGTGGGATCCCAGAAATTTGATACCCGACGGTCATTCCAGGGATATACTGCTTTTCATCAAATGTGTTGGTTTGTGCTTTTCCTGCGCATCTTAAGATAGGGCTATCGAGCTTTCCTAAAAGATTTAGGATGTCGAGAGATACCAACTGTGAAGGCAGGTATGAATTTGTTAAACTAGACATTTATTATTTCCTTTTTTTTTTATTAAATTCCGTGTCGCAATGCGACATCGTCGTAGTAATCTTCGTCAAAAGACGAACTAGAGTTGTTTGGGTTGTATTGGGGAATGCTTTTTTTCAGCATTGTGGGGATTTTTTGCTTATTTGCCCCCCCTGTAAGAATCTCTTTACGTATTTTTCCAATAATTCTTTTTTGGCCGATTGTTGTTTTTGCGCGTTTTAACGAATCTTGAAATTCTTCATTTCCTGCGAGCTCTCGAACAATTAACCCTGCTTCGTCAGCATCAGCAACCTCAGCAATATTTTCGACTAGTGACGCTGGTAAATCGTTGCTTTTGACAAGTTTTGTGAAATCTTGGTCTTTTTCCATTTCTTCTTTGAGAGCTGCTACCACTGCTTGAGAACTTGCTTGAAGCTCTTCTTGCTCTGCTTGTTGCTTTGCTTGCATTTGTCTTTGGCGTTCATTTGATTCTGCTTCTTGTTGAGCTTTGTACTGCTCTAAAGCGTAATCTTCAATCGCTTCACGAACATCGTCTTTTACAGATGCTTGTGGTGGTGATTGATTTTCTTGAGCATATGATGACTCATCTGCGAGTTCTTGTAGCTCATCTCTTGCTGTACTCATTTTCCTCCCCCATGGATTTTATTTTTGAGTTTGCTGCTGTGGATTGCTCCTGTTAACTAAGTAGTCTTGTGAATCACTAATTTGCGTAATGTTTGCTAGAACAGACTGCACAACGATTCCTCTTTTTTCATTTGTGACCACTTGCACTCTAAATCGGTCTGTCTTGATGTTTGTTCGCCACACAAATTTTCCTACATGAGATTCTGCGCTATCCCCTAGCTCGCTTGCAGATAATTTCTGGTATGTCGCTTCTTGTCCCCAGGTTGAGCTATCGTTGATGTCAAAATCCCCTTTTTCTGCTCCTGAAAGAATTTGAAGATAAAGCTTTGAAATCCCTTGAGTTAGTGTCCCACCTCTAACATAAACTTCAATTCCATCTAGGGAAAATGTCCTTTCGTCTTGGTACATTCGACTTGTAAAAAAGGCGACTTCTCCATAGTTGTAGCCCCCCTCGTTAAAAGTGGCGAAATCTACTGGGAAGCTTGTTGTTTTCATTTCTTGGTAAGTCATAGGGCGACTGATAGCACTATAGGTGCAAATCACATCATCAAAGCCACAAGCAATTGTTTGCTTTGCTGTGTCGTCCTTCCAAATCCAAGTCTTATCGTCAAATTCGGTTGCCCCAGTAGGTCGTTTCCAGCCGTCAAAATGGTAAGTGGACCAAGTTTCTGTATCGATATTGTAGAGCCAAGGTCCGAAACTGACAAATTTTTGTCCTAACATTTTGAAATGCGAACATGCGTAATCTCGTTCAATGTAATCCCCAGTAATTAAAAAATTATCTAACGGTTTAGAAACGGGGAGTTGTCCTTGAAAAATATTGTCTACTGTTAGATTGGAATTTAAGCGGTAGGCTCTCAAATCGTCCGTGTAAAAATATAGATCTTTGTTGGCTCTAACAAAACTCCCATTAAACCGCGTTCTGTAATCAAAATGAAAAGTAGGATCTCGCTCAAGAATCTTTGTCTCATCAGTCGAAATTACCCATCTTTCCATCCCCGTCGGGGTGAATGTAATGATGTTTCCATTGAAATCTGTCATTGATTGAATTTGCTCAGGAGGGACAATTTTATATAGCTGGTCGTTTTCATCTACTTTCAATGTGGAAAAATTGTTAGGTTCAGAGATGTGCAGAGCATTGTGATAAGCACTATAGAAAATCATCCGATTCCCAATAATTAAAGCTCCCCTAGCCAAGTCATTGTCGTTGTAGTTCGTAAGAGGAGAAGTGTTAATATTTAAAGACGCTATATCGTTTACGGTAGCTGTTGAAGTAAGAGGAGCGGTGACCATATTTCTTGGGTTAGATAACCCAGAAAAACTCCCCAACGCTTGAAACATGTGTTGAGAAGGGAAAATCGCTTTTGCTGGATTTGTTGGCTGACCCGACGTGTCATACTGAGCATTTATATCTACTAAAATTTTGTTGGAAAACGTGTTTAAATCGATTCGTGTTGGGTTTGTTGTTGGGTTGTGCAGGTAATGTTCGCATTGAAAGCTTTTCAAGTTGTTGGGCAGCGACGATTCGTCAGCAAGCTTTTCCCCTTCATAATTGACGTTCAAAGCGCCGTAGGAAACACTGTTTAAGTAAACAAAACGCCTGTAACTTATGTCCGATTTAAGATCATATAAAGGGGTTGATCCTGCAAGAGGAGGAATTGTTACATCACTGTAAGTTTGGATGGTTGCAAATTTTTTGATATCGATCATTTGATGCGCAAACATCGCAGGATTGGCAGTAGGATCTAAAGGGAGATATACAGGATCCCAAAACCCTGCTTTAATATTTTTTAAAACAGGAAATTTGTACAAAGACCCATCTTGCCCTACAATAAAATTGTGCAACTTCACACTTGAATCAACCAAGTCTGTTGGGGAATACTCAATCCCTGTTGTGATGTTAAGACTTACGGTTGGCATTTGACTCCTTCTCGTAAATCATCTCTTTCGGCTCTGCTTTTGCCATCACCCCTGCTGCTTTAATCTGCAAATTCGCTTCATCTTTTTTTGCTTGCTGATCCATCTTTTGTTTTTTCAGTTGCAGTTCTGCTTGCTTGAGTTGTTGATCTCCTTGCATTTTCTGCTTTTGCATTTCCATTTGTTGCTCTTGAGGAGATGGTCCTTGTTGTTGTTGCTGCTCTTGTTGCATTTGTCTATATTCTTCAAGAGTCATAGAACCGTCTCCCACCTCTTCAATCCCTGCTGGCATGAGAGCTTTCATTCTTCGGGTTAGATTTTCGCTATTGGCAGTGTTTAGGTTTGCTGCAAATTCATCAGCAAAATACGGCGCAATATTTGGGTTGGTTTGAATGATCTCTTTAATAGCCATGAGGTTAGCTGATTTTTCTGCTTCACTTGAAGCCCCATAGACAATTTCAAACATCATTTCTGAGCAAAGTTCACGTACGTCATTTCTGATCTCAGGATTGGATGGGGTATAGTTTTTCCCCCTTTGGTTTAGAACAAGCCCATCTCCAATGTCTCTTTGCTCAATGACAATCTCAGGGAGCATTTCTTTTAGAATGCGTCCTACTTCATTAATCGCTCTCAAGTGGTTCGATAGAACGACATTCTGTAGCAAGTTGCCCTGCATGATTTGCGTATGCAGTCCTGCATTGGTGGTCACTGATCTTTGTTGCCCTTGCATCGCTGGATTGATCCCAGCAAGTTGATCCATGATCTGAATCGCAGATTGCATTGCATTTAAAAGGGTTGCATCTAAAGTGTCTGGTGGGAGAACTAAAGGTTGCTGCATTCCCCCTTCGTCGGATTCGTTGACCTGAATGACCCCTGATCTTCGATTGTAATCGCTCCAAAAATTTTCCTTCCCTTCGATCATTTGATCGGTTACGACGACTTTTGTTCCCCCAAGTTTTTTCAGTCTCCCTACAATGCTTGATCCTACATAGTTGACCATTGTTTGAGCATCTACAATGGGATAGACAAAAGGAAGTGTTTTAACCTTGCGAGTATCAAAATGTCTTTTTTCTCCTTCTAATCCTTTCCAGTAAACGAGTGGAAGCCTTGTTTGAGTGTAATATTTAACAGGCTCTTGAGTAATTTTTCCGTCGATAATACGCATGAAAAATACATCATGGGTGACGACTTTTTTCTTCATCACTGGATTTGATATTTTTGTTTCATGCCACTTCCCAGACTGATCTAAATAGCATTGAACCTCTCTTGGCTTGCGATACCAAAAATCAATTACATCACAAATTTGTTTGTTTTTAGCTTTATGGTCGTCTCTTTCTCCTAAAAGCAAAGACTTTGCAGACATCTTGTACTTGAGCCCGCAGTATCGACCCTCTGTTTTGAAATCGTCTTCACTTTGAACATCGAAAAAAGCTTGAGTGGGATTATTGATAACCCTCAAAAAAGGTTCTTCAAATGGGGCTTTGTTTCCACATTGCCTGGTTCCTACTTGCAAAACTCCATATCCATAGTCGTAGACTTGATTCAAAACTTTTTTAAAGGCGCTTAAATGATCATTACAAAGAATCATTTTCTTTAGAACATATTGCCCTTCTTTGAGTTGCTTTGGGTCAAGGTTTCCCCCAGAAAAGGTTAGCGACAATTCTAGGCTTTCCCCTTCTCCCTTGACCCTCAGCAGATGTTTGTGGGCGAGATTGAAAACAAAAGATTCCTCCCCCCTTAAAGCTCGATCTTGGACAACTCCCCCATCCCACTGGTCACCAAATACGTAATTGATACAAGCTTCACCCCGATCATCATTTTCCTTAAAAAATGCTCTCCATGTGGAATAAATATCTTCGATCTCTCTAGGCTGATACACGGTGAAAACTCCCTATGGTTTCAACTGTTTGTCCCAAATCTACGTCGACTTTTGGTTTTGTTTTTGGCCTTTTTCTAACAGCCCTTCCCAAAAGATTTATAGCATCAAAAAACGTGTCTGCAATATCATCGTTTGCATGTGTCATATCAGCAGAAAAAGCGCAGAGTTCTTTTAGAAATGTTTTACGGATCTTATCACTATCCATCGGAAGATATACATTTACGTGACCCAGGTTTGCTAACGCTCCTTGCGCCCTTTTTAGTTTCGACTCTCTAACTTGCCTATGCATGGATTTGAAGCGGATATTTTTGATAGTTGACCTTAGGTCATCTAGAAGAACTGCCCCTGTTTGGATGTCTTCAATATAAACAGAGTCTACAAAGTCGTTTGCAAGAACAAAGTCTTCCATGCGTTGCTTCATCGAGGCATATGCCCATTTGCCCCTAAGCATGTCAATGAGATAGAGCTTGTTTTTTTTAAAAGCCCAGCAAGTTGCTACTGTATAATCATTGTGGGCTGAGCATTTAAGAGCGGTATCCACTGTGATAACATATCGATCAGCACGCTCAGGAAATCCTGTATAGTATTGGAAATCCCTTTCTTGGAACATCCCATCCTTAGGTAGCTCGCCCCACCAGCCATACAAATAACGATCACGCTCATGATCAGATAGAGTTTTAAGATTTGCGATATACTCAGGGTTGAGCTCCAAAAGTTTTTTATTTTCATCGACTCGACCAGCAATGAAGGTAAACGTACGAATATGTTGCATATCTTCTTTAGAAAGATTGTGATCTTTGATAAAGTCATCTTTGTTGTCCTTTACGATCGGTTCGTTGTTGATGAAATAGAGATAATGAACCTTTCCGCATTTTTCTGTAATAGGGTATTCCTCTTCATTCAAAAAAGGCTTAATCATTCTTTTAATCCACCCTTCCGTTGGGTTCGTAGTGATGCGCATATAGGGCTTAATAGAGGCTTTAGAGCGCAATCTAGCAATAAGAAACTTGAAAACCTCTTCATCCATCTCATCCCCTTCATCGAGCATCACGCAAGTAAACTGAGTTCCTTTTAAATATTGCTTGAAGTTTGGGTGATTGGAATGACAAAACTGGACTACAGCTCCACTTGAAAACGTTACTTTTAGTTCGTGTCTATTTGTCGAATATTTTAATCGGCAAAGGTCTGCAACATGTAAAAGTTCTTCCCAAAGTCCCCCTGCACATAAAATGTTTTGCCTATTTTTTCTAAAAATTCCACAACGATAATTGGGATCTTCAATATGTTTGATCACATCTAAAATAATCGCAAAAGACTTCCCTGCCCCCATAGCACCCCCCACAATTGCAATATCACATTTGCAATTGAATACACTTTCTTGAAACCCTTTTTGGATGGTAAGTCTAGTCAAACAGATTTTCCCCTATTGACTTTTATATAACATATTTTTTATTATTTGTCAAGTAAAAAATGAAAATTTTGATTATTTATTTTAGAAAAAAGGTAGGATTTATGTTTATTCGCTTTGTTGCAGAGAATTTTTTTGTTCAAAAACAGACATACTCTGCATCTGGAGAAAAAGTTTTTAATTTTTCGATGGTCACAAAAAACCCTTACATGCGTTTTGCGGTTTTTTGTTTAGATTGCAACTTTGCTTTAAATGCCAAACGTCTATTAGTGGAAGGAAATATTACGGATCAGAAAACTTCTTGCACAAATTATGAAAACATCTATCAGATTATTACCTATCAAAAGGTTTTTGCTACAAAAATAGAACCCATAGAGGAAGAAAATGAAAATTGAACAAAAAACATTCGACATGGCAGTAGTCCCAGCCATTTATTTGGGGCTTGGGTTTTTAGCAGGAAGAAAAAAAATAATTTCCTACTTCCCAAACACAACAGCAACAGGTTTGATCATAAGCTCTGCAATATCTGCTACAACTGCAATTGCTAGCGCATGCTTGTTTAAAGAGGATGATACAAAAAGAAGAACAGCGGTGATTTTTTCATCCGCGCTCAGCGTTGTGTTCTTGCCCGAAGTAATCAAAAAACTATACAACATTGAAAAACCCTCGGGATATTCAAAGTTTTTCGTGGCTCAAGCTTTGACCTATGTGTTTTTGGAGAATTTTAGAGACTCTAGTTGGATTGGGGCTCAACCTCAAGAAGAGCAACACTCAGATGGAGACGATAGCGACAATGGAGCAAAGAATCTTGAGGACATGATCTTTAAAACACCAATTTCCGAGGAACCACCAATGCCAAATAGTCAAGACATTCAAACGAGAAAGTAACACCCCTTGTTTTTGCTTTTTGGGGGTGTTGTAACCTGAATAGTAAAAAATAAAGAATTCTTTTTAGGGGTGCCCCCCATCGATTGGTGATGGGGTAATGGTACCCTATTTGCCTTGAAAATCGTTGTAGGTTTTTGGCACGAGTTTTTGGCACAACTTTTCTCTATGAAGCGTAATCATAAAATGTCTGTGACATAAAACGAACGTTTTTTGGCACAACTTGAAACCATTATGCCTTCTGAACTCTCATACAATAGACACAACAGCTCTTGTGGCTTGTAGACAAGGCGCAAAAATCTTACAAGGCATACGCGTGGGAAGTCTGGTTACTTTTCCCCCATCCCATCACCAACAATCCCAATCCATGTTTGCAAATTGCAATGTAATTCGCCAAAACCGATAGCAAATTGCACGCAAAAAAAAACAAAAAAATGTAATTTTCTCTATGGAAAAGCGTAAAAATATGCTATGATAAAGAGAAAAAAAACGCCCTCCAAGTTAGTTACGATCTAACAAAGAGGGCTAACTAAATCACAACGAACTATAAAGGAGTTCATCATGAATCAGCTAGTGAAAGAATACACTAAAAAGGATTATTACCCAAACGGCCAGCTAGCTTATGACGGCGAATTTAAAGATGACAAGTGTCATGGCCAAGGTAAGTGCTATTACGAAAACGGCCAGCTTTGTTATGAAGGCGAATGGAAAGAAGACGATTTTCACGGCCAAGGGAAGCTCTATTACCCAAACGGCCAGCTACGTTATGACGGCGAATGGAAAGAAAACGATCTTCACGGCCAAGGGAAGCTCTATTACGAAAATGGCCAGCTACGTTATGAAGGCCAGTGGCAAGACAGCGAGTGGCACGGCCAAGGCAAGAGCTATCACGAAAATGGCCAGCTACGTTATGAAGGCCAATGGAAAGATGGCAAGTGGCACGGCAAAGGTAAGGTCTATGACGAAAACGGCCAGCTTATGTATGAAGGCGAATGGCAAGATGGAGCTCCCCTAGTTAGAGACTGAAGAAAAACACTTCTCAAAAACCTAGCCCCTTAAATATAGGGGCTTTTTTTATTCTACTCCAAAAGTCACGGGCTCTTCCTTATCAAGCAAAGCATCCGCCCTTTTTCTTTCTCGCTCTTTAATATTCATCGCCTTCAAGTAAGCATCGAAAACGTAACGGCATTTATTGACGTCACCTTTTTCCTGCTCTTTTGACATGAATGCATTGTACTTATCAAAATTTTCTTTGGATGAATCTTCCAAGCTGAACACTGGAATCTTAGACATATTACCCCCTTTCATAACCTTCTGTCTTATCCTCACTTATAACAGAAAACAGAATAAAAGTCAAGGTAAATTTTTACACGCTACCAGAAAACATAATTTAATTCAAGAAAAAAACCTTGACAAAAAAGATTTTTTATGTTAATAATGAGATTTAGTAAGGATAAGTTATGAAAATAATAGCGCTACTAGTCTTTTTTGGAATATTGCAAGTTTGTGTTGATGGTTTCGTTGACATACTTCCAACTCCAGGAAGATATGGTTGGGTAAAGAAGCAAGAAAAAGCTATTACATCTCAAGATTGGGATGACACATGGGATTGTTCTAAATGTGGAAATAAAAACTATTCCTGGACATCTATTTGCGGTAAATGCGGTAGATCAAAGTAAACTAGAATAAAAATAAGAAAGGCCAACTGAGAAGCTGGCCTTAAAAAATAAAACTTTTCAATTTTGCAGGTCGAAAGGTTTAAAGTGATTGAATATTAAAACACATCAAAATAAAACACAACCCCCCTACACAAAAAAACAACTCCTGACCCACATTCAGGCATGCGACAAAGGACCGCTCTCCTACAAAGAGATGGCGGACGTTATTGGTTGTTCTAAATATTTTGCTAAGAAAGTCGCCAAAGAAAATGAATCAAAGAAAATCATAAAGAGATCCCCTACCTTCTTCACCGAAAAACTTTCAGGAAAAAACAAATATGAAAGAGGTGAAAACTTCAACTCTAAACTACATTTAATCAATAACTTAACATTAATTATCAGACGTTGTGAAATAGATATCCCCTTAGACTCCAATGGTATAGATAAAAGAAAAGTCAAAACAAAAACAAAAATTATCAGACGCTTTGTCCCTTCTGACCATCCTGATGCCGTAGCTTTCAGAAAAAAGCTTAAAAGAAAGAGGCAGAGTTTACCACTAAAAGAAACTAATAAAAACTCTAAAGAGTTTGCTAAGGCTTCGCCCGGCAGACCTTCGGTCAAGTTGGAGGTTTTGAGGCGTCATGGCTTCGAAAAGTTCGCAAAAGGTGCACCATCTTGGTGGTTTCGAGATCTTGAGAAGCTTGAAAAAGCGTTAAGGCTTGTAAAATCCAAGGTCAAAAATGGTTTTGGAAGGCATCGAAAGATAAATTTCTTTAAATTTGTGAGTCATTTGCTCAAAAACGAGGCTGCAGGTTATCGAAAATGGCGGGCAATGGAGTTTGTGAAGGATTTTTCGAGTCCAAGTATTCAAAGAGTCAACAAATATTTTGAAACTGAATTCAAACAGAGAGCTTGGGAAGACTTTTCAGCGCTCTTCAAGCAACAAAAATTCAAATTAAATCTTGATACTGCTCAAAAGCTTCTCCGTAGAGGCTTTCAGCATGCAGCAAAATGCGCAGAGGTATCGCTTAAACGCTTGAAGCTAGGTGGGATAAAGTGCTCAACTGGCTTTACGCTTTCGCTAGTCAACATGCGCAATCCCATGGACATATTAACAAAAAATCAGGTGAGAACATGCTAGAAAAAACAAAAAAAGTCGCCGAATATTGCTTTGACAATCAGGAAAGCTGGGAAAGAATTTGGGAAAAAGAGGCTCTTGAAAAGCTTAAAGCAGAATTAGACAAAACTCCCCTACCACCAAAAGGCAAAAGACATGAGTAAATTTACATCTGACGTCCAACTTAAAAACCCAACGCTTAAAGAGACAATGCCAGAGCTCTTCATCCGCAAAGAATTTAGAGACTTGCTCCCTACGAAGACTCGAGAGGAATACAAGGCTCTAGAAACAGATATTTTACACTTTGGTTGTCAGCAGCCCATCTTGGTCACTGAAGATGGCACGATTATTGATGGCCACTATCGCTACGAGATCTGCAAGAAACACAACTACCCTTTCAAGACTCAAAAGCTGGATGGCTTTGATAGAAGTGAGGCAGTACTAGAAGCAGTATGGCTTGATTATGAGAAAACTTTAGATGAACTGGAGATGTGATGGTTACAGAGAGTATTAGCCCAGAGTGGAGTGTATTTGGAAAAGAGGAAGCTAGTAAAACTCTAAGCCAACCTGAAGTAAAGATTCACCCAGAGTTTCAGAAGTGGTTTGACCCTTTAGAAGAAAAAGAGTTTGAGATTTTAGAGGCTAGTATTATCAAAGCTGGTCAAGCTGACATGCCTTTAGTTCTTTGGAATGGTTATTTATTAGATGGTCATCACCGCTTCAAGATATGCCAAAAACATGGCTTGCCTTACAAGGTCATTCACAAGGTTTTTGAAGATGAAGAATATGCAGAAGAGTACGCATTAGAGGCGCAAGATGGCCGAAGGAATATCACTAAATTCAAGTACACTGAAAAGGAAATAAGACGTAATGATCTTAAGTTGAGGAATGAAGCTAAGGAGAGGCAAAAGTCCAATTTAAAGCAGTTCCAAACTACTGATAATCAGTGTTCCACCGTTCCCCTTAATTATGGGGAACAGATTAAAAACAGAGAAAATGAAACCGACCGCAAACTAGCCGAGGAAGCTGGAGTATCTCACGGAACTATCCACAAAACCCGCTACGTCATGGAAAAAGCCGACAAAGAGCTTTTAGAGCAAATGCGAAGTGGAGAAACAAGCCTTCATGCTGGATACGTTAGAACGAAGCAGAAGGAAACAGGGCTTGATAGCTTGTTTAAGAGAGATGATTACCGCGTTGTTTACTGCGATTTCTATGAGCCTCATAGCATGTTAGGTTGGAACCCTATTAAACAATATGAAGCTCTTAAGTCTTTGCCGGTTAAAGATCATATTGAAGACTATGCAACTTGTTTTTTGTGGTCTGCATTGCCTGAGGTTGATTCTACATTAAGAGTAATGAAGGCTTGGGGTTTTTCTTATGAAACAATGTTTGTTTTGGAAAACGATAGAAAGACTGAAGGACATTACAACAGGTGTGATCATTTGGTTGTGATTGTGGGATCTAGTAAGTTTACTTGTCCTCCAGACACTAGGGATAGGCTTTCTTCTGTTATTGATAGTAGTGTTGCTGGAAAGCAGAGAATTGAGAAGTTTCGAGAAACGATTGACGCTATGTACAAGAGCTCTGAAGGTGCTAAGCTGCAAATATTTAATAATAATAATTCTCCCGAATGGGATGCCATAAATTTTTAAAATAACCTTACACAATAAAAAAACATAAATAGAGGTTTTTTATGTCTAAAAATAAAAGAAATTCCCTTCCAATTGGATATGGTTGTGGATTTAAAACAGGCAAGTCTAAAAATAATAACGACAAAAACAAAGTCAACTTGCAAACGATTAATAATCTTTTTAAAAAGTCTTTACAAGAAGAAAAAGGATCTGATCATTTTCGAGGGCAAATCTTTCAAAGAAATGTCAGTGATAATGTTTATTTACCTGCAAGAGGGATTGTTTCTCTTCCTATAGACTTGGTAAACAAGATCTATGACTATGCTGAACATCACAAAATCAAAAAAGAAATGGGATGTGAGCATCTTTTAACTAATCATTACAATGCACATGCAGAGTTGTCTAGATACAAACCTAGAGATTCAGAAGCTGACAATCAATCGAAGAGGCTTCATAGAGCTATAGCCTATCAAATTGATTGTGGATTGCAGATCTTAAAAAAACTAGGACAGAAAAAAGGTGAGAAGAAACTAAAAGATTTAGCTAAAAAAGTGATTTTAGAGGCTGGAGACACTTTTAAAGATCTTCTTAAGCAGGCTATAGATTTTGGGAAAGGTGAATATAATAAAAGGGCTGCAATAGAAACTGACCCTAAAAACCCACCAGTTCCTGAATATTTTGAGTATCAAAATGTAGCATAAACACAACCTAGGGGAGAGGGCTATGTTAGCAACGCAACCGCATTGCGTATTAACCGAGCAACTTGCATTGGCTTGCATGATGGAAGACAATCGGTTTGCATCCGAAGGCGTATCCACGCTAAGTGCAGATCACTTTCATCTTAGTGGGCATAGGGCTGTTTTTGAGGCGATAGGAAGGCTTGTTGAGTCTCCAGAGGATGTTGGGCTTGTTTCTGTTCATCATGAGCTAGAAAAGGCTAAAAAACATCAAGAAGCGCCGATTGAATATTTGTCTCAAATCGCTCAAATGTATTCAGGGGCAGTCAGTCTCAAAGACTGCATAAAAACACTTGAAAACAAAATGCTAGCAAGAGCTGTGGTTAATACCGCCAATCATCATATCGAAATGGCTACCAATGAAGAAGTCGTAGACATATTAGAGCAAGTCCGCTCCGATTATGATGAGATTAGGAAAAAAGCATGTGGTAAAGAAACAAATCCTCTGAGTTTCTTTTTGAGCAAAAGCGTAGCTAGCATAAGAGAGCGGCAAAATAATAATAAAAAAGGGCTTACAGTCCGAGGGGTTCCT
>Ga0099849_1000990_pt1 | contig 13309 bp, 6 predicted proteins | sample CB_VirMetaG_4_FD_78177 | JGI IMG/M metagenome (GOLD analysis project Ga0099849, IMG submission 78177) | Freshwater to marine saline gradient viral communities from Chesapeake Bay - CB_1508_1M Viral MetaG | ecosystem: Environmental > Aquatic > Marine > Coastal | place: USA: Chesapeake Bay... | reverse complement strand
GATACCTCAAAACATAGTGTGGCATAAGTATATTGTTGAAGATTCTTATAGAGATATATTTAGCCCTAACCAAATAAAATATAATACAGATTTTCTTACTTCATTAAAAACAAAAGAAACACATAGAACAGTAAAAGACTGGGTTGAGCTGATACAAAGGGATTGTGATGCGTGTAAAAAGACAAAGCAATTAAATTCGTAAATTTGTAGTTAAATAAACTTCGTATGCCTACTTTTTACCGAAGAATGCAAAACTGCGTTCAGACTGATGTTTTTGAAAATGTAGCTTTTACATTTCAACCAGACATTGGTCAGACTTATGAAATGTTTATTCCAACTGCCGGAGGGCTAGTTGCTGTAAACTGCTGGAGGGTAGACGGATTAGCTAATGATGGTGTATCTGCTCCAATTCAAAATGATTATGGTATTAACGGATGTAATTTATGTACAGGAGCTCCCGCTCCTACACCGCCTCCTTCGGTTTATACATGGTATTTTAATGCGGTTCAGGGTAATGGTTCTTTTGTAAAACCTACTGCTTGTGTAAATGCGCCAGTAAGAGTATATTCAGAAGCCTCATCTTTATCACAAGTAATTTGTGGCACAACTAAGTTTTATCTTGATGCAAACCTCAATCAAGTTTTTATTGGAAGTAATCAATATTATATTGGTGTAAATTCATCAGGTCCAGCTACAGGAGAGGCTTCATTCTTAATACAAAATGACGGAACAGTTACAAGTAAGTTTGACTGCTCTGGATTTAATTTATGCGGAGGAGGTCCTACACCGACTCCTACTCCCACACCGACTCCTACTCCCACACCTGGTCCTACCCCTACACCTACACCCACTCCTACACCGATACCAACATCTCCGGATTATTGTTTGAGCGGTACAAATGCAGTGACTTTTCAGTCTATCGGTGGCATCAACTCTTATGTGTTTGGAGGTAATTATGGGTTATACGGAACAGGAACGGGCGTTTTTGTTTTGACAGGAGTTCCTTCAACACACCCTATTGCTATCCAAAACTTTGGTAAGACAGGTCAGATAAGCTATACAGGAACTACGAGCGCAGGCTTGAAAACAGGGTTAGACGGAAATACATATGAGTATTTTTATGGAGATGTAACTATAACTTCAACTGGAGATTATGGCACTATTAGTTATGAATGCTACTACCACGGATATATGGGTGGTCAAAACAACTTACAGTTTGACAATGTAACTTGTCCAAACTTACAGCCTCCAGTAATACCTCCGCAAGGAGACCCAGATAAACAATATACTTTGAGCTATAGCGATAGTGTAAAAGGATGGCCTTCGTTTTATTCTTACTTTGCTGACTGGATGATAGGTATGAACAACTATTTCTATTCTTTAAAAGCTGGTAATTTATATAGACACAATACCAATCCTTTACGCAACAACTACTATAACGTACAGTATAACTCTACTCTTACGAGCGTATTTAATGAAATGCCTTTAGAGAATAAATTATTTAAAACCATAAATTTAGAATCGGATGCTACCTGGAGTATAACATTGGATAGTGATATACAGACTGGAGCTAGTATAGATAGCACTTACTTCGAGAAAAAAGAAGGAGCATGGTTTGCTTTTGTAAGAAACAATGGCACGCTCCCGGCTGGTTCAGATGAATATGTTATGCGCTCGGCAAGTGGTATAGGAAGAAGTTCTTCTGTAGCTACTGGCGGAACTAGCACAACAATAAACTTTTCAACCAATCCTTTGATAGAGATAGGTAGCGGATTAAGTGTTGGCGATATTATATATTACGCTCCACCTCCGTACACCTCTATAGAAATGGCAGGTAAGGTTACGTCAATAAATGTAGATTTACAACAACAAATCAACAACATAGTTATAGACAATACAATATCAGGAGCGGTATCTATACCAATCCAAGACGGGTTTATAATGTATATCAAAAACCAAGAAGCAGAATCTAATGGAGTGCTAGGTCATTACTGTGAGTTTACAATAACAAACACAGATAGTACGCCTACTGAGTTATTCGCAGTAGAGTCGGAAGTAATGAAAAGCTATCCCTAAAATTAGTATCTTTGTTGTAGTTTATGGGACTTTTAAATTTATTCAAAAAGAAAAAAGAAAATCCAGAAGATATACTTCAAAAAGTTCACAACGATAGAGGTTTGTTGTGGGCAAATATAAAAGTATTTAAAGAACAAATTTTAAGTTTAAACGGAAGTGTAGAGGCTGGGACAAAAGAAATGAATGAAATGTTTCCCTTAAAACACAATCTTCAAGATGGGTTGTATACAAGGGAAATATTAATGCCAAAAGGAAGTTTAGTTGTTAGTTTTATACATAAACAAAATCACCCCTCTTTTTTCATGTCGGGAGAAATGTCAGTTTTACTTGACACAGGAGAGGTTAAAAGAATAAAAGCGCCAATGAAGGTGATGACAGAAATAGGAACGCAAAGAGTAGCATATATGCATGAAGATTGCATTTGGATTTGTGTTTATAAGACAGATAAAAAAACAATAGAGGAAGCTGAAAAAGATGTTTATACTCAAGATTATAAAGACTTGCCTCCTCATATAATTTTAAATAAAGGATTAATATGTCAGGAGTAATAGCAGGTGCTGCCATTTCAGCAGTAGGAGTAGGATTAAGCGTTCAACAAGCAGCTGTACAAAATAGACTTAGGAAAGAAGCGGAAAGAGAAACAGAACGAGCCATGAAAAAGGCAAGAAAAACTTTAGATGTTAACTATCTGGAGGGAAGAACTCTTCCTAAGATTGCCTATGAGGAAGCTAGAGAAGGTATGGGTAGAACAGTAGCAGACGTTTTAGGTAAAGCTCAAGAAGCAGACCCAAGGGGGTTAGCTGCTGCTGCCGGAAGAGCAGTAATGGGTTCACAGGTAGGAGAAAGACAAATAGCGGCTGCTCAAGAAGAAAGATTATTTCAGTTGGAAACTGAAGCAAGAAAAGAAGACGCAAGGTTACAGGGGTTAGAATATCAATTAGAGTTAGGAGGAGTATTAGGAGCGCAACAAGCTCAAGCAGATGCAGTGGCCGCACAACAAAGAGCGATAGGTCAAGCCGCTGAAGGTCTTGGTCAACTTGGTGGAACTTTATTAAAAAGTGAAGATGTAAATCCTTTATATAGAAAAGCAAAGGGGCAAGACCTGCTTCCTAATTCTAAAGCGGTTGTAGATAGAAGTATGCTTAATGACCAGATACAGTCTCCAACAACTAGACCTGGAATATTTCAACCTAAACAAATCAATCCAACTTTCGGAATAGATAGTTATCAGCAAATACAAAACCCTTTGTTTAATCCACAGATGGATTTGTTTGCTAATCCGCTCGATGCAGTTAGTTATCAAAGTCGAACAGCTTAATAAAAAATTATGGCTAAATCGTATTATGGTTACGTTAAAAGAGATGTAGAGAATCAAGTTGACTGGGCTTCTATAACCAAAGAAATGGTTTCTACTCTTGAACAAGAGCAAGTTAGAAGAGAAAAGAAAAAAGCGGATATTGATAAAGCTTCAAGAGAATTTGGAAAAGTTTTAACTGACGCAGAGGGCAGTAGTCATAAGGCTTTAAATGAGTTTTGGTTAGACAGCTCCAGTAGTATTCAGGAACTAAGAAGAATGCAAGACGACCTTTTAAAAAGAGGGTTGCTTGACTATAAATCATATGTGGCTCAAAGACAAAATTTAACAGATGGCTCTGATGAGCTTATAAATTTAGTAAAAGGATTTGATAGTAAATGGACCGCTGTAAAAGACGACCCTAACGCCAGTGCTTTTGATTATTGGAACATAGGAAATATTCAAGGGTTTGGAAATTTTTCAGACTACAAAACATGGGCTAATCCTACAGATGGAAAATTGAGCTTAGGCAAAATGGTTTTAAATCCAAAAACAGGACAGAAAGAATTAAGCAATAATCCTACAGAATACCAGCAAGTTAGTTTTTTAAAAAACAGGATGAATCAAAGGGCTCCTAAGTATGATTATGATGCAGCTATAAAAAAGGTAACAGAAAATGTTGGTCGCTATGTAAAAGCTAAAAGCGTTGGTGCGGCAAAAACAATAGAAGATATAACTCAAAGCGATGCTTATCAAAAACAAATAAATACTTGGATTGATGCAATGATTGAAAATCCTTTTAATGCGGGTAGTATGCTTACTGATTGGCTTGGTTACGCTGAAAATTATACAGATGATGAAAAGCAAGCTAATGAATTTGATTTAGTAGATACAGGAAGAGTAGATGAAAAAGACAACCCTATAATGATGAAGTCTTATAAGTATGTAGAGACTGAAGTAGACCCTATTCAAAGAGGCTCTGGGCTTAGAAGACCTAAATTAAAAGAAGAACAAAAAGACCAGCTTAGAGAAGCTATAAGAAACGAAATAGAAAGCAGGCTAGATTATATTGAAACAGCTATGCCTATTACTGAATCTCAAAGAGCTGTAGCTAGAGCTGGAAAAGCATCTGGTCGAATAGTCACTTCTCTTGCTACTATGCAGGCTGGAAAAACTCTAGAAGAAAGAGTGTTGTCTGCATCTGATATAGCTGGAAGAGATAACACCATTATTAAAATTGTTGAAACTCCAGACGAGATTTTAGTTACACGACAGTCTTCAACAAAAGGAGCGCAGCCAGTTACGACTCCATATCCAAGAGGTGAAGCAACGCTTAATTTTGTAAAAGGAGCAGCATCTGGATTGACAGGTGTGGAAGATATAAATACTGCATTAAAAAACTCTAGTCTTACAGAAGGAATGGTAGCAGCACCAATTACAGAAACAGTTGTATTGTTTGAAAGAACAACTCCTCCTAAACCACCTAGTGGTCTTGTAAAATTTGATACGCAGTTAGCTAATGATTTTAATCCTAATATACTATCTAAAACAACATATGAAGACAGCTCAATAATGGGTGTCTTAACTCCTATAGCTACTAAATATGGAGTAAGAATAATTAATACAAGTCCTACTTCAGAAAGTTTAACATTTGAAATTGGAGAAGGAAATAATGTAGTTGAGCAAACAATAGAATTAGGTGAAACTACTAAGGAGGGAATATTAAATGCATTAAAAGGATTTATTAGAGCGAACAAAGATGCGACAGAAAGATTTTTAGCATTAGAATCAGGAACAACAGGTATAGATTATTCTAATAAATAATAAATATGGACCAAGAAGTATTACAGGATTTATATAATAGAGCTGTATCTAAAGGATATTCAAAATCAATAGAAGAATTTTCTACATTAATTAGTTCTGACCAAGAGGTATTAGAGGATAACTATAACTATGTTAAGCAGCAAGGTTATCAAAAATCAATTGAAGACTTTCAAGTTCTTGTTGGTGTAAAAAAAAAAGAAGATACGGTCTTACCATCGGAAGATGGTTTATCGGTGCAACCTACAATTACTCAACCAACTGAAGAGATTAGTGTCGTCAACGACACTACACCAACCACTGTCACTGGCACATTAGCCCAAACCACAGAAATAGAAGAGCCTCAAAAAGAAGGGGGTATACCAACTGAACTTATCGGAAGAACAGAAGAGTATGTAGTTCCTGAGCTTAACTATAAGTATGGTGACCAAGGTTTTGTGTTTGAAGAGGCGGATGCTTTCGGAGATGAGATGGTTGTTCGAGCGGCTAACGGGAATAGTATTAATGTAGAACTTGATGTGTTCCTAGGAAACAAGGCGGCAGAAGCCAAAAAACTAAACGATTTTATAGAGGCTAATAAGGTTGAGTCGCAGAGACTAAAGTCTATGGAGCAAGGCTATGAAGCTGATAAAATAAAATTTGATAGCCAAAAACAAATAGACTCTACTATATCTGAGCTTAACACTAGAGCTGATGAGTTTAATAAAAAAATTCAAACTTACTTAAAAAATAAATCTGCTCTTGATGAAGAGCGGGATGCGATTGAAGCTATGAGCGTAGAGCAAAAAACAGCTCAATCAGACTACATAAAACAATACAACGAGAGATATAAGCAACTAAATAAAGAGCTACAGTCCTTAGCAAAAGAAGAGGAAGGATTTAAAACTAGACAATCTAGGCTTAACCAGGCAATTGGAGAGTACAATGAAATGAAAGCCGAGCAAGGCACATGGGCTGGTGAAATTTGGAATAAGTTAACTGGTGGGACATCTAGGATTACAAGTGGTACTGTATCTTATTTAACTGAAGCGGCAATAAGCGCAGCTCCTTTTGCAGGCATGAAACCTGATAGCTACAGACAGGAATTTGCTAGAATAGCCAGAGAGAAAGGTCTGGAGGTTCCTGAGAACATAAATGAAATGAGCGAGGAAGAGCTTAAAAACTTTTATTCTGATATTGCTAAGGTTAAAGATGTAAAGCTTTTCCCAGGCACTGCTCTTATGGTTGGAAAAGAGGGTGAAACCACAACAAAAGATATTACTTTCGGTGAACTTATAGAAGAAAAAATATATGATGACCGTATAAAAGAGCAAAAGAAAGAAATGTTGCCAGATATTAGAACTGGTTTGACGGAGCTTATAGGAGATAAAGACACCACAGAACAGTGGGCTTTAGCCAAACAGGAAGGTTTTTGGGGCGGCGCTATACTAGGTCTAGCTGAATCAATACCAGCTATGGTGGCTGGCTTTGGGGGTAATTGGGCAAAAGCTACGGCAGACATGATGATGCTTACTTCTGACTTTTTAGATGAAGAGATGTCAGGTCCTGAATTTGATGATGTAACTGAAAAAGAAAAGCTTGCTTTTAAACTACCAGTGGCTATTGTTTCTGCTGTACTAGAAACGTATGGTGTTAGAAATGTGGTTCAGAACAGTGGACTTAGAAACTCAATACTTCTTAGAATATTAAGAAAACCAAAAAAAGATTTAACTGGCGTTCCATTTCAGCAGGTAGTAAAAAATGAGGTTGAAAGTATGTTGGGCAAAGGACTGCTTACTATTAGTGGAGCAGGTCTAGTAGAGTTTGAAACAGGAGCTGCTCAACAGGCAGTTGAAATATCTGCTAAAGAAGTATTCAACGGAATAAAAGAAAAAGAATTATTTCAGACTCCTGAAAGTTTTTCTGAAGGACTAGCGGAAGTGTTACGCTCTGGCGCGCAAGAAGCTGTAGGTGGTTTTATAATGGGTATACCTGGGGCTATAGGTTCTGCTTTCCAACAAAAAGACTTTACTACTATAGACAATACTCTTTATGAGATGTTTAAAACAATTAGAAACGATGAAGAATATCGTAAAGGTTTTGTCCAGGACATAAAAAATAAAATTAATAGTGGCGAGCTTACAAAAGAAGAAGGAGAAAAACAAATAGCGGACTATGAAGAGGCTACTGCTCTTTCAAATCAAATACCTGTTAATACACCAGTAGAACAAGAAAAGGTTTTAATGGGATTACTTCTTCGTAAAAAAGAACTTACAGAAGAAGTAGAAGGCAAAGACCCTGTGCTTGTAGAAAAACAGAAGCAAGAGATAGATGAAATAAACAATCAAATCAGAGCTATACTTGAGACCACAACTAAGGAGACAATAAAAGAAGAAGACGAGGTAGATGAAAAGGCAGCTCCATTAAAAACTAAAGTTGAGAAAGAACAGGCTGTAGACATTGAAGCATTTTTTGGAGATGAGGTTGAAGAAACTACAGAGACAGTAACTGATAACCTTTCAATCAACAGAAGTAAAAAAACAAAAACAAAAACAGCTAAAGTACTAGATACAGAAAGTGCATTGATTAAAATAGCGCAGCGTGGAGCTAAGGCTGTATCCAAAATACTTCCAAAGACTAGAATCATTCTGCATGAAACAACAGAGGAGTTTGAGAAGTTTGCCGCTCCTGGAAGGGGTGAGTACGACCCAGCAGCTGATGTTATTCATGTAAACTTAGAACAGGCATCTCTAACCACAGTACCTCATGAAATATTCCACGCAGTATTTTTAAACAAAGTAAAAACAGACCCAGCCGCTGCCCAGCTGGCTGAGACAATGATGAAGTCTGTAAGAAAAGCGTTGCCAGCTACGAGCGAATTAGCGAAGCGTATAGACACTTTTGCAGAGTCATATACAGATGTTACAGAACTACAGAATGAAGAGCGTCTAGCAGAGCTTATAGGTATTCTATCGTCAGAGTATAAAACTCTAAGCAAGCCTAATAAAAATAAAGTAGTTAGGTTCATAGAAAACCTAGCTAGACAGTTAGGTGTTGATTTAAAAATATCAGAGTTTACTAAAACAGATGAGGATGTTATAGACCTGCTTAATACCTTAGCAGGGAAGGTTGCTACTGGAGAAGAGCTAGTAGAAACAGATGTGCAAACTCTTGAAGAACTAGACAATGGAACTAACCCTATTGGTTCTCCTACTGAGATAAGAGTGCCTACACCAAGGCAACAAATAGACTTTAAAGAATCCTATCCTTTGTCTTTAGTTACTCCAGATAAGAGTGTAGATTTACTATCTCTTATACAAGAAATAAAAAGTAAAAATCAAAAGGTTTGGTTCTGGGTGGCCGACCAATTAGGTTCAGGTATATATGATGGGATTACTTTAGATGCAGGACCAAGCTTTCCTTTTGCTGATATTAAAGTAAATGAAGATGCTATATGGGCTACTGGAATATCTGAAACAGATATACAAAACAAATTAAAACAAGCTGATTATATATTTATAATTAGCGGTTCTCCTCAGCAAAGTAAACTATTTAACAAACAAGTTTATGATGTGTTTACTCAAAAGCTAGGTGACTATGGTACATTTAAAGAACAGGCATTAGAAACAAAACCAACTAAAGCGTTGCGAGAGGTTTTAGAGGCTCATGATAGTTGGGAATCTCTTAGAGAAGACAGCTCTGTAGATAGAGCGGCTAATGCAAAAAAAGGAATTAAGGGTAAAATAGGAACGGGTAGAAAGAAGTTTCTTCAAGCTTTAATATCTACTGAAAAAACAAAAACAACAGCCTTTCATAAACTTATACAATCTCTTGGAGGCTATGTAAATGTAGAAGAACTCAGAGATGGATTCTATAAAGAAAACGATTTTAAGCAAAATGATATTATGTTGGTATTAAAACCGACAGGGTATTCTTTAGAATCTAATCACTCTACATACGACAAGGAAATCTTAGGTGAGGTCGTTGGTGTTCCTGATGTTAAGGTAGACGCATTTGATGTTATGCCTCAAGAAATTGCAGATAGATATGCAGGGAAGCCAAGGACAGAATTGTCTCAAGCTATAGCTCCGTTTGGCAGTGGTGTCAGAGAAGTAACCCCAGAAAGATTAAAAAGACAACAGAGAGCTACAGAGGAATATATATCTGAAGGGAGAGAGGCTGGATTTAAGGATACAGTTATAATAGATTACCTAAGCAGAGTAAGGAAAGTTCCTATGAAGGAAATAAAATCTGCAATGGAGATTGTGTCTGAAGGTCTAGGAGCATTACCAGCAAGTTTTAAAAACATTCAAGGCGGAGCTAAGAGTGGTTTAAAACTATTTAAGCGAATTGATAAGCTCGTACAAAAAGAAAAGAAAAAGAAGAAGCCACTTGCAGACTCTCAGATACTAGAGAAAGCTATTGAGTATATGCAACGCCAGCCTGAATATAAAAACGAAGCTGACACTTATAAGGTTCGTGGTGAAACACGAGCAAGAAAAGGGTTGTCTACTCAGCAAATGTTGATGGAGATTGACCTCCAAAAAACTTTAGGGATGAGACCAACGCAAGATATGTCTCGTAAGTTGGGTATAGCTAGAGCTGCGGTCAAGCAAAGAATAAAAGGTATACGCGATGTACAAAAGGTTAAGACGGAGCTGAAGAACTTTATGCGTAAAGCATTGCCCGCTCGTGTACTTTTAAGTAAAGACGCTCAAAAAATGTTTAGATACATAGAGCGAGTAACTCCAGACTTCATGCAATCAACTCAAGCGCAAGGCGCAAAGATTGACAATGTATTCAAAGAGATTACAGACTTTGTAGCTGAAGAAAACAATAAGCTACTTGAAAGAGATATAGAAAATATTCTTAACGGCAAGTATGAGAAAACTGTTAACAACAGAAGAGTTGCTCAGAAAATAGATGCCGACACAAAAGCACGGATAGATTCTATAAAAAAAATGTTGCCTTCTTCTAATCTCACTCCAGAAGAAATAAATGAGGTTCAAGAAAAATTAAACCAAGAGTTTAATAAATTAAATGATGATATAACTGGACAAGAAAACCCTTCTAATGAAACATTAGATAGGATGGCTGATTTGCAAATTGCTATATCGTATTCTAATGCTATGGTTCAGTCTAATACTGACCCAATAAAAACTCAAACTTTAGATGATGTTTATAGCCAACTACAGTCTTTGATAGAGATAGGTAGTTCTAATCTAAAAGAACAGCTAAAAGAATCAGCTAAAAATTATAGAGCACAAATGGCTGCTATGTATTATGACATCACAGGTATTAAGCTAGACCCAGAAGACAAAGATTTTAAAGATAAATTAGAGGAGCTAGAAAATATTAGGGTTGATGAAAAAACTGAAAAAGAAAATGAAAACAGAATTAAATCTGCAATAAAAAACACTTTTAAATCTATAGAAAATACCGTATTTGGTACAGCTGAAGCTTTAACAGGTCTTATGGATAGAATATCTTCATTGCCTGGAGAAATGATGGGTGGCATATCACAAGAGCTAGTTACAGAAAGAATCAATGAGTCAAGCATTAAATACAAAAAAAGAATGATGGCTTTTGATGCTATGTTGCAAGATAAATTAAAAGAATATTACGGTAAAAACTGGAAAAAGAAATCTAAAGAATTTAGAAATAGCGCAAAGACATATAAAATTACAGAAGGAAGAGGTAGATATAATAAACTAACACAAGACCAGATGTATTATTTATATAATCAATACAAAGACCCCGCTACACACCCTGCTTTTAAAAATATGTTTGGTAAAGATTATAAAAATGCAATGGAAAATTTAACCAAACAGTTAAAGCCAGAGGTTAAAGCTTTTGCAGACTGGCAAGTTGAAGAATTTTTTCCAGCTGTATATGACTATTACAATAAGACGTATAAAGAAATATACAGAACTAATATGCCTCAAAATCAAAACTATGCGGGTCGTATATATAGATTAGACGTTACTCCTCAACCTTTAGATTTACTAGGCAACACCTCTACATTTAGCACGCAAGTAAGTGCAGCTTCGACTTTAGTTAGAAGCAACCCTGCATTAAAAATAGAGCCTGCAAATGGTACAGATGCCTTAGTCGGATATGTAAGAGATATGGAATACTTTGCGGCATACGGAGTAGAGCTTAGGGATATACAAAAACTATTTGGAAACGGATTTATTAAATCTGCCATAAAAACAATTCATGGTGACAAAGTTTTTGAATACATAGAAAAGATGATTAACAAAGTTGCTGGTAAAGGTATTCAGCTATCTATAGCCGACAGAATTGTAAATAAAATGACAACCTTGTTTGTATTAGCTAGAATTGGTTTAAGTCCGCTCATAACAATAAAACAGTTAACATCTGCTGTAACTTACGCTAACGATATTGGTATTTTGAATTGGCTAAAATATTCAGCTAAGAATTTAACCGAGCTTAAAAAAGTATTTAAAGAAATAAGCGATAACTCTGTATATATGCAAGACAGGGGCAGTAGAAGTATATTAAATCAAATTGAAGCATATGCAAACACTAGCTCTCCATTGGCTCAAGACTGGATACCTAGTCGTGCAACTGATTTTCTTTCTGATGTTATTATGTATTCTACAAGGTTAGGGGATAGAGGTGCTATATATTTAGGCGGCTCTGCTAATTACTCTTATTATAAAGACCAGTTTAAAAAGAAAAATCCTGGAGCGAGCGAACAACAAGCTATAGACTACGCTATAAAAAGGTTTGAAAGAGATACAAAAGAAACTCAGCAGTCATCTGATTTACAAGATAAGGACTTGCTTCAGAATAGCGGAGCTTTTTACAGAGCTTTCAATATGTTCTTAACGACTCCTAAGCAATACCTAAGAAAAGAAATAAGCGCATCTAGGAATTTGCTTAGAAAAATAAAAGCACGAGATTTAAAAGCTGGTAAAGGAACTTTTATTGAAAACGCAAGACAATTATTAATGTATCATGTCTTTATGCCTGTGTTTTTTCAATGGGTATCTTCAGGATTTCCAATGCCTTGGAATGATTGGGAAGATGAAGATACTGCTGATATGGGAAGAGCTTTATTATTAGGAAATTTAAACGCTTTGTTTTTAATAGGAGAAGTAATTACTCAAACAGCTGATTTTGTACAGGACAAGCCTTGGTATAAAGAAACGTCTTCTGTGCCTGCTCTGACGGTATGGACTAACTTATTAGTTAAATGGGATGAGTATGACAAAGCAAAGTCATCTTCACAAAAACAAAAAAAGCTGACAGAATTTTATGTAGAATTAGCTATGTTTACAGGTTTGCCAGCTAAAAATATTCAAAAAATGGCTGAGAACTATCCTAAGCTTTTAGAGAGTGAAGACTTTGGAGAGTTCATGCTAAGGTTATTGAACTACTCTAAATATCAGATAGAGGGTAGACCTAAAAAACAAGGAGCAAAAAAGAAGCCTATGTCTATGACGGAGATGAAAAAGTTCTATCCCGAGATGTATGAGATGATAAAAGAGATGGAAGACCCAGAGCTGAAGCAACTGGAGAAAGACATCAGAGAGCTAGAAAAAGAAATGTTAGAATCAATGTACGAATAGTTATGCCTTTTAAAAGCCAAGCACAACGTAGATATATGTATAAGAACTTACCCGAGATAGCTGCTCAATGGGAAAAAGAAACCCCAAAAGGGACAAAACTTCCCAAAAGAGTAGGTAATAAAGGCAAGACACAGTCTTTACTTAGAACAAGAAGACTTCGTAAAAAGTTTTAAAAAATAATCTTATATAATAAATAACACAGTATTGTGTTTATTATTATAGCTATAGTGAAGTTTATTCTAGGGTCGGACATACTTGAAAAGTTTTTTGTTGTCAAAGGATAGCATCAGCTCTCCCTCATCTGACCATGTAGCTCTACCCACCAATCCTTCTATAGGGATATAGTATATCCCATCTATACAAGACCATATCATTACCGCGTGCAGTCGCTTGTCGCGTAGCTTTATAATCTTACGAGCTTGAACCATGAGTGGGAACGAATCTTTCATCTCTGTATCCAACACACTTACCTCTGCGTATCCAATAGTAGATTTATTTTCTCCTATAATTCTGAAGTCTACATCATCAGGACTAAGCTTCT
>Ga0099849_1000989_pt1 | contig 13318 bp, 11 predicted proteins | sample CB_VirMetaG_4_FD_78177 | JGI IMG/M metagenome (GOLD analysis project Ga0099849, IMG submission 78177) | Freshwater to marine saline gradient viral communities from Chesapeake Bay - CB_1508_1M Viral MetaG | ecosystem: Environmental > Aquatic > Marine > Coastal | place: USA: Chesapeake Bay... | reverse complement strand
TTAAAATCTTCAAAAGAATTAGCTTCAGTTAAAAACTCTGGACTAAACAACACTTTCATATCTTTGTATTTTGCATCAATTTTATTTGTTGTCCCGGGAGGAATAGTTGATTTAATAACTAGGATTGGAAACACTCCTGTTTTACAACATTCATCATATATGTTGTCAATTGCAGACTCTAGAATTCTTGTATCACAACTTCTATCTATTCTCATTGGTGTAGGAACACATACAAAAATAATGTCTGAATTTTTGCAGACTACTTCATGTGTTGAATTACATTTGCCTTTGTCTAAATCATATGTCAAAACTGAGTAATGTTCTTTTAGGCCTTCTCTTATTGCCGAACCTACAAAACCTTGACCTACTATACCTATATTCATCTTAATGACCTAATTTTTTTATAATTGACTTTTAATCCACTCATAAGTCTTTGTCATTCCACCTTCTAGATCGTTTGATGGTGTCCAACCTAACTTTTCTCTTATTAAAGTATTTTCACTGTTTCTTCCTGCAACCCCGACAGGGCCGTCAACATGAGTTATCCTAAGATTTTTACCCGATATATCAATGATCATTTTAGTAAAGTCAAGTATGCTTATCATGCGATCAGACCCTAAGTTTACCGGGCCCTCAAAGTCTGAATTCATTAAACGCACTGTACCCTCAACACATTCGTCAACATATAAAAAAGACCTAGTTTGTGTTCCCGGGCCCCACACTTCAACACTTGATCCGTTAGTGGCTTTTGCAACCTTTCTACATATTGCTGCGGGGGCTTTCTCTCTTCCACCATCCCACGTTCCATGTGGCCCGTAAATATTATGGTATCTGGCAATTCTAACATTGAGCCCGTAGTTTCTTGCAAAAGCTAAATAGATTCGCTCACTAAATAGTTTTTCCCAACCGTATTCAGAATCTGGATCTGCAGGATACGCTGAACTTTCGACGCAGTTAGGATTGCTCGGATCAAGTTGATTTCTTTCCGGGTAGGCGCAAGCAGATGATGAATAAAATACTCTGTTTACTTTAGCATTAACGCACTGTTTTGCAATATTTAAATTAATTAGTGCTGAATTGTGCAATATGTCTGCATCATTTTCTCCCGTAAAACAAAAGCCTGCACCACCCATGTCAGCTGCCAATTGATATACTTCGTCAATTGTATCATCTAATACTAGACTTACAACACTTGGATCTCTCAAATCACCTTTAATAAATTCATTTGCAAAAGTTTCCCAATATTCCGGATATTTTAAGTCGACACCTCTTACCCAGTTACCTTCTGATACTAATCTTTTTACTAGATGACTTCCGATAAAGCCTCCGGCGCCGCATACTAATATTCTTTTCATTTTATTCTCCTATGTCTTTTCTTTTATGAACAAAGATTATATTTTTATACTGTGATATCTTTTCATAAACTTGATCACTCTTTTCAGTTAATTTTCCTTCTCTGCCCTTAGGCCATTCAGAAATGTGGATATTTTCTAAAATTTTCTCTGTAAAATCAATAAAATCTTGTCTTTTGTTACCTGATTCCATTTTGTTTAAATTTTGTCCCCAAGGAAATGACATATTTTTTGCATCGTTATGGTAATCATTTAGATAAGTGCAACCAATATCCTCTATTACATAGATACCGCCAGGATTTAAATAATCAATGAGGCATTCAAAAGATGTCGTCATGTGTTCAACAAAATGACTACCATCATCAATAATGATATCAAAAGGTCCATAATTTTCTGCGAAATTTTGCAATTTATTTATGTCCCCTTGATCGAATATTTCAAATTTAAAATTTTCGCAGCCAAGCTGATTCAAAGACCTCTCATCAATGTCTATTCCATAAATTTTTGAATTTGTAAAAATATGTGACCATGCCCTATGAGAAGAACCATCCCTAATTCCAATTTCAAAAATCTTTAAATTTTCTTTTCCAAAGAACGGTAAGAATTCCTTTGCATATGATTCTGCAAACTTTACTTTATCTGTTCCACAGCTTGTATACACACTTATCAACTGTTTAGCATTGATTTTATTTAAATTTTCAATTGACATTTTTAATATAACACCCTTTAATAATTTTATAAGTTTAAGATTTCCTTTTTGTAGTAGGCGCTTCTTGACAATTTGGAAGTTTGTCAGAATAAAGATTTTTGTTTTTTAAGTCAAAATTATGGGGATCCTCTTCTCTTGTCATATAATAATAAAGTCCTATTACTTCTTGATCGCCCCATCTATTTTTATAGATATAACCTCTTTCATTTATTAAATCTATCCACTGATTCCATAACGCTTCTTTAAACATATCGTTTCTATAAAGATTAAAATTACCAGCTGACCAACCTAATGTATGAAACTGATCTGGATCTTTGTTTTCTAGTGCATTATTTAAACTCTTATTTTTTACTACTACTTTAAACTTTTCAACAAACTCATTAGTAAATTCCCACAAATTTTCTCTTGTTTGAAGCGTATTTTCTCCGACGTGATTCCAAAAATGTGCACTTCCAAACTTGCAATCTTTATTGCTAATTTTATCTAAAAAACTATCTAAGTTTTGCAAGTCTTCTCTAAAGTATGAGTCATCGTCTATTCTAACAACATATTCATATCTTTCTATTTCTTTTAGTTTAAAAAAGTTTGATACGAAATATTCCATATGAAGATAGCCTATTCTTGACTTCGGAAAATAATTTCTAACATAAGGGAGGTAATTTCTATTATAATAAAGATCTTCTTCTTTAATATGATTGGGTATACCATACGGTATTTCATGAAAATAAATATCATTAAAATCTAAGCTTGATTTCAATGTCTTGATATATTCTTCAGAGTAAATATCATCAAAATGAAAGACATGAATTGGATATCTTTCTTTGTTAAGATTTTTGTTTAAATAATATAAACATGTTGGCAATAAGTTGGTTCTACTACTTAGAAGAAATATTGCTGCATTATAATTTTTCATTGTATCTCCTAATATAATGCCAGAAAATGTAAGCAAGATTCTCACCCTGCTGCCAGCTACAATTATCTTGAGGATCTACCAACCAAGGTTTCTGGCCATTATAGTGAAAAATAGCTATCTGATTGAAATTAGCTTCAAAAGGCACACGTTTTTCCAAGACGTTAAGTATGTCTGGCAATTGATACCAATTTTTATTTTTTATAGCAAAATACCAGTTAGTAAAGCTTTGATCTGAGTATGTATTGTCATACTCTTCATTTTCAATATTATTCATCATGTCGTTAAATGTATCTATGCTTGGTTTTAAAAACATTACGCCAGCACTAAGCCCATCATATCCCATATCTTTTACAGCAGCAAAATTACATTTATTACTTAATCCAAATACTTGATCTATGTTTTTTAAAGCAATAACATCAGCATCTAAATAAATAATTGACTGAAATTGTATTAGTTTCCACAAATTTAACTTTGTAAACATCATCCAAGAGTTTTCTCTGTATCTATCTTTAATCCCATCGCTTCTTTTAACTTGTATTTTTTCTACATTGATTAATTGTACTCCATTTTCTTTCAGTTTGTTTCTACAATCTTCAGTAACTTCTTCCGTAACCATGCAGTAAAGATCAAATTGAGAATCAACTCTTTTTAAGCTTTTTTGAAGCGCAATTACGCCCTCTAGAAATTTATCATTGCAAAGATAGCTTACATAAGCATTTAAGTTCTTATCCATTGTGCACCTTATTTAAAACATTGTAAATAATCTTACCTCTATTAACCCAGGTGTGATTATCTAAAGATAGTTTATATGCATTTTCAACAATTGTCATTCTTGCTTTCTCATTTTTTGGATTGCTGTAGAATTTAACTTTATCTGCTAGTTCTTCAACAGAATCAAACATTATGCAGTGCTTATCTTCTTCAAAAAGATCTAAGTAGTTAAATCTGTTGCAAGCAAGAAGTGTAGTCCCAGTTAACATTACTTCGTAATATCTTGTTCCAACTAGATCAGCCGGTCCAGTTGTTGAAAACCATATTTTTGATGTGCAAATTCTCCTGGCATAATCTTCCAAACTATCGTGATGATGATCAGTAAAGTATATCCTAGAAGAACCCCATAAATCTTTGTCATTTAATGTTGAATGCACTTTATACCTCCAATTCTCTGTCTGCTCTTTTCTTACAATTCCTGTAAATCCAAAATCAAATTCAAAATTCATACTAGGGTTGTAATTTTTAAACAACTTAGGGTTGGCTGCGAATGGTAAATGATAAAATGGGATCCCTGTTATCTTTCCATAAGAATCGTAATCATGGTGAACAGTAAATCCAGCTGTAAAATTATTTTGTTTTATCCATTCTAACTTTTTATCCAATGCTGCATATTCTTTGTTTAGAATAACAAATTTTTTAATTTCTTCATCTACTATTAAGTTGTTAGGTTGATTATGACCACAGTTAGTCCAACCAAAACCTAAAACAAGCATTGTTTCTTTTGGATCAAGGGTGGACATTGTAGATTTAAGATTATAGTCAATTACTGATGGACTTTCTGATATAAAATTAGAAACAATCAATAAATTGACATCGCTATCTAAAATACTACTAAAACCCTTGAGTATCTCTTGATAGTATGAATAAGAATTTCCAAAGCTATTTTCTAAATATATAATATTTTTCATTGACTTCTTATCCTTTGACATCAAATCTTGCATTAATCATTACTTGATGACTAGGATAGCCACTAGCAGTTAAACCTACATTCCATATTTTAAACCCAGGGGATGAAGTTATTATTTTACTGATATCATCAAAGCAACCAAATCTAGTATCAAAATCATCAAATATCCAAACTGGATTATTTGCCTGCTTACTGACTAAATTCAAAACATCTTGCATTACTGTTCCTTTGTCGTGCAAACCATCTATGTAAAAAAGATCAATATCATTAACTTGATTTGATTTTCCTAAGAATTCTGAAGTTGTATTAAAAAAATAACATATACCTTCATATTCATCAATATGACTTTTGCTCCTGACATCTCTAGGATCACAGCTTATTACTAATCCTTCTTTTTTTCTCGCATACTCACCAAAACTAAAAAACTGCCAACCTTCTGCAGTTCCTACCTCTAAGATATTTTTACAATCATAAGTTTCAGCAATTCTTGTCAAGTAATATGCTCTGTTTTTTAGACCTGAAAGTATTTTTTCCCTTTTGTCAATTTCAAATATTTTTGAACTATCTAGTTTTTTATTTTGGATGGGTAAATTAATTTCTTGCCATAATTCTTGAAATTTTTCAGGTAACTCTATTTCATTTATGTTGCCATATTTCTCATACAATTCTGTTAGTTTCTGATCTTTTCTAAAAATCAACTCAATATTCATTCCAGCAAAATTAGGTGAACCATCGCTATTAATTCTTTGAATACCCAGACAAAAACTTTTATTAAACAATGTTACAATATCATAGATTGGATTATCTATTTCAAAAACTGTATATTCGTCTTGATTTAAACCTAGCTGTATCTGTAAAAAGAAAATACCGTCAATCTTTAAAACTCTTTCAATTTCAGATATCATCTTGCTTGGATTAATTGAATGATCGATTATATTTGTATACACAAAATCAAAAGAATTATCTTTAAATTCTAGATTATGGATATCACCTTTAATTACATAGGGATCATGAGGTACAATATCAATCCCTACAACATTTTTTAGACCCATCTCTTGCAGAGCAACAACTTCTTGTCCGGTTCTTGCCCCTAAACACAAGCATCTTTTCTCAGGTGTCAAAAAACCTTTTAATTTGTTAAACTCTGATTTAAAACCATCAATTTTAAGCTGCCATTCTTCCCCTAACCATTTTTTTCTTTTAACCGGATCAAGAGTTTTTTCTGATTGCTTTTCTATGTATTTTTTGTATTCTTCACTTTTATCTTCCATTATTAACCTCTTTAAATACATTATAATATGCATTTACGCATTGTTCAAATCTTGAGACTTTTTTATTTGTTTTTTTATCTCTAAAATCACGATGAACTGCTATTTCTTTTGTTTTAGAAAAATCCATGACAGGAGGCTTATATAGGGCACAAGGCTTAAAATCCCATTCATCTTCTAGAATCATAATACCATTATCAACTACTTCATGTGTCCCGCCTGTTGATGAACATATAATTTTACACCCAGCGGCTTGAGCGTCAATAACTACATTAGGACAATGATCTAAATAAGCTAAATGAACAAAAGTTGTTGATCTATGATACAAAGATACTAATTGTGGATATTGTAAATCACCTAGAACATAAATTCTAGGACTCATATTCATATATTTTTTTGCTTCATCCATTCCTAAGTCACCCGCGATGGCAAAAACAGCGTTGTTAGGAGCGTGATCTAAAAAATATAAAACATTTTGCAAAAGCCTCTTATGAGGTCGCCAAGATGCTGCACATGACCAAACTTCAGCATCGTGATCCCATGGCCAAAACATTTCATTTGCAAACTTCGGAACTACTCCTTGCTTAAGATCAGGTAGATTTATAAAAGCAGAATTAGCAGCATTATGAATAACATTACCATTTTTATGAGGACCAAACCAAAATTCAGTTAACTTTTTATTAAAATTTGACTGAAATATTACAGCATCAGCATTTTCATAAGCAAACTTAATTGGTGCATTTTGCCGTTTAAAATCCTGTTCAGAATTAAAGTATATGCCGTCTAATCTAAGCACCATAGGTTTAACCTTATGTACTTGTTGTTGAATTACACAGAATTCAATGTCAGCTTCTTCTTGACTACTTAAAGTAACTTTTCCATCTTTGATTAATTGCTGAAAAAGAGTTCTAGTAAACTTATTTGGTCCACTGTTAGATCTAGGATTAAAATTATGTGTAAAAACTTTCATCGCTTATAATCGTCTGCTAGTCTAACAACATCATCTAATTCTGGTGTGCTAACTTCTAAAAGTTTACAATGATTAATAAAAGAACCGAATCTGTGAACAGTGTTCGGCTTAACATGATATACACCACCTTTTTCAATGTGTGTTAAATCATTTTCGTCTTCAGAATGCCAAACAATTAGTCTTCCTTCCAAAACATAAATAGTTTCTTCTTTTTTTTCATGATATTGAAGACTGAGTCGATGATTTGGAAGAATTGTGAGGATTTTTCCTACGTACTTGTCAGTTTCTGCCCAGATCTCTTCGTAACCCCAAGGTTTTTCTATTTTTCTCATGCTACAAATCCTCTTGCTCTAACTAATCTAACAGTATCCATCTGATCCATATCTGACCATATTCTAACATCAACAGATTTTGAGTTAATTCTATATAAATAACAAATTTCGTCTAAATATTTTCTTTGTCTACTTTTAAAAAGCAAAGGCAAATACAAAGCTTGATCATATCCGCGCTTAAACCAATTATTATCTAAATCTTTAAAATTATTATCACTAATTTCTTTTAGTAAAGAAGCACGCCATGTTTTAAGATGGGAACTAACCCAAGGAAACTGGTATGGATTAATTTTTTCAGGGAGACTTTTTGAAATATTCATGCTGTTAATATCCCAAGAATGAGCTGTCCAAACTGTGTCTGTTTCTTTTTTGTAAGATTTTAATAATAAATCAACTGTATTTTCATTACAAAGCGCATCATCTGCGTCAATTACAGCAATAATAACATCATCTTTATCTTCAAATTCTCTAGCAACTTTAATAACATTTTTTAACGCCCAACACTTTTCTTTATTTTTTCTAACTTGAATTCTTGATTCTTCTCCCAATAAATTACAAGCATGACCAAAACTATTATCTGTTGACATGTCATCAATTAAAATAAGCCTCCAATTAAGATTGCTCTGTTCTATCAAACTTTCAAACAAATCTTTTAAATGAGGTTTGGCGTTGTACATCGGGCTTATAAAAACCACTTCTTTTATTTTTGTCATTATTTACTACTCCCATGTTTTTCTAACCACTTGTTCATTATTATAGGGTGTCCTTTGTGAATTTTCATCCAAGGAGTTGGTTTTTTAAAATTAATTCTGTCATGAAAAACCCAACCCCCCATTTCTTCTTTCATGCGAACAACAATATTGTCTATTTCTTCATCAGTCACTTCTGACCAAGGTTTGTCAAAAAATTTATTATTTTCTGCAACGTCTTCAATTGTTTTATTGTATAGAGATGCCCAGTGTTTAGACCAGAAATTTTTATAACTTAACACTTTTCTTTTAAGGTCAAACCAAGAGTAGTGATGAACACCAGGAAGCTGATCAACTACTTTGTTCATATAATCCTCATAAGCTTTTAAGGAATTAACATCTCCTCCCATTGCTTGCATTCTTACTTGATGTAACTCAGGTGTGTAAAAATTTGTATCAGGAATAATTTGATATGAATCTGTATGAACATAGTCATCACCGTCTGACCCTAAAGAAAACAAGTATCCTTCTTCATCATAACGCCTGTGATTAGCATTGACATCATGTGTAATATGTGGATCATTTCTACTTAACCGCCATTTCCAAGGATTAATATCTACTCTGACTTTTTCTGAACCACCCCAGTATTCAATAACTGGCAAAGAAAGCATTTTTACTTGCTTTGGAATCTGTCTTAATAAAACTTTAACTTTTTCATAATCTGCTTCATGAATAACTTCGTCAATATCTACTTGCCAACACCATTCTTTAGTGCAAAGAGTTCTTGCTGCTGCTTTCTGTTGACCGTTAAATAATGCAAACCTTTTATCATTCCAGTCTCTTTTAAGTTGCTTAACAACCAACCTCGTGTCTTCTGCAGCCCATTTTTGTAATTCTTCATAAGTTCCGTCATCTGACCCGCCATCTAAAACAACAACTTCGTCACAAAAACCTAATAAAGACGTAATGGATTCACGCCAAGGATACGCAGACTTCATTACATTATAAGCTTGTGTATACCCACTAATTGTCGGCAATCTTTCAATATGAGAAGTGATTTGGTTCCAAAATCTTTCATGCCCAGCTAAAAGATAAGCTTCGATGCCGTCTAGATCTAGATTGAACCATTCCTCATCTTTATGCTGAACATTTTCATTTATCATCAGGTCTAGACCTAAAAGTTTAGCTTCGATTACTAAGCGCGGGCATGTGTCATGTCCAAGTGGTCTTGCTGCTAATCCTTTAAATTCAGATAACGTTCTTAATAAATCACTATAAGGTAAACCACCTAGTAACTCGTAAGGTTCATCCATTTTGCTAAGAAGATCAGTAATCTCATTAATACCTTTAATCCAAGAGTTTCCATCTACAATTGCCCATTTACCGTTGTCACCTTCACGAGAATTACGGAGAGATTCAATAAACTCAAGGTCCTTAATATCAAATACCGAAGATAAAACAGATGAATTCTCATCCAAAAACGGGAACCTGGTGAGGTAAATGAGACGTTGTTGTTCAGACATAAAGAAAAGATGATTAGCACCTGTATAGAAAGTGGTAATTATTTTTCCTATTTGTTGCTCGTGGCAGTCACAATTCTTACCAGTTTGTCTATGATGTAATTCTAAAGATCTATATTGACAGAATTTATAGTCGTATTCAACAACAAAGTAATAAAGGTTTTGAATGATCGCTGGAATTAAATTATGATCCATTGCGCGAAAATTAAAGAAAACCCATGTTTTTTGTACGCCTTGTTGAATCAGATTAACGTTTAAGTCACTTGATTTTAAACAATGGGTTTTATATGGTGTTGTTTGCAACAATGCATCTGTTGTTAATTCTCCGCCTCCTGCATATTCCTCACGAAATAAGTCAGCAACAAAGACCACTTCAGCTTCTTCAAAAGATGAATAATTGGGTGTCATGTATACTCCTGTTTGTAGAAGTATACTTAAAGATGAAATAACTTAAAATATTAAATTTTTAGATTAGCTAAATTCAACAAAAGCACCTATCAAATACACATTTTCATCGAGTGTATCAGTAGAATCGCCTATTTCATTACCATTGCCTGCTGCGTTTCTTACAATTGCGATATCTAGAATGTCACCTTCACCATATGAAGAATTTCCATTATTGATCAGATCAGATATGTTTTTTGCTGTTGATGTTGCGTTGATAATAATACCTCCGACTTGATTTGCACTGGATTCACTTAATGTTAAAAAACCAGATTTGTTGCTGCCAGGAGTGTCTTGAAGCCAATCTCCTGCCGTGGATGACCTTTTTTGCCTACTTATTTTTCCACCGGGTTTTAAAAGCCTTCCTGCCATAAGCCATTCAACTACTTTAACTGGAGACTGAACTGCATATCCAACTTGGATATAATATTCAATAGAAACTTTTATTTGTGTAACATCTCCATCAGGAATTCTTGTCCGGATCTGTACACCCATTGGTGCGTTATCAAAGTTATTTCTAAGCTGCGCTACTTTTTCATGGTCATTGTCAGCAAAAATCTTTTGAGGATTAGCGACATCCGGTGACGGTCCGGCATTGACTTGGCCTCGGGTGAATTGTAAACCCCAGCTTCCGGCAGATTGATTATAGGATCCTGATGATATCATATTAGGCCCAGTGAAGGAATAATATTCACCGTCAATTCCTCCTCCTCCCGGTATACTTATTTCTTTTTGAGCTCCGTTACCAGTAACAGTTACCCCGGCTCCTACAAAATTTAAACTTGTTGCATTGATAGAAACAGAGGCGCCTTCGTCTTTTATGTCTATAGAATTAGTCCAAGGAACGTTAACTACTAATTGATTGGAGGCATTTTTTGTAACCCCATATGTTCTACCAGCAGTTGTGGATTGAGACTCTGCAGCTGGAGTCGATCCAAAACTGTATTTTATTTTACCTAAACCCAAGGTTGATGTTGTCATTGAACTATAAGTTGTGTTAGTGTCAGTCACTGTTATAGTTTTTGTTGCACCAGTACCAGAAGCAGTTACTCCGTTACCTGTGAAATTAAGAGTAGTTGCTGTTGTCGTCAAAGCTGTACCTTCGTCCTGAACAGTAACACCACCACCAGTAGAATTAATAGTTATGTCATTTCCTGATTCAGTAATCGTTACATTGGAACCTGCTACAAAATTTACATAATCATTTGTTCCATCTGACCCAGCTAGTAAAATTTTTGCATCGGCTCCGGCACCAGTTGTCGACGACAAATTATATGTAGTATCGGTATCTGTGGTAGAAGTCCAAGGTACATTCACAACCAATTGATCATTAGAGTTTAATTGAACACCGTAAGTTCTGTCAGCAGTTGAACTAACTTCTTCTGCTGCTTCAGTTTGTACGGTATCACTAAAAATCTTAGCTGCACCAATTTGTGTACTGGTTGATTTTTCAATATCAATTTGAACTCTTCCGGAAGCATAAGATGCAGTTATCGGTCCTATGCCTTCAATTCCTGCTGTACCTGTCGATGTATTACTACTATCACGTAATCTAATAGTAGGATACGGGTCAGTATTTATAACAGCTAATGTATATGTTTCCCCTGCATTTGATCCATCAATTGTAACAGATCCGTTTGATCCGCTAGTTAATTCAATTCCTCCGGTTCCTATTAAATAGTCATTTCCATCTGCCATTTTATGAATTGATCCACTAATCGATCCGTATGATCTTCCTGCATTTTCAACAACCAATGTACCAGAAATATATGTGTCGCCGTGAAAAAGTGTCAAACCACCATCTGATCCGCCTCGAGCAGTTTGCGACCCGCTAATAAAAATGCTAGCATCATCACCAACCTGTGAATAAGGGGAAGGTGTTGGCGTTCCTCCTAATTCGTTTGGAGCAACAGACTCGCTATAAACTGATAATTCTAAGTTTTTGTGTCCTATACCACCTTGCGCGGCAGAACCTGTCATTATAACTTTTGCTGTTCTAATTTGATTTGCTGTAAAATCTCTAGTAGCCATTTCTTAACATCCCTTTTCAATTGCTTGTAAATAAACCTTACCAGTATATCCTGTTTTAGAAACCTCAACAGTAACTGAGGTTTTTGACAGTGAAGTAACAAATGCATTTACATCTTCATCCGCCGAAACTGTAACAATCGGATCACAAGAAAATGTTGCTTGGAACTGATAGGTTACAAAATCATTTGTACCATCAAATTGTAAAGTCTTTACTTCTAATTCTCTTCCAATATTCGGCATTTCATAAACTCCGTCTTCTATCGCTTGGTAATGTACATATCCGGTAAAATATCCGCTAGTTCTAAATATGCACTTCTCTCTAGTTATATCTGTTATAAATACATTAAAATTCGGATTTGTGGTCACTGTGACTTCTTCACCGCCCCCACCTTCACCTTCCGATTCAGATCTTGTACCGTTAGCTATTAAAATAGGTGCAGGGTTTGGAGGGTTTTGATTTAAAACAGGATACCTTTCATATCTATACAATTCTGTACCTGTCAATCTAAAAAAGTCAACACCAGGATTAGGTTGAGGATTTGAATTGTTAACTATAACATAATGACCAGTATGATAATAAAATGTTCCTGGATCGACCCCGCCAGAATCTGTTATGTTTGGAATTACACCTTCATTTGAACTAGTCGCAGTAAATGTTAAAACAAATGTTTCATAGTGTGCAGCACCATTATTAAAAATTCTTTCTATTGAGTTGGAAGAAGCAGATGCTGTCCATTTTGAACTAAATGTTGCATCGGCATTAACTGTATCTATAATTTTAGTTAAAAGCCCTTTTTGGAGTGATTCAGCATTTCCAGTACCGTCAGTTAAATTAGATTGTATTGCAATTGAGTCTGGTTCTCCTGATTCTCTTCTAACACTGTAAGTGTCATAAAAAGCGACAGGTTTTCCGCCAGCAGGTTCGTCAATTTGTGATATAAAACCTTTGTTGCCTGACTTTGCTGTAAAAGACAAATTTGCAGGTGTGCTATTAGTATAAACTACTTCCCACTTATCAGTAAATTTTGATCCGGAGACTGTGACTGTATCTAATTGATTAATAAATTCAGTCATCCATTCACCTAAGGTTGACATCCCTGTAGTCGAAACAGTAATATCAAAAAGCTTATCTATTGATCTGCTAGGTGAACTCGCATGAGCTTCTGGATAGTTACCTCCCCCTGAAACTTTAATTCGCCAAACACTATTATCAACATTATTAAAATCAAACCATAAATTTTCTAAATAAGTTAATACAGTTCTACCATTAACAGTTTGTGATAAAGAAGTAGAAGATGTAAAATTTGTATGAGGATTTGTTGCTTGATTTTTAAGGGCAAATGAAACAATAGAAGAAGTTGCATTTCCAGAATAAGCCTCACCTGTTCCAAAATGGCCGACATCGCTTA
>Ga0099849_1000986_pt1 | contig 13344 bp, 5 predicted proteins | sample CB_VirMetaG_4_FD_78177 | JGI IMG/M metagenome (GOLD analysis project Ga0099849, IMG submission 78177) | Freshwater to marine saline gradient viral communities from Chesapeake Bay - CB_1508_1M Viral MetaG | ecosystem: Environmental > Aquatic > Marine > Coastal | place: USA: Chesapeake Bay... | reverse complement strand
GAAAGGTTGCAGGATGTATCTGTCGGGTCTCCCTGGCTACCCCATAATGTCCAAGACGGAGAGATTGGCTCCGCTGTTCCATCGCCGTCAGTGTCCATAGCAGAAATACAATCGGGGCAGGTTCTAAAATAATCCGTGTATGTGTCGTGTAATGCCCATGAGCCTGTTAAAGCCAAGACACCTTCGTTGTATAGAACTACTCCCGCTACCTCTCCCAGATGTGAATCTCCAGAAGTGGCATCAGCCCCACCCTCGAAAAAATCACCCAGCACGAAAGTAGAAGACGTTTCAATGAAAATAGAGTCTGGATTGAACAATTGAGTATTGCCTGCCGACCCGAGAACATCCTGAGTTAGTGTAATATTGGCAGCGCCATCATCAGAGGCAGAAATCTTTAAATCAGCCACAGAGTTCACTGCTTGGGCAAACTGCGTTGCTCTGTTCGCATTTCCAAACAGTCCAGAAACTTGAACCACAATGAACCCAGAACCATCAACTGTTCCAGTTGGACCTTCCGAGCCAACATCGTTATCAAATATAAAAGTCTTTGTCGTTCCCTCTGCGTCTTCAATAATAATTCTCTTGTTATCGAATGGGTCGCCAGATGTAAATCCCGAACCCATTGGCGGGTCAAAATCAACCACTATAGATGCTGCCGTAGCTGCTGTCGTCTGTGGCTGCTCAACTGTTTGAATAAGTTCTCCGTTTCTTTTTGTATCTTGTAATCGTGCGATAAGTTTTCCGTCAATATAAAACTTTAAATCAACGCTACCTTTTTTAATACTTGAGCCATAGAAGATGGATGGAACACTGACCAAAGCCATCTCTTGCGTGCCCTTATTCCAAGTTCCCACAGCGCTATCTGACTCCCAAGCATAATAAGGAGAAAGATATTTGTAATGCTCAAAAGTGTTTCTTAGGGCAGTAATATGTCGCCGATTCTGCAAACACCCATCCACAGAGTCTACCGCTGCCACATGATGCTCTACAGCTATCGAAGAAGATAACGGATAGCTGCTCGATAAGATATCTCCATATGAATATGATTGAAACGTAGTGGTAGATACCGTCTTAAAGGAAGTGAGCGAGCCCTGTTTTGTAATAAACGGATAGACCATTGTTGGATTGAGTGCGTCGGGGTCATGACTAGACTCGTCCCTATCTACGTTCATTTCATATAGACTAATGTGACCACTAGGCGTGTGGTTAATCTTTCTCGTCTCAGTAGAATCTTGAAGACCTTCAGCGGGAACTTCACCGTTATAAACAACCCTGCCTTCGTTGATAACAAACGAGGTACGTGGGTGGGTTTTTACTCTGTTTCTGAAAATGTCATTGACACCAAACTTGTACAAAGGCATTTACCCGTCTCCTTTGTTTAGTAGTCAAGCCTCACCCTAAGAGTCATATCATTCGTTGGGTCTTTTCTAAGCGGCTCTGAAAGCTTTGCAACTGCCAGAAGCTCATTGTCGCTCGAATATAGACCAATAGACGTAATGTATGACACTGGTGCGTCATCTTGCTTCGTCTTAACTCTGATTTTACTGTTCTCCAAATAAGTTGGATTGGAGCTATAGTTGAAGTCATTGTGGTTGACTCTACAGAAATAAATTGTTGAGTTCAACTCTGTCGTGTTATTAAAACAAACTTTAGAGATTCTCTTGCGAATGCTTGTCAGAAGTTGGTCATTTGTAATTGTTGCAGTCTTCACCATATCGTCAATTGAGTATAAGGTGCCATCATCAGCGTGAAACATCTCGCAAGAGTCACCTGCCAAAGTACCACTCAATGTCTCGTGGTTGGCTGGGTCATTGTCTGCGGGACTATCCGAGCCACCTTGAACAAAAACATCAGTACTCAGCGCAACAACGCCTGCTTGATAATAAATCAAACCACAGCTTTTAAGATTATTAGAGTCAAAAGAACCATCAGTGTCGTCTGCTGTAATTTTTAAAATACCATATTCCCCAGCAGGAGAATTTACTCTATAGTTGCTAGCTGCCAAGTAATCTTTAATGGTTATTTTAGCTGCGTGCATTGCCTGTGCTTCTGTAAGCAAGGTCTCCTCGCCCGTAGCGCCGTCGGCATAATCTTGAGTTACGCCAAGATAAAGCTCGAATGAACCTTTCTTAATTTCATCTTTGTTCAAAAGCCTTGCAAAATTAAAAAAGATGACCGACTCATATTTGTCTGTACCTGTTGAAATAATATCGCCATCTGCGTCGAACTTTTGAATGTTTCCATCTTTATCATGACCAACAAGAATCTGTGCCATTTGGTTGTAAATGTTTCTTCTCTTGTTATAAAACGAGTGGTCTGCGGAAAGACTGGCTGATGCGTTAGTAGAATCAACGTGATGACCATAAGCAATATCAAAAATATGATTAGCCGAAGAGCTTAAATAAGGGTAATCATATACAGACTGAAACATTCCGTGTGCAAAAGTCTTGACATGGTTTTCGTTGCTAACTGGGTCCAGCCCATAAGTCCCATAGACAATAGAGCCTGTAATTGGAATCGCTTCGTGCAAGAGGGTTCTCGCAGTTACAATATCGTCATTCAAAAATGTTTTATATGTGCTAGCCATTATTTACCGCTTCCTTTAAATTATGTAGTCTTCTTCTTTGCAAATCTAACTGGAATGTCTACCGAACGTCCAGTCGTCGCACCTGTGACTCGAATGTATGAATCGACATAATACATTTCACTCTTAGCTGCATCAAGCTGGAATGTGGTGCCGCCGCCGAGGGTCGTAAACAGGTGTGTGCTTGTATTAATTTCCAATGAGCTTTCAATCTTAAACTCTAAATATGTGCCTCTTGGACCATCGATTACCTGTTGAGCGCTCTCATCTTTATCCGTGTTAGAGTGAACATAATTTGTGTCCGACCCAAAAGAAAAATAGTAGCTAGCAATATTGTCGTCATCAATATATGAAACACTTGCTGGGCTTAGATTAACCGTATCAACAATTTTAGCAAAGCGATTGTCAACCTGAACAATGTAGCTGGTCTCAACCAAATCTGGGTCCAGAGACTTTGCAGGTGGAATTTCCTGCGTATCGAGACCTTGGTCAACTCTGATTCGAGCGCCTGCTGATGGATTTTCACCCTTTAGGATACCCACTCCATCAGTGATAGTTTCGTAAATTAAATCTTCTGTTGCCTTATCCGCAGCGCAAATAAACGTACCTGCAACGGGAGGCAGTGGGGCTGCTGGTGAAAACACAACAGTATTTGTTCCCGCTTCAAAAGCAGTATTGAGCTTCATCTCTGGAAGAAATAAAAGGTTAGTTTTTGGAAGAGAAATAAGCTTGTGTTTCATCAGAGAAGTGTTGTTTGTAAATGCCTCAAGCAAAGGTGTTTGCATAATCTCTAAATCATAATATGCGGAGCCGCTTTCGTGAGAAGCATTGTATAAGCTATAATCGATTTCATCATCTGCCAATGCAAACTTAACAATCTTAAAGGTGCCATCTCCCTTTGCGAGACGTGCCCTACCTGTGTCTGTAAGGACTGCATCGAGAATAATGTCGCCCGAGTTATCTAAGAAAGCCATTAACCTTTTCCTCCGAAATAAATAGTAGTCATTTTGTTATAAATAGTTCCTCAGCACTAAAATCATTAATTGTCTTCATTCAATTTATTGTGCTTGTGAGTGAACTTGACATTAAAATCAATTTTTCGACCTGTAGATTTTGACACAAGCCTAATTTTAAACTTCTTGTTCCATACTGATTCATCCGCAATTCCCAACGTCACATCAGTTACATCAGCCACAGATTCCGCATCGACCAGTCCCGATGCCTCTTCGTTCAGTATTGTCTGCGGCATAGACGGCTTTATTCTTATGTATCTTTTTGCACCGATGCTGGTCTGGCTTTTGATTTCTTCATCAAATTCACAAATTTTAATTATTGGGTACACTGAACCTTTGTCGTCCACCATCTCCACCTCATAAATAGGAGAAGGATATGAAACATGACCATGATAATCTACCGCTCGAACGCAATAGTAGTACTTGGAATTAGGTTTAATTGAGTCATCTATTCCAATTCCAGAAGCCTCAAGACCGTCTGCTACTGTGCTAATCTGGTGGACCAGTTTTCCAGCAAAGTCTCGATAAGATTTGGGCTTGCTGGTCATCCTTCTGACCTCATAAAAGGCAGGATGGTCATCCGTTTCATATCTTAGAGAAGTATCAGAAGGCTTTCTGTTCTGGGCTAATTTAATTTTATCAATTTGGTCTTGCTCTTCGAATTCAATTACTTCATAGGGCAGTGTATATCTTCCTATGCCACTGTTCATAATAATTTTAACTTTATCATTTACACCCTTATATGGCACAAATTCAACCTCTGGGCTAATAGGAGGATTGTCGAGTACCCTATTCGTGTGTCTATAAATCTCTGTTTCGTACAGCCTCAGTGCTGGTTCGTTCTTGACAAGCAGAGCAGCCCATCCTCCTGCCTGTGGTGCGTAATCAGAATCTACATACTGATACTTATTTCCCACAACAATCTGATAAGCATAGACGACATAAGTATACTCCTTGGCATACTTGACTTGAGTATCTATGTATTGAAACTTATCAAGCTCGTGTGAGTTGGGAACATAAATTGTTTGCAGGGGCACCCCACTTGAGCCTGCTCCATCGTACTTCTCGACCCTATACATGATAGTCTCGCTGTAGCACTGTTTACCAGAAAAAACTTCCTGCATTGTTCGGGTGTGCTTTCTGAGCAACTTTCGAATTTTACCCTTCAAAATAATAGCCATTAAGCTTTTAAAGAAATTATATTTTGGGTCGTCTGAGATTCTTACAGACTCATCGAGAGTGCCGAGAAAAGTAGCATATAGAGAGTCTACCGAGAAAGAACCGCTCTCTACAAAGTTGTTCACCCACTGAGTCATGTCAAAATACGAAACATCTACAGACTGGCTGTGATACTGTTTCATGATTCCTTCTTCTGGCAACTCTGGTCTAGTAGCATTATTTCTTTCAACGTAAGCCGTAAAGAAAGTTTCATCAGTTAAAGCGCCTGCTCTCACTGCTTCCATCAGGGAGCTTTGTAGAATGCCCATAATTTGAGTTTCTTTCAGCGTTTCAGCAAACTCGACAATTCTATCAGTCGTGAACTCAATGTTCATCCACATAGGAAATAATTCTTTTCTTCCTCCATATGATTGAAATGACTTAACATCTTCAATTGACAAGTGAATATTTTCAAACTTCTTAGATAGGTCGGCTATCTCTTGAGAGGAAAGTTGTGAATATGCCTGAGACCACTTTTTAAAATATCTTTCTGTCGGTGTTATTCTCTTCTGACCCGATTCCTTGCCAGAAGCTGCAAACATGTCTTGGTGATTGTTTATATTTAATTTCTGATTCAAAGTCAGAAGAGAGTCGTAAGCAGGATTTTGCGCATCCTGAAGTTGCTCCTGATATGCAAAGAATATATACATATTCGGAAGCGTAGCTTCATGAACAAGAGCATTTGCTGCTGTCGTCTCGTATGTTCTATCAAAATAGTTGTAATCGCCTTCGATATTCACCATGTTGGTGAGAACGCTTTCATACTTCTTTTCAATATCTTTTTGATTATAATATCTCGGTGTCGAGAAAGTAAAGTCCTCGAATACCTTGTTGTTAATTTCAGACTTAATTAAGTCGTGATACTTGATAGACTCATCAAGCCTTTTGTTGTTCGTGCTCAGTAAAACCCATTCTTCCGCTACCAATGCGCCTTCGGAGGTTCCTCTAAGGGAAGTAAAATTAACAGACATTGGGATGTAGTCTTCATCTACGACTGAACGGAAATAAGCAACATGCGTACTGGTCGTTAAATCAACTTTCAAGTCGGCTTGCACTTCGCTTTGCGTCCAGTAGAGTCCCGACAGTCTTCTCACAGGGTCTTTAATGTTGCTTGGTCCTAGTTGCGTTTGATAGTCATTATATTTAAAGTACGTTGCCACATTAGACGGAGAAGCATAGAAATTAACACCCTCTCCAACTTTCGCAGAATAATATTTTTTTTGCAGCGGGTTGCCGTGCTTGAGCAAGAACTGTTTAATTGACGATTCGTTCATCGTACTGAGAGAGTCAATAGCTTGAGTTATAATTTTCTTGCCTGCGTTATAGATGTATGTGTTCGACGCCATATTATTATTCCCTTAAGCTCCAGTAATTAGATTTGTTGTTGCAAATTTGCTAATCTTTTGGAGTCCAATTGACCAGTCAGTCAACAGTTGTGTCCTAATTGTGTCGTAAATACTAACTCTCACAAATGAACTGGTCGCAGTCACTGGTGGCTTTAAGAGAAAGTACTTGTCGTAAACGGGAGCCTGCATATACCTTCTGAAAGTTTGCCCTAACTCGGAGCACTGATATTGTTTTATTCTGCACAATAATTCCTGCCCAGCAGATGCTCTAAAATACTCTTCTGTAAGAGGCACCCATCTTTCCTTCTTGATGGCTGAGGGGTTCTCATCGTCATCGATAAAACCATCAAACCTCTCAATTGAAGCCAAGAACTCATAGTTAAGAACAAATTTGGCTGAACTTTGCCAGTCAACAATTGGGTCTATCATGGTCAAGTCAAAGGCTGGTCTTACTATTGAAGAGCCGCCAGCGAGAAGGACAAGTGATTTCAACTGATTTGGCATCAGCGTAATCACCTGGCTCGCTGATGCTCCTTGTGGTGCCCCGATTGAATTAGCAATAGCATTTCGCATCTGAACATTTGTTTGAATCAAATCTAAAAAGTTAGAATCATTTGATAGACTATAAGTGCCAATACCAACTTTCATCTGCTCTGCAAGAGTTGGAGGCATGTTACCTGCCCTTGCGTTGTCTGTAAAAACAAACTCTATAGCTTTTTTGAAAAAATCAATAAAATTGGCATTCGCATATCCAAATTTATAATTCTGCTCTTGTGAATAAATAGAGGATACTCTGCCGTCATCTGATTCTGTCCACGCAGGATAAGGGTCAACTGGGTCTAATTGACGCTCAGTGCAACCATCCAACGCTTCGATAACCAACCTATTGTCCAAGGCGGATGGAAGATTTGTGTCATAAGACGGCAGTGGCGAAACCACAACATTAAAATCAGAGAATAGAGATTGATACCTTGTCTGTGCAGTTGCTTCTTCGTCTGTCTGTCGTGTCGTAGAACTAACACCTCTGGGGAGAGTCGCAATCGATGCATTTGCCTCTACCAGACCGAGCCCAATGTTTGAATAATAAGAGCTATCTCTATCTAAAGTCAGAGAATAAGCCTGTCCAGCAGAGATGACATAAGAGGGAGACAAGAACCCGTAAGACGAAACTGACACAAGCGACGAGTCTGAATAGACTCTATCGGCGGAAGAAATGGTAAGGTCTGGGTTTTCATCGGCAAAGTATTTTAACACCTCAGTATTGATTCTGCTTTGCCAATATCCACCATCGATAATCTTGAGCCCTCTAGTTTGCGAGTTTCCATATGCAAGCTCAGAATACTCCGACATTGGCATAGAGTCTTGATACCTAACTTTGTTTGTGGCGCTCTGTCGCTCTGCAATGTCACTTAGATAATCCAGACCAGACTTCTTATCAACATTTGAATCGAAAAGGTCATTTTGGAACCAATACTCTTTAGATATTGTTTTGTCAACAGCGGAGGTCCGAACGCCAGAATATACGTTCTTTCCGATGAGCTTATTATATTTACTGATTAATTTGTCATACAAGTCAATAACGGTCATGATTCCCTTTGGAGTACCAGAGTGAGGAGCCATAACAGAGGACATAACAGAAGAAAAGTTACGTCCACCTGAGTTTTCAGATATGTCAACTAATGCTGCGTGGTACACCACTGGAGCTTCAATCCACGGATATACATCATTGGCATATTTTTGCTCACAAAAGTCAATAAATTTATCAGTAAACCTGTTTGTCGTTGGGTCATAGTGTCCCGCTGTCATAATCGACGAGGCATATCTTTCTCTTGAGTCATCAATGTGAGGGTCGTTTATTTCTAAAATCTTTTTAGTCATACCTAGCTTGTTGGCATGAAGAAGGTATTCTGACAACTCTCTTCTTAGTTCTGAAAGTCGAAGCGCCGTTGATTCAAGGTGATTTACAACACCATCTTCAACTTGAATTTGAATTCCATATTGATAAATACCATCAGTAATCTCAGACATTTGCCTGTCATGAACCGTAAAATATTTCATTCCTATCGGGTCATCAGAAACTATGGGATGAGCTTCTCTAATAGACGATGACGGATTGGTCACCTCTTCCAGTTGAGAAGAATTAGAGCCAGAAAATACCAGTGCCTCGTATGGCTCCTTCTTATCAAACAAAATCTCTGCTTGCACAGGAATTCCCAACTTATTAAGAGTCTTATGATTTTTAACTCGTCGGCGCAAAACTTTAATAGTCTTAACTTTTGTCCTGCTGATAATCGAGCGTACAGCTTCGGTATCATCTCTCAGCAAATTACCAAATAAAGAGTTATGTCTGACTAGTGACAGAATATCAACACCAAACATAAATCTGGCTGCACCGTTAGAATCTCTAGAAAGCCATAAATTTGTGAAATGAATATTATTTTCTTCTGCAAATATTTTATCATTGCTTAAAATAACTTTTTGATTAGAGGAGAACCCCAACTCTCTCAAGTCACGCTCTGGGATTTGATATTTGTATATCTCATCAACCTGTCTAAAATCCTGAACTTTGGAATTTGTTATAGTTCTCTTTACAAGCTTTTTCGAATCAACAGACGGCTCTGAGCCTGTGGCATAGCTGCCAGCCTCTGGTTCGTGAACTGGTCCTGACCAAACCTGTCCAGAAGCTTGTCCTTCAGAAATCAAATATACATTCGACTCTGACACAACTTGATTGTTTTGTATAATATATTCAGAAGCAACCTTTCCATTTTGATTCTCTAATGTGCCCTGTTCAAAGTCTAGGTCATAGTCACTTTTGAGAGCTTGCAGGTCTAGATAAGAGACTGCAAACACAGCCAACTCTGATGGTTGTGACTGATGTTGAAAAACAACTCTGTAAATGTAATCTTTAATTGTGTTACCATCAGAATCAAGCGTGGTGGGAGATGAAACTGCGTCGAGACCCCCTAGACTATCGAGTGATGCGGACAACACTCTGACTTCCATGTTTTGTGATAAATATTGTCCAGCTTCCCACTGCGAATCTTTTCCTGTTGCTTCAATTAGTCTTTGTATTTCGTCTTCAGATAAGGTCCACTCACCGCTACCAAGGACACTAGTACCCTCCGAAACAATGTTAATCATATATTGGCTTTCAGAAAATAAGGAAATTAAATTCTTACTGGTTGTCTTGACGACTGCTATCTTCAGATATTTTTGAAAGCCCTGTTCCCTGAACCACTCACCAATAAGCTGATTGTCCAAAATCTCTTTAATAGAGATATCAACCACAGCCCTCAATGGCTTGAGTTGAGTCTGCTGACTTCTTAGCTTCTCTGAATTTTCTCTCTCATCATCAATGTGCGGGTTGTCAATAAGAGGCTCCTCACCAGAAGTCTCAAGAGTGATTCCGTCAATAAATACATTTGGGATTAACTGAGCCAGTAGTGCTTCTTGAGATAACATTAGCAATCTTCCCCTGAATCGTCCTGCTGGACTTGTTTATAAATTCTTCCGACAATACGAGTATTATCGCCGCAGTCCAAAAAGTCTCTGGTGAATCCACCACACTTGACAGAAGACGGCTGTACGCCAGCTTGACACAGAACTTCTTTGTCGATTTCTTTATCAACTTCGATATCTAAATAGTGCTCTACATGTGTCTGGTCGTAGTCAAACGTCTCACTCATAACGGGCGTATCAATCAATAAATTATTCACAATGTTTGAGAACCTTTTTGCGAACTTAAGAGGGACGAGTTTTTCTGTTTTGTTTGCTAAATCACCCATACTTGGCGTAATAATGTTTCCGTTCGAATCAACCTCCTCAACAAGATAAACCTCAATGTCAAAGTTTTCTTTCAAGCAATCAGTGTTTTCTTCTTCAATCTCCAGCAATATCTCGTCACACGATAGTTCGATATAAGAGCCATCAGGAAACTGAACAGTGCTGATTGTTGGGTCCGCATTGGAACCTACTTGACCCAACTCACCTGCCTGAAAAATTTGATTCCCTTCCAGAAATTCCTCCTGTGCGAGAGCATCTGTAAGAACCCTTGTTCTACACACATAATCATTCATTTCAATTTGAGGTATCTTCAAAGTAGGTTGAGCCCCTTGCTGATACCCAACCCTATCGCTAAACTTACCTAGCAGACTAGAGACATTCCAAGATGGTAAGCTAGAATTAACATGAGTAGAGTTTCCAAGCGGTGCTGACAATGCGTAGTGCTTCTCGGGAGTCTGTTGAACTGCTTTATCTCTAAGCGCAAGCCTATTGTTGCGAATATGGTTATTTATCTCTGATACGGAAGTCTCTCTGTCTGAAAAGATATACTGGACTTTCGTGCTCGGAGTTTCTTCTAAAATTCTTGTTTCTGAATAATTTTGAGACTCTACCTCTCCTGCATATTCTGCGTCATAAAGAATATCATCATCAAAAAAAGAATAAAATACGGGCTTAAAATCACCCTTGGATAAAAGATGCTTTCCATACTGAGTTAACTCTATCTCAATAACTTCTTCTTTTTTGTTGAAAAACGATGACACTATTCTACATCTCCAGAATTAATCTTAGCAATATTAAGCTCAGAAGTCAAGCTAGCTGTAGAAACCTCTCCTTGGTTAGACCTGACTTGTGGCACTACAGTTGTTTTATTTTCTACAATATCCAAGCCAGCCTCAATCTGCACCATCTCTAACATAGTGAAGAAGTCATACGGCCAGTTATAATTATATTTCGGTGGCATTTTACCGAACTCAAAGTCAAATTCAAATCTCCTGTCATCAGAACTATCGCTTGTTGTTGCAAAGTAGTTGTCATTAGCACGCTTCTTGACCTTGAAGACCATCCATCGAACATTCTTTGGAAGATTATTTTCTTCAAAGAAATCAACTGCACTGAGGTCATGAGTAATAGTCACGCTATCGTGAACCGCAGTGTTAGCCAATTGCGGAGGAAGACCTTGCCAAATATCAGACAAATCTTGCTTGTTCAAGACGTGATGAAACTCAAAGATATACATTGCAAATGGACTTTGAGATTTCTTCAGAGGGTATCTGATAAAATCATATCTAGGGGGCAGGTTATACTTCTTCATGCCCTTAATCATTCTAGAGACAGAGGTCGAAGGAATATTCTGAGTCACTCCAAGCCATTGTCCAGCTTGTACTGCATCCTCACCATTCTCAATGTTAGCTTTCTGTAGATTAAACAGTTCTTTATTAATTTTAAAGAAGTTTCTACCATCTACCTGGACTGTTTCGGCAGTCGTGTCAGATGGTGTATCTACAAACGGAATCATCACTACTGCTTCAGAAATTTCTTTTTGCTCCGCCAGTTCACCAATCTTTTTCTTTTCCGTCTGGAAGCCACAAACATCAATCAATGACCCGAAAGATTTGTCTTTGGGGACTCCAAAGCTTTCAGACTGCTTGAATGTATCTTCGACCGTGACGAATACACCCTCTTCGACTTCTGGAATAACCCCATACCCAGCCCAAATACCTGTACCAGTTCGAGTGTTCGACACTATCTCAGCAGAAGGCTTGCGCTTACCAGTTGTCATAGACAATGAATTTTGAAGGTTGTAGAAGTTTAGAACAGGGCACTCGAACTTAGTTCCAATTGTCCAAATGTCATTGTCGCTGCCCTCTGGGTCTTTAGCAACTTGAGGTACAAACTTTTGCAACTCCTCGTTCTTATCATCAAACAGGTTGTCTGACTGTGCGCTGTATTCAATATTCTTTGAAGAAACCTTTCCAAAAAGATTCATAGAAGAAGAAATTGTTGTTCTAGCGTTCCAAGCAGGAGAAGATAGAGCACCATTAATTGAAGCTCCAGCATCAAGAAACTTCTTCGTTTGCTCTGGCGATAAGTTTTCCACACGAACGCCTGCTAGAATCTCTTCAAGAGAATACTTTCTTGTGTCCGTACACTCAAATGAAAGCCTAGCAATTGACTTACCGTACATGTAAGGAGGAACATACGGAGCTTGCGCAGGGTCTTTAATAAGTGCCGCATCGAGGTCAGAAGCTCGCTCATAATCATCCAAGGACTGCCACCTAAATGCTGGACCATAATAACGACCCTCCATGGTCATTGAACTATTAGTGTGTGGACTGATGGCAGTCGCAAAGCGGTCACTCTTGTGCATGGTAATATCCATGTAGTAAGTTTTACCTGCCTCCATTGTTTTAAATTCTTTTTCTTGTTTCGACACAAAGGAGGTCAACTTACCCTGCTTCAAGAAGAAGTTTGGAACTTCCGCCAAGAAGTTATGCATAGCCATTTCAAATCTCGGGTCGCCGTTTGACCCATTATATTCAAAATATGGGTGCTTGTAATTGACAAGAGATTTTGACGCACCTAATCCTGGTCCACCAGCAAAGTTATTTTCAAGATAGTACTCAGGTGCCATCAAGTAAATCTTATGAGGCTCGGGTTGAACTCTAATTTTACTAATAGAGTCGTCCACCTTGACACCACCATAGAGACCAAACGGTCCCTGCTGTGCCTTATCGGACTCTAGAGTCTGTGATGAACCAGATGCATATCCGTGAACAATTGCTGACCAACCTGATGTTGCTGGTGTGAAAATTAAATTCTGCTTAATTGTCGAACCAAGCTCATCAACAAATTTGATGCCAAGCTCAGTCTTTGTTCCATAATATGGAAAACCAAACCAGCCGTACCCAGCAATCCACTGGCTTCTCTCGAAGATACTAGTATCTTTGTTTATAGACACATAGCACATATCTGCTAGCGTCTCATCTTTCTCGCTATCGACAATCCAAGTACCGCCTTCGAAGAAAGAGTATGGTACACCAGAGTGCTCTGCTCCAGCCTTTGTATTCCAATATGTTGGAACTCCAGCATCATTAGAAGGAGTTTCTGGTACGGGGTCTTCTCCGTTGCCATAGACAAATGGACAGACAATGTGAGCCTCTTTCCAGTTGACTCCCAAAAAGTTATTTAAGCCACCAGCATCGACCTCATCAAGTGGTGGGTCAATATATAATCTGTCATCCCAAGTCGAAAGGTCTTGTCCGATAGATTTAATAGCCGCTTCATCGTATGACGGATGAGTAAATGGTTTAACCATCAAGCTCTTGATATCTTTTGGATAATCTGCAAAACTAGTATTCTCAATACCAACAGGGCTCATATCAAGAGTCAACTTCGG
>Ga0099849_1000985_pt1 | contig 13364 bp, 16 predicted proteins | sample CB_VirMetaG_4_FD_78177 | JGI IMG/M metagenome (GOLD analysis project Ga0099849, IMG submission 78177) | Freshwater to marine saline gradient viral communities from Chesapeake Bay - CB_1508_1M Viral MetaG | ecosystem: Environmental > Aquatic > Marine > Coastal | place: USA: Chesapeake Bay... | reverse complement strand
CCGTAGGCGGTACTGGACCAAGTGGTGGCACAGTCACTGGTGTTACTGTAACAGAGACACTTTCTGGTACTGAGACCATCGTATATGGTGATACAATGGAAACGGTCAACACATATACGTATACAGAAACCGTTACTGAAGACGTAGCAGGAACAGTCACTACTACAACAACGACACCAGTAACAACAAGTTATACCTCTGCAAATATAATTTCACCAGGAGTATATAAACAGCATGATAATGTTGGCAGTGGAATTCGTTCTTGGAATTGCGCTGATTCTACAAACGGATTCAATTGCCATCAATACACTTATGTTTGGGGGTCTGTTAGCTGGGGGTCAAATGGAACCCTAGACAGTTTCGTTGGCGAGGGAGGATCATTGACTGGTGTAACTGCTGGTGCTGATGTCAAAGCATACTATAATGGTTGTTGTAATTATGACCAATTCTACATTAAAATAGCACTAACAAATACTTCAACAGGCAACACAATATCTTGGCAATCGAACACATGGAATGTAACAAGTACAGATTATACAGCGTATTCATACTCAGTACCCCAATCCGGATTGGATCAACTATCAAATACTATAGGCGCTAATAGTGATTTCTCTAATATTTCAGCAAGAGCTTATTTCTATGGATATGATGTAGGATACTGGGCTGGACAATATGGTCCAATTATGAGGGATCCATATCTTACAGCTAGCTATGATGTAACACAATTTGTTGTCAATCAGATAACACAGGAAGTAATTAACTCTATACAGACCGTCCTATCTACAACCGAAGAAGAAACGATAACATCATACAATCCATCATCTACCACTGATACAAGTACTTCTTCAATGACAATTGAAGTTCAAGGTAGTGGTGGATCAGGCACTGAAACCGTAAGTACATTTTCAGCAAACATAACTGATAATGGAAACGGTACAGCAAGTGTAACAATGACAACTTCACCTGGCGGATCGGATAGTGATTCTGGTTCCACACAAACACTTGGCACATTTACTGTAAACACTACACCATCTGAACCAAAGGTAGAAAGTCAGATGGAACCAATGCAGACTGCCAGTGTTGATAGCCCAAAAGAAAGTAGCGAAGCAAGTGCAGCCACAGCAGAGATTAAGAGTGCTGGCAGTGAACCCAAAGCTGAAGCTAAGACAGAAGCAAAAACAGAATCAAAGTCTGAGTCTAAGAGTGAATCAAAGACAGCAGAAAATAAATCAGATAGCAAATCAGATTCAAATTCTGAGAGTAAATCAGAATCTGATAAAAAAGAAGCCAAAGAAGCAATTGCTCAACAAATTATGACAGACCTTATGAGTAAGGCGAACGAGTCATTTGGTCAAGCAGATACTACAAGACTAGCTGTAATGGTAGCACTAGCAAGTGATCCAACAAAGGATCAAGCTAACTTATCAGATGCTAGTCAGTGGTATGAGTCTAAAGATATTTACAACATGGATACCTTAAAGGATCCTTATTCAGTTTTTTTTAATCAAGCGCAAGATATTATTCACGAGAGAATGATTGATATGCAGTATAGGAGATGATAAAATGGCAAAAGCAAGCACAGGCGGTCGAAGTGGTATTGGTTTGAAGATTGAGAGAGTTTCTGTAAAAAAGAAAACTTCAATTGGTAGAAACAATTCTATGATTGGATTAAGTTCAATGAACAAGTCCAAGCGCAATTCTTATAAAAAGTATAGAGGACAAGGAAAATAAATGGCAGAATTCGAATTTGCCGGAATGACATTCCGAGGCGGCAAAATGGTTGCTGTTGTTATGGCACTTTCGACACTAGGCGGTGGTTTATATGGAGCCTTTGAGTTCTATAAAGATTATATGGATATGAAAGAAGCAATTCAAAACTATACAGCGCCAGATCTTTCTGGTTTTGATAAGAAACTTGCTGTCTTGAGAGAAGAGATGAGTAGTGTCAAGACTGAAGTCAATGTCATTAAAAACTCAGTAGTCGAAGCGGCAGACTACACAAGAGATATTAAGAATGATCTGAAGAATGATATTCGTCAGATGGACAAGGTCGTTGGTCAGGTTGAGCGCGAAACGAAACAGGCTCAGCGTGATATGGATAAAGACCTGCGTGAACTGCGAAAACAAGTAGACGATAAGATACAAAAAGCACTGAATAATCCACTATCTGTAATAGCAAAATAACTTTACTTTTCCACATAGTTAGGTTATAATCTACAAATGATGGAACAGACACTTGCAAAACTATTACTCAGTGTTTTCTTTATTAGTGGCATTGGGTATTCAAACGAAGTTAACTCATCATGGGATCCAGAAATCTCATGTATGGCTATAAACATATATCACGAAGCTCGTGACCAGTCCATTGCTGGGCAGATTGCCGTTGGGCAGGTTACAATGAATCGTGTTCGTGATAAAAGATTTCCAGATACTATCTGTGAAGTAGTAATGGAAGGTCCGCATCGACCATCATGGAAAGGCACAGGAGAAATGATTCCGATTCGAAATCGTTGTCAGTTCTCTTGGTACTGTGATGGTAAATCAGATAAGATTTATAATCAAAAAGCATACGAAAAGATATATGACATCTCTGAGATGATAGTTAAGAATACGTTAAAGGTTGATATTACCTCTGGTGCTACTCATTATCATGCATATTATGTATCACCAGCATGGGCAAAGACAAAGAAACGAACAGCAAAGATTGAAGACCACATTTTTTATAAATGGGAAATTAAATGATTGATACAAAAGCATTCTCTATGAAGATAGAAAAATTAGTTATGGAAAAAAATATTCCGTATATGGAAGCAGTAGTTCACTATTGTGAAAAAAATAATATCGAAGTCGAAACCGCAGCAAAACTTATTAATAATAAAATTAAACAGATGATTGGCTTAGAAGCTAGTGATCTGAACATGATGAAAGAAAAGATTAACAAACTTCCGGTGTGAACATGAGTTCTTGGTTGATTATATTTGTTGGTTTTGTTTATGCTTACATCTCAATTGATCAGTATGCAAAAGGAAATACTGCGATCGGAATTACGTTTGCTGGATATGCATTCTCTAACATTGGTCTTTACTTGGCGGCAAAATGACATATGACGTTGCAGAAGGCTTTGATGCTTATAAGACGTATTTGGCATTAAAGCAACACTTTACAAGCGACTATGACTTTTTCAAGTACAACGGTAAGGTTCGTGCTAATGTAGAGTCTTTTTTGAAACGTAATGATAAGTTTTTCTTTCGTAAACTTGCAAAGAAGTATAAGAAAGATGACCTGATAGAATTTTTTGTTAGTAACTTTATCGTCAGTGATAACTGGATTGGTAATCTTATATCACAAGAGAGTGAGGATAATTATGTTCAATATAAAAGGCGCATGGAATCTCTTAGCTATAACTTTAATTGTGATTTATCTTTTTTGTTTGATTACGCTAGTCGAAATGGGATTGAAATTAATAAATTATTATTGGTAGAGGATGGTAATCATCCAATTCTTTTAAAACTTTTACTTCAAAAGAAAATTGGTATCGAGACTATAATTATACTAGATGACACTCTGAAGTTCATTCGATACTGGGATGCAAAATTAGACGACATAGTATGGGAGGAAAAGAAACGACTGATAAAAAAATATAGAATTTTTATAAAGTACGATCCATTTCATTTTCGAAAGATTATAAAGGAGAAAATCCATGAATAAAGAAGTAGAAAAATATGAGGGAGAACTTCGGTTTTTAAGAGAAAGAGTTGTTGATTTGGAAAAGGAAATTTGTTATCTTCAAGATCAACTTGAACAAAATTCGATCGTACCTTTAAACTGTTATTCTGATGAAAGGCAGCAAAGTTTATTCTAAAAAACTATTTACTTTATTGAATTATCATAGTATAAATAAACTATTATATTATGATACTGTGGACAAGATGAAATACAACTTAATACGGAGAAATACAAATGTCAACATCATTCGCTGAACTCAAGCGTTCTCGCAAGTCAATGTACGATAAGATCGTATCTGAGACAAACAAACTTCAAGGAACTCAACAATCAGGTGGTGCAGATAATCGCTTCTGGCAACCAGAGGTCGATAAGGCTGGTAATGGTTATGCTGTTATCCGTTTTCTTCCCGCACCAAAGGGCGAGGATTTGCCTTGGGTTCGTCTCTTCTCTCATGGCTTCCAAGGTCCAGGTGGCTGGTATATTGAGAACTCACTTACGACTCTCAATAAGAAAGATCCTGTCGGTGAATATAATACCGTTCTTTGGAATCGTGGAGATGAAGCTGGTAAGGAACAGGCTCGTAAGCAGAAGCGTCGCCTTTCCTACATCTCAAACATCTATGTTGTAAAGGATCCTGCTCACCCAGAAAACGAGGGTAAGGTTTTCCTTTTCAAGTACGGCAAGAAGATCTTTGACAAGGTTAATGATCTTATGTCACCTGAGTTTGAAGATGAGTCTCCCGTGAATCCTTTTGATTTCTGGGAAGGCGCAAACTTCAAGATGAAGATTCGCAATGTCGAAGGTTATCGCAACTACGACAAGTCTGAATTCGATTCTCCTTCTCCTCTGCTCGATGACGATGAAACTCTAGAGCAGGTTTGGAGCACTGAATATTCTCTACAAGACTTCCTAGATGCCAAGAACTTCAAGTCATATGATGAACTGCAAGCTCGGTTGAATCGTGTTCTTGGTGCATCGGCAGTGTCTTCTACTGCTGATGAACTTGATGAGGATACTTTCAATCAACCTCGTCAAGCTGCCGCTCCAAAGGTTGATGCTGATGATACCCCATGGAGTGAAGAATCTTCTGATGATAGCCTAGACTTCTTTAAGCAACTGGCTGAGGAAGATTAAAAAGAGCACTGCGGCTCGAGACCGTAACTCTTTTATGAGGGGATCCACTGGGTCCCCTCTTTTTTATTTGGATGGACCAAAAGTACCAAGAGCAAGATCACCAGAAGTCGCTGCAGGTTTTCCTTGTGCAACCATAACATCAATCTTGTCGCCACCTTTTTGAAAGTTCTGTGATGCATCAACAATAGATCCACCTTTACCACCAGTCTCTTTTCTCTGACTTGCTCCTACCTCTGATGACTTTTGTGCAACGTCTTTGCCTTCTTTGGTTAGAGTTGGTGTCTGCAATGATCCTTTTACAATGTCCATTTTGTCGGCGGATTTAGAACCAACGTTGAATTTTGAAAGATTTTCCGCCCCAAATAGATTGCCAGCCTTGGTTCCAGCATCAGATATAAATCCTGCTAAAGTTTCTTTCCCAGGCAGAAACCTTATTGAAGCGATACTTTTAGCTAAACTTTGAAAAACATCGTTTATCTTTGAACCAACTGTCGCTAATATATCTCCTGGCGCTGGTATATCAAAACTTGGTAATGATAAATCCATTTCTGGCATTTCGAAATCACTACCGAACAAACTCGCAATTGCATCTATCGCTGGTTTCAATACACGATTGTAAATATAATCGACTGGATTGTTGAGGTAATCAATATAGTTCCCTAATAAGGTTTTTAGAACTTGAATAGGATCAGGCATTTCAAGAGTGTCAAAAAACGTGAATAAAGAATCAATCTGGTCGCTAATAAATTTGGTAATACTAAAATAACCTTTCTCTGGTTCTGATGCAAACAAATTTTTCGCAAATTTTAGTATACCATCAAACATATCATTAAATGATACTTTTTCGTCAAGAAATTTCTCAAATTGTTCAAATCCTAATTTTCCAGCAATCCAAGAAACCCCCTGTTTCAACAAATCAAGGGGCACAATAAAGATTCCTTTAATCATCTTGATGAAACCACCAGCAAGACCATCTAGTAGTTTTTCCATAGTAGATCTGGTGTCACCCTCTCCTTTCGAAGCAAATCCTTCGATAAATCCAGACACAAAATCAAATATTGCAAATAATGGTAAGAGAAGTTTGGATCCAATGCCTTTTAAAATCGGCATGATCTTAGCAAACATTGAAGCAATTTTAGAAATTGTACCTGTTATACCTGTCAGCTGTCCAAAGATTTTAAATACACTGGTAAGTCCTGAAAAGAAATTTATAATAGGTTTAAGATACTTGCCTAAAGTAAAAGCAAAGGTTCCTATTTTACCCAATTCTTTCAACGGTTTTATAGTTTTCATTAAATTTGGCAAACCTAGCATGCCTGCTTTGAAAGCCTTCCTCAGAGTTTTGAAATAATCTGAAACTGCTTCAGGAATTTTTGCAAATTGTGCAATCGTTTTAGAGAGAAATACTGTACGGATATACTTGTCGATACCTAAAGCATAAGCAGCAATAGCACCTAATAATATATCACCAAATCCTATGTTTAAATCTTTCAAGTTGCCAAATAAATCATCTTTACCTGCTACACTACCAGCAACGTCTTTTACGTCTCTTTCTTGAGTTTTTAAATCTGCTTGCTCAGCAAACTTTCCTTTTAAAAAGAAAATAAGATCAGCAATATTCTTAGACAATACATTCAAAGAGTCACGAATACTATCAAACCCATCATTGAGAAGTTCAAGATGTTCTTTTTTATATTTGTTTTCTTGGCTAACAAAGTTTCCAGGAAACTGAATTACTGCAGCTCCACCACCACTAGGATTAGGATTAGGTAATGCCATTATTGATTTTCCAACCTCTGTTTTTCTTCCTCAAGATAATTCAATAACAACTGAACGTATATTTGCCTCTCGAAAGGAATCATGTTTTCCAACTCAGTCAATGAGTACTTATGATGTTGCATCATATTAAAATTAATGTAATATATGTTATACAACGAATCATGACTGAGTGCTACGTAAAAAAACTTTGCAATCCTTCCAGTGTAATCTTTTCATTCTTACCACATTGACTGCAAGTATATTCTACATCATGTTTTAATTTTGGTAACGTGTTGAAAAAATCAACAATCGGTTCAAATTGCTCTTTTGTTAATTGTCCAACAAATTCTTGAAATTCCTCGTTTGTAAATTCATCATACACATCGTTCTCATCATAAACCATCTCGACACATTCATACATAATATTTAACATATTTTCAATTTCGTTTTCATTTTGTTGATACTTCATAAAGATAGAAGCGTTTGGATCACTTAACTTAATACCAATACCATTTCCGATATCAATCTTATATTCATGATTATCATCGAACTGAACATCAATCTGATCAACATCTATATGAACTTCAGTCAAATGTTTACAATCATCGTCGTTTGTGTGTCTAAGGTTTAAACTAATATTTTCACCAACAGACTTTGATCTTAGTTTTAAAAATAAATACTCCATATCATATGATGTAAGTTTATCAAACTCAATACCAGGTGTTAATATACAATTCTCAAGAATAGATTTCGTTGCGTTAAAAATATCTCTTTGTTGGCCGCTCTCAAGAGCCATGTATAAAATCTTTTCTTCTTTCACTAAGAACGGGCGAAACTTAATCGGTTCTTTTGTTGAAGGAATAACAGTTTCAAATTCAGGTGTAACTAACTTTGGTAAAGCCATTTTATAACTCCAATTCAATTATTAAAATCTAAGTGGGAACCCCGCTCTATTTAGAGCATCAAAAGATCTTCCTTTGATTTGGTTTGGTAGATTTTTAGCAGCATTAAACGCAGACAATACATTATCAGCATCAAAGGTGAATGATGTTTCAAGTCTTTCTTCAGTAAAGTATCTATATGCCATTGTGACGTTTTGTTTTTGTACGTCGGTCGTGCTCCAGTTTCCAGATAATGATGCAATCTGTTCTGGATAACAATCAACAAGACGAATAGCGTATGTTCTTTGCCCATTTGGATTCAGTTGATAAATTGTAAATCCTTGTTTGAGTACATACTGATCGTAGTAACCGATATCAAAGTTGGAACCGCCTGTTCTATGATTACCTGTAACACGATCTTGCCATTGCATGAAGAACTCACGCTCTCTTAAATCTGGGCTGAGAATAACAGAGAAATCGATATTAACATAGTTTGCAAGACTACCAATATTATATGGTGCACCGTAATCTTTGTAATCGATACGCGCAAGAGACCGCTGTGGGAAAGTCACAGAATCAATTCTAAACGACATTGATCTTGCACCACCAGTTCCTGTACCAAAGATACCACCAAGAAAATCACCAACAGCATCGGTAACAGTACCAACTGGATTCGAGAGAATCGAACCAAGAGATAATTGACTTGGTTCAAGAACATTACCAGATACTGGTGCTCCTGTAATCTCAACTTCGAAATCGCTTGTCTTAGCGATTCCGTTTTTGGTCATCTCTGCTTGGAATTGATTGACGTTAAATGCCATTAGATTAGTGCCCTGCTGTCTTTCCAGACTCTTTGTTTATTTGATTTAGCAAATCTTTCTGTTGGTAAGAATAATGCCATGTCCCATTCAACTGAATCAACAAGAATAAATCTGGATCGTACATGGTTGTTTAAATACTTTTTCAATGTTGGTTTAAACCATTTGTATTTTGCTGATGCTTTTAATATATCATAACTCAATTTTATTTTTGTATTCTCATCATATCTTGTATCACTCGCTATGCTATACAATGCATCCATTAGTTTTGCGCGTAACACTGGTGGTAAATAATGTAAGTTTAAACCAATAAAACCACCCTCTACATCTTTGACTTTAAAGATAAGAGGAAATCTATCATAGTATGGTAGAGTTTGTTTATGTTTTGGATCATAAAAAAACATATACATTCTACCAATACCATTTTGTCCAGGTATCATTCTACTTAGTGCGGCAGATCCACCTTCTCTTTGTGCAGCAGTAGCAACTATCCTGTTTGGCGTAATTTTAGTACCAGCTGCTTTATCTCTAAACCAACTACGAGAGGCATCAGTACGCGCTGGTATTTGCCCTGCTCTCACGCCTTGTGTTAGAATTTTATCAAAGATATATGCTACCAAGTCAAACTCCTTTTCATTATTTATATTAAATATTCAATTCTTTTTCTGTAAGTATAATGAACTTGTAGCCTCTATCTTTACACCATTCCAAAGCATAATCCCATTTGTACCGATTGATTGCATATGTCTTGACTTCTGTGATATATTTTTTTGTTTTTCGAGTTTGTATTTTTGGTTCCTTGACTTGATTCATTGGTTTAATTTCAACCACCCAAGTTTCCAAAACACCTTCAGCGGTTTTTATCTTGACAAGAAAATCTGGAAAATATCGATGGTACTTGCCATCAATTGGGTTTTTGTATGGAATAAAAAATTCCTCTGACTGCCACTGTATGACAGCCTCATTTAGATCACACCAGTTCGCAAACTTCCGTTCCCAACCACTTCTGTAAATAATATTGGTTGGGTCTCCTTTGTACTTGTTTGGGTTTCTGGGTTTAAATCTTCCTTGATCGTATTTCATTATAAATAATCAAAACCTGTTGTATAAGGATATTTATTCGATGGCAGAAGAAAATTTTGACGATTGGGGATTTGACGATATAACTCCAAAAGATGAATTAGAAGCAGCTTTAGCAGCAGGTGAAAAAAGTTTAATATATCCAAAAAATTTAGTTGAAATTGATCATTGGATGTGTTTCAGAGTAAACGCTCCTGTTTTACGTAAACAGGATGACTTTCCAATTAGTCAAGATAAGTTAAGAATATTTTTACCAATGCCTTTAAACTTACAAACACAATATGGTCAAACATATAATGCTGAAGGTTTGGGTGTGGCAGGTATGGCTGGCGCTTCCCTTGGAGCTGCTGGTCTTAGTGGCGGAGTTAAAGGCATTATTGATACAATGGCAAATGTTGCAAGAAAAGATGTTGTTGACGCAGGTGTTTATTATGCTCTTCAAGGAGCAGAAGAAGGTGTAGCTGGCGCAGTTGGCGCCGCAGTTGGTGGTATTGGCCCTGGTATTATTGGCGCAGCTGCAGGTAAAGCACTGAAAGGTGCTATTGCTGGTGCCGGTGTTGCACGAAATCCTTATATGGCAATGTTGTACGATTCACCACAATTTAGAACTCATCAGTTTTCTTGGAAACTTGTAGCAAGAAATCCTAAAGAAACATATATTATTAAAAAAATCATTTATGCATTTAAATATCATTCTGCGCCCAATAAAGACGCCAAATTAAAACATTTTTTTGATTATCCAGAGCAGTTTGATATTGATTTTCACTATGATAAGTTTTTATATAATATTGGTCCATCTGTGTGTACATCGTTTGAAGTTAACTATCATTCTGAAGGGCAACCGTTGTATACCGTAGTTGATGGTACAGAAAAGGCTCCACTTTCAGTAACAATTACTGGCAGTTTCCAAGAAGTCTCGATTATTACCAAGAAAGAAATTAAGGATTATAACAGATAATGTCACATTTCTTTAAATACTTTCCAACGATCTCTTATGATCTATTAAAAGATGGTAACACGAGGGTTATTCAGAATCCTTTAGTTCGTTTTAAAATACTAAATGCTCTAAAAAATAAAACTGCATTATACTACACATATGATATAAAAGAAGGTCAAAGTGCTCAGTTTATTGCCCACAAATATTATGGTGATGAAACACTTGATTGGGTTTTATTTCTTACTAACGATATTATAGATCCTCTTTATGATTGGCCATTAGACTATCAAGATTTTATAAACTATTTAAAAAACAAATATGGTTCAATCGAAACTGCATTAAACACAGTTCATAGTTATGAATGGATATATCAATCACAACAAACATTGTATGACGGTACTATTGTGTCAGAAAAAGTATTAAATGTTGATGCTGAAACATATGCTGGGTTATCAGTAAATGAAAAAAGAGAAGTATCTAAGTATGATTATGAACAAAGATTGAATGATAAAAAAAGAAATATAAAAATATTAAAATCAAACTACCTTGGTAATTTGTTGACAGAAGTAGAAAGAGTCTTTAGATAATGCCAGCCACCAATCTTGGTTATAAAGTCAATGATGTTGAAATTGAAAGTATTACTCTTATTAATGCTGATGGAAACTATATTGATCTTAGAGCCATCGTTATAGAATTTAATATCTATCATAATTTGTTCATTAAGGGAACAAAGTGTGAGCTTATTGTTTCTGATACAAACTCATTAATCAATTTTATTCCTATTGTTGGTGATGAAACCATCCATATAGCGTTTAAAACACCATCATTTGAAAAAATGAGAGAGTATGTATTCCGAGTATATAAAATTTCTGATCTTGATAGATCAACACAAAGAGGCGAGACTTATGTTATTCATGCAATCAGTCAAGAAGTATTTGATAATTTAAGAAAATCTGTTAACAAATCATTTGTCGATCTTACAGGTGACAAGATTGTAAATGCAATTTATGAGGGCTATCTTAAACCATCTGTTGATGATCATTCTAGAATTAAAAAGAAAAATATCATCAATACACAAGCATCTTCAAATCGTCAGTCAATTGTTTTTCCAGGCATCAAACCATTTGAAGCAATTGATTATGTTGGTCAAGAAAGTATACCAGATATATCAACTCAACAGACAATCACTCCAAACTATATCTTTTTCGAGAGACAAGATGGCTGGTATTTTAAAACAATTGATAGTATGTTATACGCAAAACCTTTTGATGATTTCTATCTCGCTGATGCAGCAACAGAAAAGAAAAATGAAGGTGATGATGTAATTCATGAATATCAAAATATAAGTTCACTTGAAATATTAGATAGACTTGATGTTATGAAAAAAACTCATCAAGGTTTGTATTCTCACACAGTTGAAACAATTGATCCTATCACAAAAAGATTTAAACAAGATAAATTTTTATATAAGGATGAGATGAAAAATATTGCTCATTTAGAAGATCACGATTTTGATGGAGATAATTTAGTATTAAGAAAAAACTTTGGTAGCGATTACTATGTGTCAAAAAAATCATCATTGAATAAAGATAGTGATAATTCTATAACATATTATACAATTTCAAATATCGGAGAAAATTATAATAAACAAGATTATTTAAATAAAGCGATTGATACTGATACTCAAATAAGAAATCCTAGAGTTCTACACAATACATTAAAATATGACGTAGCTTCTAGAATACAATTATCGAATATTAGATTGAGTGTTGTAATACCAGGTAATAGTGATATACAAATTGGCGATGTTGTAAATCTACATATTCCAGAGGCTTCGCAAAACGAAGAATATATGAAGAAGATTTCAAGAATGTATGATAAAAGATTCTTTGTTACAGCAGTAAGGCACACACATCAGAAAGTTGATAATATCTACTTTACAGTTCTTGAGTGTGTGAAAGATACGTATGCGACACAAACTAAAGAAATTGATTATAAACCGACAACGGATGATGAAGAATGAAAAACTTAGGTGAAGAATTTGTATGGTGGTATGGAGTTGTAGAGGATCGTGCTGACCCTCTAGAACTTGGTCGTGTGCGAGTACGTTGTTATGGTTGGCACACAGATAATTTATCTGAACTACCTACGGCAGATTTGCCATGGGCCCAACCAATACAAGATATCACATCCGCTGCTCTTGGAGGTATAGGTAAAAGCGCAACAGGCATTTTAGAAGGTACTTGGGTAATCGGTTTTTTTGCTGATGGTGCAGAAGCACAAAGACCAGTGATCATGGGCACATTGGCTGGCATTCCAACTGAGGGGACAGACACTCCAAAGGGGTTTTTTGATCCAGCAGCTGTTTATCCAAAAGTTCTTAATGCGCCCGATACACCATTACTTGCTCGGGATGATGCAGAAGAAGACAACACGCTTGTAAATAAAAGAGCAGCCAAATCGAGTCTTGGTAAGGTTCCAACAGCAACCGCACCCGATACTGATTCGCTTGGCGAACGATACACTGCAGATTATGCTCTAGATGAAAATGATGTAGAAGATACAAGACCAACCTGGGAAGAACCGAATCCCAGATATGGCGGTGAAACTGTAAATGAATATCCAGATAATATCACAACTAGCTCATCGTATCCATATAACCACGTTCACAAGTCAGAATCTGGTCATGTATTTGAAATAGATGATACTGCTGGCGTTGAAAGAATCCATCAATATCATAGAACAGGAACCTTCGAAGAAATTCAGCCCGATGGTACTCGTGTCACAAAGGTAGTTGGTAAGGATTATCGTGTTACAGTCAGTGACGAAAAGGTTTATATTCAAGGCAATCAAACCGTAACGATCGTTGGTGACTGTAAGCTGTATGTACAAGGCGATCATTACACTGAAGTTGATGGCAACCAATACGTTACGGTTCGTGGCGACCGAGTGGTAAAGATACAAGGTAATGATAAGAAAGAGGTGATGTCCGACGAGTTTACGCAGATCAATGGCAACAAAACTATGCGT